>RCNB010001615.1_pt1 | contig 14400 bp, 7 predicted proteins | sample 2041321 | NCBI WGS metagenome assembly RCNB01 (sample SAMN09708232, study PRJNA481090) | Marine sediment metagenome, whole genome shotgun sequencing project. | reverse complement strand
CAAAACAATAAACAACAAACTAAAACAAACAAAAATGATAAGGCGACCTTCCGCGAAAATTGCGGCTTGTAGAGGTTCAGCGAACACATATTTCTTAACGACTGATGGGCAATCAGTACCCACTTACACGGAATCATAAATTTGCACCTCAAAAAAAAGGACTTAAAATGGGCTGATTCGCTTTTTGATTACCAATTGGGGTAAGATATTGATGGGATTTAAAATGAAAAAGGCTCCAAAACACATTGTCTTGAAGCCTTCCAAATGGAGCTGGTGAACGGACTCGAACCGCCGACCGGCTGATTACAAATTGGTTGATTATCTTCTGAAATCAAACACTTTTTTTAGTTAATGCTTAATTGTACACTATTTTGTTCACTTTTTCAACAAAATGTGAAAAGGTTACTAAGGCGTAATCGGCACATTGCTTCCTGTTATTATTCTGTTCATTGTTTTTAGTATTTCCGATTTAATCGTTATAGACAATTCACTCTGCCCTAATATTGAACTACAAAATTTTATAATTTCATTATTATTATAGTAAAAATTGAACCATCCTAATGATTCAAGTGCAGAAACTCGCAATTCTTCAGGTTGATTTTCATCAGCAGCAAGTTCTAATAATTTTGGCAATGCATCCTGAAAGTTATAATTACGAAATGTTCTAATTGCATTTATACGTTTACTTAATTTCAATGTATCGTTGAAGGCATTTGCCAGCAGTCCATCGAAAAGCCACTCCTTATTTCTATCAATTGAACTTATCATATTCCTCATTAATAAATCCTTTGAAGTATAATCTGGCAGCTTATTGATAAATAATTCAGTTGACTCTTTTACCATATCAGAATTAAAATTACCAAGAGCACTCTTACCAGTAAAAGAAACACGAGGACTTGGATCTGATATTATTTGATTTATTAATAGCGGAATGTATTCATCCTTACCTATTTTGCCCATCCAAACTACTGACTTTCTCCGAATCATTTCGAAAGGATCAGTAATTGACTCCTTCAGAATTTCATGGAAAGCCACAGAATTGATTTTTGCCAGATTACTAAGGGTATGCATACGAACATTAAAAGAAAAATCACTCTTGTAAATTTCTACAAGTTGATCCTCAAAATCTTCCCCTAAAATTTTCGAAAGTGAATGTAATGCCAAGGATCTTAACGGGACTATTTCACTATTTAAATATTTTTTCCATGTATCAATGTTTTCTTGCTCAAATAAAATTAACTTAGTTATATCATAATCACTTCTATTTTGAAATCGATAAGTGGGATCTCCCAGAATGTGATTTTCAAGATAAGAATTAAATTTATGCCACTGCCCAATTCTTACTCCATAATTCAGTAATCCCAGAAATTTATCAAGCCATTTATCCTGCAAACAATTTACAGTGTTTGCCTCTGCAACAATGGTATTCCCGTTACCAAAGAGATATTTCCCTGCAATATAATTCTGTTCATGAAACGAGCCGTTGAAACACTCATCAAATATTACAAACTTAGCCATTGGAGAAAATCGATCGAGATCCTCAGAATACATATCAAGTTTGTATGCAAATAACGAGTCTGCGGTTCTCACCGAATCATCAAAACTACCTTCGAACCACTCTTCTGCAATACCGTATTTATCTATATAATAATTTTTGGTTTCATTTAAATTTTTTTCCCTTCTTTTCGCACTCCGAAGTTTACTTCTTAAAAACATTTGTATTGATTCAACATTTTGACTAATACTACTTGCACAGGGATAACCAAGCAAAATTTGGGTATCATCCTGACCGTGAGCATGGAATATTGCCAGATCGAGTTCGTCTCTTTCTAATTCTGTCATTAAAATTTCCTTCATTTCGCTACTCATTCGGAAGTTAAGGAAATTTAATCTTGAATTGGGAGCAAACATATGTGGAAATTGCTCACGTAATGCAAGATGTTCCCCAGTCCAGGCAGCTAATGATTCAGAATTGTACCCGTGCCCGGTGAACACAAACATATCATTCAATTCGTTTTGTTTTGATTTAATCTTAATTATTTTTTTTAAAAAGTCATTTATTAATTCGTATTTGGTTTCGTCATTTACTGGAGGTATAATCCTGCCGCTGTATATCTCCTTTTCAATCCTCTGCGGGGAGTCTGGCAACAGGGAATAATAGTGGCATAAGGTATGTACTGAATCTTGTCCTAAATACTGAAACTTTAAATCAAAATCATCGTAGAATCTATCCGAAGGGACCGACGATCTGAACCATGGATATTTTGCTTCATTCATTTTGAATGCAGATGTCATATGCTGCGCATTCCTAATCATAGGGATAGGAATATCACCAATGAGTACAATACCCTCCAATGGCTTATCCTTACTATAAATTTTTATTATCTCAGATTTTATTTCTTCAGGATTCTTCCAACTACTAATGATGATATATGTGGAAAGCCCATCGTTCTCTATTGCGTCACGGTAGGCAACTATCTCATTCTCGTTCCTTTTATATGTTTCATCATCAATGATTATAGCAAAGGAGGTTGGATGATTTTCAGTGGGTCTTATTACAGTAACATCTGCTAATAAAAATGAATTCAAAAAAAGTAAGATCATAGAAATTGATATGGTTCTCATTGTTTTGCCCTTCATAAAATATTATTCATACTATAAAATATTTACACTCTTCTTACTTTTATTTCATTAGTACCATTTTTCTTACAGATCTATATTCCCCGACTTTCAATTGATAAAAATATATTCCGCTTGGTAAATCTGTAGCATTAAAATCTAATTCGTACATACCCGCTGGTTGAAATTCATTTATTAGGGTTGATATTGCATTACCAAGAACGTCAAAAATTTTAAGCTCAATAAAATTATCGTTAGAGAGATAATAACTGATTCTGGTTACAGGATTAAATGGATTAGGAAAATTTTGATTTAGCAAATAGGTTTTCACCAAATGAGTGCTTGTGCTTTCCTCAACTCCAACACTAACATCCCAGCCAATTATATATCCGTTGGAAGTGGTAAAAAATATCTTCCCCGCTTGATTAAATGCAGCTTCAAAAAAAGAATAATCTTCATAGAATGACTCATCCTTTATCCACGTGCTTCCACCATCTGTTGTTTTTAAAATTATGCCGTCATAGCAGCCAACATAACCCATGGTATTATCAAATGAAACCGAATAGAAGCTTGAGTCAATACCCGATATATTATGATTAATGTACTCCCATGTTGCACCTTTGTCTGTTGTCTTAACTATGAACTTATTTCCAACTCCCCAGGCTAAATTGGAATTAATTACGTGAATATCCTCAAAGTCTTTATTGGCAAATTCGGGTGGTAAATTATTGATTGAAACAGGGTTCCAGGTGGAACCGCCGTCTGTAGTTCTTTGCAACCATGTGTCCGGTCCTGCCATAAATCCGGTGTTTGCGTCAAAAAATCCTATATCGCCAGAAAGATAACCGGGACCTGTTGCAGTGAAAATCTCTTGCCAATCTGCTCCACTATCCGATGTTTTAAATACATGATACTCATCGTAATCGTTCAAACTCACCCAGGCATACCCCGTTACTGTGTCACCAAATGTAATACCTCCCACTTTATTCCGGCTACTAAACGGTATCGGATCTAAAACAGTATTCCAAGTATATCCACCATCGGTTGTTTTAACGATGTGGCGGTTTTCTTTTAAAATGAATCCTACTTCACCATTTAAAAAATACATATCACCTGCATCCCAGAGACCAGAACTTGCTACATAATTCCATGATGCTCCGTAACCATCTTCGTTCTTCAAAACATCACTGTTTCGTGTAACGGCAATACCTTTTCCTCCAATGAATTCTAATCCGTAAAAACTAGATGGGGGTTTAATTGGAAATATATTCCAGGTTTCACCAAAATCAGTTGATTTAATAATGTGACTTGAAGTACCAAGAGCATAAATTACATCCATTGAACCACTTATAGCTTTAATACCAAACGCATAGGGCGCAAACGATGGTGTCCAATTCTCCCCGCCGTCTAATGTTTTATAAATAAATGCATAACTGAATCCGTTACTACCCATCGCAATACCATCAGTAGAATTTTTAAAATGAGCATCTTTAATTCGGTCGTAACTATTTGGTGGAGATGCAGTGTTTATCACCCAGCTAGCACCTCCATCAGTCGATTTATAAATTGGTGTAGGAACTCCGTTAAATTCATTTCCCTCGCCCATTGCAACTATGGTATTTTCATTCAACCATCTTGCTGCACGTAAGTCCCCAAAGAAACCATCGTTTATTGTAACAGGTGTCCATGTTTCTCCACCATCTGTGGTATATCTCTGCACATATTTTTCACTACCAACCACCACTCCATTATTTGCATCATAAAACATAATATCATACCATCTAACAAATGAAGTTGTAATTAGGGAATCCTTTTTTGCCCATGATAAGCCACCGTCGGTAGTTTTTAGGATAAAATTGTTTTTTGATTTTCCAGCAATAATATGCCCGACATCAATGCTAGTGAAATATATTCCATCGAAATAAGTGAAATTTAAATTGGGAATTACATATGAAAAATCTATTTCGGTCCAGGTACTTCCACCGTCTGAAGTTTTCAATATGCTTCCCCCTGCTGTAGCTAGATAATTATTCCCTGTACCAATCCATCCATTATTTGAGTCATAAAAGAATACTTTTGCCAGATCCTTTGTAGTCCCTGAATTAACTTCAATCCACTCATCACCACCATTGGTAGTATGTAATATTAAACCTTCATCGCCTACAACCCAACCTTCATTTTCATTTATGAAAAAAATATCCTGAAGTGTTACCTTGACGTCAGGCTCGGAAACAATTGTCCACTCCTGTGCCATGCAATAGGAATATATAATTATCATGATTAGTGAAAGAGTAATATTTTTTTTCATTTCACATTCTCCTTTATTAATATGCTTTTAAACGCAGTTCCAGAATAAATTCTAGTGAATGATATTTACTGTTATCAAAAAAACTTGAATTTTGTGGATTATATGAATCAAAATTAATATAAAAATTAAAATGTCCTAAAAAACCTGGATTGATGGAAGTCTTTAGATATAAGTTATAGTATAAATATTCAGTTTGATAATATATAATATCTGCAATTCGGGAATTATTGAATCGTTCAGACGAAATAGGAGCTTGAAGATTTGAGTTATTAACAAAATATTTTGATATTCCCGATGCTAAAAATGTGTTTACTCGGTCACTCCACCTATATGCTATTCCAACGCTTGAACAAAATTTATTTCCATTTAAGCTCCACAAAATATTACTATAGTAATCATTGCAAGTTATCTTCGTTATTTCAAAACCTGTTTCTAACCCTAAAACCAGATCACTTGAGACCGCGTATTCAATTCCCCCGTAAACCTTGTGATTTGGATTCTCCAACTCCATTAATAAAACATTAAATTCAGGATGCTTAGCCCAGGTATCTTGGAATAAAAATGAGTACCATAATCCAACTCTTAAATATTTTGTTAAAGAATAGCTCGCCAGTAGCCCGCCATCGTGTTGTATCTTTCTCCAGTAACCTTCAGTGTGTGGATTTAGAGCATCGTCCTTAACAGTCAGTTGTTCTAAGCCTGTTCCCGCATACAATGAAGCGGAAAATCGCTTGTTGACAGAGTAGTTCAAATCAATATATCCATAATAACCGTTGTGATAAGAAAACCGTGTTTCAACTTTTTTTAACAATACAATTGGATAATCGTATCCACGAAATTTAAATAATTTGGTTTCCCTAAAAATCGAACCTTCATCTTCTCGATACTTGATTTCTTCATTATAATCGAAAATCCTTAATGTTGCACCTGTGGATACGTTTTCATTAATCAAGTATCCAATTCCAATTGATAGATCCATATCTCGGTGCATACTAGTCGGACGTGGGGAAACTTCCTTTAAACCCTCATCGACGTAATATCCCATTGAAACTCCGGTTAATAAACGATCCAGCAATTTATTACTATATTCAGCTTTCATAAAAAACCCATTATACCGGGAACGGCCTGCTGTGCTGTCACCAAGAAGAAAAGGTGAGCCAATCTTATACGACTTTGTTGTGATCCAGTGCCAATTATCTCTTTCGATTCTTTGTATTGCAAACTGGCCTTTAAAAAAATGTGTTGCTTCTAATGTCTTCTTACCAGAAAAACTCAGTTGATAGAGACTGGTGGTTTCCGGTTTGATGAATGGTTTGAATTTTCCGTTTGAAATATCTAAGCTACTTTGAATCTCCAGTAATTCATCCCGTTGATCATATTCCAAGAATGCCGGATTATTACCAATAAAATACGGATTTACTCTATTCGCACTTTCAAAAATTGTATAAAAATAACTATCAATATTGTGGCTACCTTGACCTCTGATAAATGAAAAGGCAATTAGAAGTAATAAAACTATATTTCTTCTATAAGATATCATCTAATTTAATTCGTTATGGTATTCCGGACTGGGATGATCATAAACTCTTAGATCCAAAGAGGAATTATTATCATCTTTTAATCTGATTCTGCTTTCATCATCAATGGGAATTCTCTCCATCGTCTTACCAGTATAAAATTGGATTCCTCCGGTACCTCCTGCATCAATCCCAGGATTCAAGATTTTCTTATCTATTCTTGTTACATCATCTAAATACTCTACACCATCAAGGATAAACCTATATGGAACTAGCATTTGATCGTCATACCATTGTAGCGAATCAACATCCATTTGAGCAATAACAATAGCCCCCTTTTCACCACCGATCAGCCAGTCATTTCCAGAAGTTTGATAAATTTTTATCATATTAGGAATTGCAGGATTATCAATGTCGGGAGCATCGTCTTTGTAAAATTCAAAGCCTACCTGAGAAAGATCTACACTGTTCAATGCATTTATTCTGTGATCAATTGCATCTTCTGCACATACTTTAAATTCTCCTGGTTGAATGGGATAATCATTACCGCTACCTGGAAAAGTCCAAACCCGCTTTGAATGTACAAATTCAGGATCGTCAACATAATTCAATCCAAGATAACTGCTTGCATATACCACGGCTACAATCAAGCCGTCTAAATATGCAATTGAATCTGACTGATTGTAAACTTCCATATATTTATCGTGATAATATAATCCGGAGCCCTCCGGACCGCAGGCATATATTTCACTAATTACTAGTGGAGAATCTAATATTAGTTTGTCTAGATATAATTCAATCGGTTTAGGATTATCGGCCCGCAAATCGATTGTGCCTGTTGAAAAATTTACCAGCTTGTAAAAATCCAGTCTTTGGCCTGTTATAACTTCCATTTCATCAGGTGTCATTCTTCTTTTAGCAGAAATAAGGTATAGATCGGAAATGACATTTGATATCGTAATTAGACCATTTTCATCTGAGAGAAAACTGTATTCCGTGCCCAAAGTAATTGATTTCAGGAGTACTTGCGCTCCTTTCACATTTTCATTACCGTAAACCATTTGAAAGGAACCAGTTGCATCGATAAGATGAACATTAAAATCAATATTCCTTTCCCGTGCTTCAGGCTTTTCGTTAGATTCGATTAGAAACTCGCAACTACATATAAGAAAAAAACAGAAAGTGGTTGCAAAAATCTTTTCAATTACTTTCATTAATAAAACCATGTTAATGATGAATGAAATTCAATACCATAAAATATTTCGGGATTTCTTCTTTCATATTGTGGATAAGAAGGTGAACTTCTTTGGTTTCTGTATAGCGGACGGTAATTAAAGAAGTTATTAACATAAAATGATATTGCCGCTCCTTCCCATAAGGACTTACTGACTTTAAAATTAAATAACCACTTATTTGGTTTATCCTGATCAAGAAGTTGATAAGGTTCAACGTAGCGTCTTAATTGAGTATATTTAGAATCACCTCTCTCATTCTCTGGTATTCTGATCAATTCACCAGTTTGAGAATAATAGCCAATTGCGAGTGTCTCATCATAATTTCTTCTTCCATTAATTTCAATTAATTTTTGCTGGAGATGAAGAGTAATCCACATTCCCAGGAAATCAGTTTGAATCTCAAAACGGTAATTTATAAGCAAATCTTTGCTGTAATATTCAATACCTGTGTACATTGGGAGAACATTCATTCCTAAATCGCTAACAAATCGTTCAGAGCCAAAGTAATAATCATTATAGTTCCCCCATTCACTATATAAATAAGAAGCATCCAATTTAAATACCGTATTAATAATCGGAAGTCGTCTGGTTCTGAACGATAATTCAACTCCTTGGTTTCGGATCCAGCCATCGTTAGTATATTTTGAATAGGTATCGATCAAAGTATCCTTGGGTATCAGCACAGATTGATCGGGCCAATTGGGGAAAGAATATTTATAGAATACAGTTGGTTCTCTGGTTGTATTAAACATATCATCTGAATTATTTATAAAACCGGTAATTGTGAACCCCATAGCTCCAATTTGTTGATCGATACTTGCTTCGTATTTTTTTTGTCTGTAAGCTTTCAGCTCAGGATTTGCCTGCTGTCTTATGTAGGTTGAAATAATTGAGAAGTTACTGTCTGGCTGTTGCGGATCGACTACAGAAACAGTGTCAACGAAATCGTAGTACTTGTCCTGAGCAAATATCATCCCCATTGGCGGTGATTTTGTTGTTACACCATAACCTAGTCTTATTTGAGTTTCGTCAAATAATTTATATGAAAAATTAATTCGCGGATTCAGAAAACTTCCATTCTTTGATTCGATAAGGTCTCCTCCACCCCACAATCCCTCTATATTAAATCCATCAGGGCGATATACTTCATAACGCGCCCCTATTTGTAAAGTGAATGGTCTCAGTAACCGTCCTGTTATTCTATCCTCCAGGTAAAGACTTAAAATATAGTAATGTGGAATATCGTTGTAAGTACGTATTCGAGGTGAGGGGATTGTTAGTGATGGTGGAAAGAGCGGATCGAAAATTATCCCATTACCCTTATTGAAATCGTTACGCAACGTAATCCCAGCTATCCAACTTTGCAAATATTCGCCTATGAAAAATCTGTACTTATAATTCACATTAGTAAAAATATTCCATTCATCTCCCTTAATCCATTTCTGGCCAAGATAAGTACCAAAAACAATTATCCCTTCCTGAGAACCTTCAGTAGTTCTGTCAGAAATAACAATATTATCCCGTGATACAAGCTGCTGCTTGTATGAGTCCCGATTTGTATAGGATATTGAAACGTCAGCTTCCAATGTGCTGAATGTTGAAAATGAGTAATAATAATTTCCGGTATATTTCAGATTGATATCGTTGTTGTACCAAGCCTCACGTAATGCATAACCAGGCTGTTCTTTCTTTTCATCAATGGCCTTAGTAAAATATAATATATTTTTTAACCCTGATGTTTCATTAGAAGTTTCCAAAGTTAACTGAGCGGCAATTCTAGTAAATCCATCTCCTTTAATTCTAACATCTCTTTCTGAGGAAGCAATATTTAAATTGCTATTAAATACCCAACTACCTAACTGAATTCCCCCACTTAAATTTGCTTCATAAATACTTGGATTATATTTGAACTTCAACCTTGGTGGATAAGCCGCAGCTTTCGTCTTTACAAGTAACAGACCATCGATCAAATCTCCGTATTTGGCCGAAGGAATTCCACGGATGATTTCAACTTCCTTTATATTTTCAGCCGGAATGGTACGAAGATCAATACCACTATTCGCAGTCGAATAACCAATTCCAACCTGCAGATTTGTATTATTGGTGATTGGAACACCATCTAACACTATTTGAGTTCCAATTGGATCTCCCCCTCGAATAATAGCTTTTTCAACACTATTTAATGTAGGGTTTGTAGTTTCTACTCCCGGGGTTAATTCCATAACGTCATTCAGGCTTGAAGCTTGTATGTGCTCAATTTCACCCGATGTTACTCTGGTTTTTGTTTCTGGTTCGAGAGGAATAAACTCATTATCGGCTACTACTTCAATACCTCCAATTTCAAATGAGATGCTTTTGAGTGAATAATTTCTTTCTACAGTTTTGTTTGAATAAATTGTGATTTTTTCTCTTGCTTTCTCAAATCCGATATAGGAAACTTCAACAGTGTATTCTCCCAGCGGTGAGATTATTTTAAAAATTCCGTTTTTGTTAGTTGCCGCACCATTGTTTGTTTCTTTTAAAAATACATTTGCGAATGGAAGAGGATTACCTTTTTCATCAGAGACTTTTCCAGTAAAATTTCCATAAACTGTTTGCGCACTTAGAGACAGACTACTGATAAAATACAAAGTGACACTAAGTAGGATTTTATATTTACCTGAAATAGTCCTGTGCATTAGAAAAACTCCATTTTAACTAATATGTATCAACGGGCATGCAAAATAACATAAAAGCGCAATTCAACAGAACTGCGCTTTTATGATCAGCTGAATTACGTATACTATTTCATCAATATCATTTTTTTCACACTTCTAAAATCAGAAGCTGCCAGTTCATACAAATAAATCCCGCTGGGTAGTTTGGAAGCATCGAATTGGATTGAATGATATCCTTCTTCCAGAATATTATTTATGATTGTAACAACCTCTTGACCAAGAGGGTTATATACTTTCAAAGTTACTAAAGACTTTATAGGTAAATTAAATTCTATTGTTGTTGCAGGATTAAACGGATTCGGATAATTTTGAGAGAGCTCGAATATTTTTGGTACTTGTACACTAACTTCAACAATACTTGAATATTCGTATGTTCCGTCAAAGTCTATTTGTTTCAATCTATAATCTAATATCCCATTCTCTTGTGGTGTGTCTTCGTAAGAGTATGATGATATTTCAGTAGTTGTCCCGTTTCCTTCAACAAATCCTATTGTAGTCCACGAAGTACCCTCGAATCTTCTTTCAATCTCAAATCCTTTATTATTAGTTTCCGTTGCTGTCGTCCAATTGAGAACTATATTATTACCAACAGAATTTGCAGTGAAAGAGGTTAATTCTACAGGAATCAGAGGATCACTGAAACCTTTTACGATTGCACCGCCTGTACCGCATAACCACATATCTATTCCAACAATACTAATATCATATAACCCAGTCTGAGTGAATTTCTTTGCTGCTGTCCAGTTAACTCCAGCATCGACAGAATAAAGAATATTTCCATTCCCATCGCTAAGCCAAATTGTAGTCGCATTAGGAAGTCCTATTCCCCAGATACTTCCATAAGCATCAAAACCAACCGGGAATGTTATAGGTGTCCATGTGTCACCACCATCTGTAGTTTTAGACAATGTAGGATTCGGACTATCATATCCACCGATATAACCTAACATATTGTCATAAAATTCAACTACAAAGTAGCTTCCAGGATTTCCAGGTGCTATTGGATTCCAAGTAGCACCAGCATCGGTTGACTTATATGCTTTTGCAGAAGCTCCAACACTGATCAGCGTAGCTCCATCAATTACTGCAAAGTCATAAACAGTTGAAGTGCCATGCCCATTTGCTAAAATATTCCAGGTAGCCCCTCCATCAGTAGTCTTTACAAAATCATCCATTGTACCGCCGGCATAACCAGTATCTGCATCAAAAAAATCTGTAAAGTAGTAATCAGTTGTACCGCTGATTGGTGAAGTCTGTTGAACAAATGTTAATCCAGCATCGGTTGATTTGTATAGTTCACAATTACCTCGTCCGACGTAGATTATATCACTTGTGGGCACATCAAATGAATAGACTTGGAAATTAAAATCAAATCCCAAATCAAACCAGGTTGCTCCTCCATCTGTTGTTTTCAGAATATATCCTAAGCTATCTGCTGATGTAGTTGATCCACCGCATACGTATCCCGTATTACTGTCGACAAAGTGTAACCTTCTTTGTAATTCTTGATAAACAAAATCAAACTTTGGTTGCCAAGTCAAGCCATTATCTGCACTATATAAAATTGTTCCATAACTTCCACCAATATATAAAGCATCCAGATTTTTGGAAGGTGGAACATTTCCTCCGCCAATAGCTCTGAGTATTTCAGTTGAGATCTTTGTTTCGGTAAAAGTAGCACCACCGTCAGTGGTTTTATTTACATCTCCACCCGAGTCGGGTACATAACCGTTCGATGTATCTTCGAAGAAAATAGCATAATTACTACTGCTTCCAAAATCCGCAACTTGTGTCCAGGTAGCTGCACCATCGGTGGTCTTGAATACTTTGTTACTGGAACATCCCAGCCAACCATAATTTGCATTATTAAACTGAATAGAATAAACCGAATTTGCTACCGAACCCGTAACGTTGTTCCAGGTAACTCCATAATCAGTTGATTGGCTGACAATTTGAGTGGCACTTGAAGATGCAGTACCAATAAATATATTGTCTGCACTAACGATATGCACTGCATAAAGAGTGTTCGTCATAGGAGAGGAAAGACTGGTAAACGTAGCCCCTCCATCAGTTGTTTTCAATATCGTCCCGCTACTACCAACTGCATAGCCGGTATCTGCATCAAAAAATTCAACATCCCACAAGTCCTCTGCAACAGTTGGAGGATTCAAGTCTGTCCACGTTGTTCCACCATTTGTAGTTTTCATTAATAAATCGTCCTGCCCCGATACAAAACCAACGTTCATATCAACAAAAAATGCCGCTTCAATTTCTCTTCTGTCCGGATCTGCATATGATACTTCCCATGTTGATCCACTGTTATTAGTTTTAAGAACAACAGAAGCTTCACCAAATAACATTACGTTAGTTGAAGAAAATACGACAATATCATTATAAGTTGTACCGGTTGGTTTTGGATTTTGCCACTCCCAGTCAAACACCTGGGGATAAATCATAATACTACACAAAAGGAGAGTTAAAATTGTGAAAGATTTTTTCATGTTCTACCTCTTATTGTTTGTGATAAGGTCTTACTTATTTATAAGATTAATTATTAGTTCTATATTTTTTACCATTCAAGAAGTAACTTTATTTCAAAAATCACGTTTTAAATTTCCAATTGCAAGTTTATTTGCCAACGGCTAAATGTTGTTAAATAAGAAGCTTCACTGTAAATAACTCAGACTATCACCGTGGCAACAATAAACAGACATACCTTACTTTTAAGGTTAACTCTCCAAGTTAAATATTCTCATCGTAGGATATAAAATATCCGGCTGATCAGAGATAAGTCGGTAATGTTTCAAAATTATTGAATTGACTTAATAATATGAAGGAAGTACAGTTAAGTGATCAGTCAATGACTGCTGACTTCAGATCAGTGGATCTAATCTACTGACCACAAATCAGTCGAATAACCATTGTGATATCATCATATTTAGACCACTTAAGTTATTATATAGTAATGATTTAATATTTTCGAGTAACAAATGGGTAACAAAAACTTGAAACATTTTTGGATAGTTAATGTTAAAAAGAGAAAACAAAAAACCCCTACTTATAAAATCAAAGTAGGGGTTGAATAGTTACGCTACGTAATTTAGCTTATTTCATCAACACCATCTTCTTAATCTCAACAAAAGAACCTGCTTGAAGTTTATAGAAGTAAATGCTACTTGGTAAACCAGTTGCATCAAACTCAATTGTATGAGTTCCAATAGGTTTTTCTTCGTGGACAAATCTTGCAACTTCACTTCCCAACACATCATAAACTTTAATTGTAACAAAACTTAATTCAGGAATGTGATATCTAATTGTTGTTACAGGGTTAAAAGGATTTGGATAGTTCTGTGAAAGTGAATACGCATTAGGCACAAATGATGACGAATTTTCATCAATACCCACCAGAAGCTGATATTCATAAGCTCCTATATCCGGCATAGTCCCTACTGGATACGGTCGAGGATATTCTTCAATATCATAGAGTGGACAAAAGAACATTACTCCAGCAATCTCAATTGTGTCTATTGCTGTTTGAATACACGAACTAGCATCTTGAAGATGATAATCACCGTTAGCTGCATCAACAAATAGAGGATTTTCATAAATATTTCCATCTCCTGTCCAATTGCCGAAAATTGAATCCGTTTCAATATCTGAGTAATAAACGTGAATGTCCTCCGTATTATTATGATATAAGTCTTTCCCTGTCGGAGCCGCATTCTCCCAGAAGATTGAGTTTAGAATTATTGGTTCAACAGTTGCATCATTATAGATAGCTCCACCATTGATAAGAGAAGTATTATCGGTGAAGGTATTATTAATAAGAACAGGTTGAGTATCAAGAATGTTTTTAGGATAGACTCTTGAATGCTGTTTTCCATCTCTACCTGTAATTCCTAATTTTTCTACCGTAGATGAGAATTTTATTGCACCACCATTAAAATCAGCATTATTTCTAACAAATAAATTATTTGTTATACTCATATTGAAAGGGTTGAGTG
>RCNB010001561.1_pt1 | contig 14400 bp, 18 predicted proteins | sample 2041321 | NCBI WGS metagenome assembly RCNB01 (sample SAMN09708232, study PRJNA481090) | Marine sediment metagenome, whole genome shotgun sequencing project. | reverse complement strand
CGACGACGACCGCCGCGACGCCGCGGGAACGCTCTGGTTGGCCTGGCCCCGCAAGACGACCACCTCGAGGCAGACGTCGTGGTTGAGGTGGGTATGGATCGCGGAGACGACCAGGTCGGTGTTTGCGCGGTCTGAGCGGTCGAAGTGGCGTTCCGCGTCCTCGCGGCTGCCTGTACCGTACTGTTGCGTCCACAACAGGTCTCCACCATCGTCGTACTTGGCCAGGAACGTATCATAGCCGCCTTCGTTCAGGCCACCGAGAATAACCAGGTCGGCGCGCTGCAACCTGCCCTCGATCGGTCCCCAGATCTGCTGCGTAAGCAAATCGGTCATCCAGTGAAAAATTGCTTATGATTCTTAGTATAAAGGATGGAATTGCCAAAACAATATTACTGGAGGTTCATCACGAATTGGCCGATGATCTTTTAGCAAAAATTACACAATTATTAAATGAAAGACTGGCCGGTTTAAAGATAAGTAAAATTAAAAGCACATTTCGAGATCGTTTGAGTGATTTGGTCAATGAAGAATCGGGTCTTATCAGACTTTTTATCGATTCTGCAGACAAATTTTTTGATTTTACCCGTTATTCAAATGTTATTTATTCAGGGACAACAAATATTCTAAACTATCCGGAGTTCTCAGATATAAATAAATTTTCTACATTAATTGAACTCTTTGAGGAAAAAAACATCATTGTCCATATGATGGAAAAAAGAAGTATGCCCCCCGAACTAAAAGTTACCATTGGTGATGAAAATGAAGAAGCATTGGTGCAAAATTGTAGCATAATAACGGCCCCATACACCGTAGGAGATATTGATGGAATTTTAGGAGTTATCGGACCAACACGCATTGTATATAGCCGGGTTATCCCCATCGTGGATTTTACGGCAAAGTTTATAACAAATATACTTCAATCTAAATAAAGGTAATTGTAAATAATCTTATTTTTAGAAAAAGGGTTCATTTTTATCGGGCCCTTTTTATACAACTACTAAAATATGAGATTTTAAAAATAATGTTGGATGTAAAATAATACCGCAGCGGTTAAATGGGTTTAATACAATAACTCAATGGGAAGTATTGGCCGTTACCTGGGATTATAAAAGGAGAAAGGTATGACCAAAGAGGGATCTGAAAAGACTAAACAAACGATAGATGAAAAAAAGAAAACCCCCAAACAAAGAGCAAATAAGTATCTTGTTGAAATTAAAAAAGTAAAAGAGAAAAATGTACAATTAAACGATCAACTCTTACGAAAAATTGCAGAATTTGACAATTATAAAAAAAGAACAGAAAGAGATTTTTATGATCGTGTTCAAAATGCAAATGAAAAACTTATTTCTGATTTATTACCCGTATTGGATGACATGGAACGTGCCATAAGCCATGCCAGTCAAAGCAAAGAAATAAACTCGCTTCTGGAAGGGGCGGAACTGATTCAAAAAAAAATGTTCGGAGTGTTGGAAAAACAAGGGTTGGCATACATGCCCACCGTGGGAGAAGAATTTGATCCGGAAAAGCATGATGCCCTTTTACAAATTGAGAAAAAAGATGTTGATAGTGGTAAAATTGTAGAGGAACCTTTAAAAGGCTATACATTAAATGATAAAGTCATCAGGCACTCTCAGGTAATTGTAGCCGAATAGGAATTTGGAATAACGAATGACGACTAAACGTGATTTATATGAGGTTCTGGGGGTTTCGCGAAATGCCTCAGAGGATGAGATAAAAAGAGCTTACCGAAAGCTGGCACTTCAATATCACCCGGATAAAAATCCCGGAGATAAAAGCGCGGAAGAAAAATTCAAAGAAATTGCTGAAGCCTACGCAATATTGAGCGACGCGGATAAAAGGGCACGCTATGATAGATTTGGTCATTCTGCCACATCCGGTGCCGGCGATTTCGGAGGATTTAGCAATATTGAAGATATTTTTAGTGCCTTCGGTGATATATTTGGAGGTGGATTCGGCGACATATTCGGAGGAGGTGGCCGGAGACGACAACGTACAAGTAATAGAGGCGGAGATTTACAGATTCGTTTACTCTTAACGTTGGAGGAGATTGCCACTGGAATAACAAAAAAAATAAAAGTAAAGAAAAATATCGTATGCCACTCATGTAATGGAAGCGGATCTTCTCAAAGCTCACAACCAATGCAATGCCCGACCTGCCATGGTACAGGTGAAATGAGACAGGTTACACAATCTATATTTGGCCAAATGGTTAATATTACCACATGCAACCGTTGTAACGGTCAAGGAAACATTGTTTCTGATCCATGCCGTACATGTAGTGGTGATGGTCATATTTCAGGAGAAAAAAATATTGAGTTAAATGTTCCTGCTGGTGTAACCTCCGGAAATTATATTCCCTTGACGGGGGAGGGGCATGTTGGTAAACGAAATGGTCCTCCCGGAGATTTAATCGTATATATTGAGGAGAAAAAACATTCTATTTTCGAGAGAGCCGGCAACGATGTCATTATGGTCTTACCGATTAGCTACCCACAGGCAGCACTGGGTTCTTCACTGGAAATTCCTACGCTAACCGGTAAAGCAAAAATCAATATCTCTCCAGGTACACAGGCCGGTAAGATATTAAGAATGCGCAATAAAGGTATACCAAATGTGCATGGCGCAGGAATCGGAGATCAGCTGGTACAGGTACAGGTTTACATACCAACACATTTGAATAATGAAGAGAAGAGTAAAATTAAAGACCTAGAGAAATATGATAATCTTAAACCTTCATCCGAGGGTCATAAAAATATATTTGAAAAATTTAAGGAAGCCTTGAATATCTAACTATGATGAATCAATAAAAAATGCTAGATCTTACACCATCTGAACAACGTATTATCATTATAATATCAGTAATCCTGGTACTTGCCGGTGCCATTCAGCTGTTTCAGCCGTTTAAGAAAAAGGAGTTTCTAATTGATTATACAGCCTCTGACAGCACTTTTTCGCGTCTAAGCCATCAACCACTAAAGAGTTATCACGAGAATTTAAATAATAATGCGCAAACGTCATTTATCGAACCCATAGGTTTAAGTAAAAATCCATTTGACGATAAAAATATAAGAATATTTGTAAACATTAATACGGCAAAGGAAAGTGATCTCAAAAAATTGCCACGAATAGGACCAGCCATTGCCAAAAGAATTTTGGAATATCGAAAAGTTTACGGACCATTCAAGTCCAATGACGATCTTCAGAAAGTAAAAGGAATCGGAAAAAGCACACTTGAAAAATTAAAACCATATCTTCAGAAAATAAAGTGATTGATTGAGAACTTGGGTATATCGATTGTTTTATTTTCAATCGAGGTATAATATAAATAACGGATTATTATGAAAAGAAAAATTGTAATTCTAGCGGATAAAAATTTTGGTCCATTATCATCTAAAATGGCAAATGGCGCTATTCGTTACCTCCATAATGAAATAGTAGCTGTTATAGATTCCTCCACGGCAGGGAAAACGGTTAATGATGTTCTTGGATTTGGGGGCGATATTCCCGTTTATGGTATGCTCGATGAAGCCTTTCGCCATGATCCGAACACATTGCTCATTGGAATATCACCACCTGGTGGAAAATTCCCGTCAGAGTGGTATCCATTGATTATAAATGCGATTCAGAACAGGCTTCACATTATTTCCGGGCTACATGAATTTTTAGGAGATGTGGCTGAATTCAATGTCCTGGCAGAAAAGTATCGGGTAAAAATTAAAGATTTGAGAAAAAATACCAGACCTAATATTCTGGCGAGGGGAATAGCCAAAAAATTCAGGTCAAAAATTGTATTGACGGTGGGTACCCATGGGAATGTTGGTAAAATGACAGCAAGCCTTGAAATGGTTAAAGATATGCAGGAAAAGGGAAAATCTGCTGATTGGTTGGCAACCGGACAAATTGGTATCCTGATAAAAGGTAAAGGAATCCCACTCGATTCCATAAAAGGAGATTTTATTTCAGGTAATGTTGAGGCTGCGATAGCTTCTATCGATGGCAATTATGAATATATTTTTGTAGAGGGTCAGGGTTCTATCCAGCATCTGGGCCACTCAGCGGTTGCCCTTGGGATTTTACATGGATCTCTTCCCGACGCTATGATACTCTGTCACCGTACTGATATTGGTGTCTCTGAATATGGAGTCAATACTAATAATCTTTCCAGAATGATTCAGTTACACGAAGAAATGATTTCTTTTATCAAACCCTCAAAAGTTGTAGGCATTTGTCTGAATACATATAATCTACCCGGTGATAAAGCTTCCAATTTGGTAAAAGAGGTTGAAAAAAGTACGGGTCTGCCAACAACAGATCCGATAAAATTTGGAGTTGAAAACCTATCCAAAGCAATAGCGAAATATTTTTCAACTTATAAAAAAACAAACCGCTAAATTTCTAATAATTATTTGTCTAAAACAACAATGATGAATTGGCTAGATATACTGGAAGTTCATTTTAATAAAAAAAAGAAAGCTTTTTTAATATTTGATGAAAACCATGTACTGCAATATATTTCTGAATATGCGAAGGACATATTAGGAATTGATGAAGGCCATATCGGCTTTGTAACTCTTAATGAATTATTTCCTCCCTCAGATAATAATCCCCAGTTCTTAGTTGATAAAAACTATTCATTTCAGACAGTTTACGATATATTATATACCATGCCTTCCGGGCGGTCAAAGGAATTAAGAATAAATCAAGATCCGGATTTACATTCGGTGGAGGATATTTCGGGCTTTGTTTTGTGGCTCGAGGCTAAAAGCCGCGATATTACCGCTGTGTATAAAAAAGTATCATCGTTGGATCCATTTTTAAATTTCGGTTGGATATTTGAACAAAATGACCTGGGATTCATTCTGATTGATAAAACAGGGCGGATCGAACAGTATAATGAGAAAATTAGAGATTATATGAATGAGCCGGGTGAATGGAAAGGTCGCAATGTTTTTACTTTTCCTTTTATTCATCAACACAAGATATCCTCTCTTATTATGAAAAGCATGAAAAACGCGGATAAGCCGCGATCGGAAATCTACACACTTAAATATCCTGGATTTAATGAGACACTTTCGATTAAGTGGTCGGGTTTGCCCCTGCGTGACCTTGAAGGTTCTCTGGTAGGTGCCATTATTACTGCCAGGCCTGTTGATAAATAAAAATTGTAAGCGGGATCGAATAAAAAGAAATTGAATGTCTTAGTATAAAAGATACTTTTTTCTCACCTCAAGAAAGGAATCTAGATCTTTCTCCATCCATTCTTTAATTTCATTAATTTCTTTTCCTTGTATGATGAATTCTCTGATCTTATTTGTTCCACATAGCCGGTCAAAATGCTTTTCAAACCATTTAAATTGTTCTTTATTCGTCTCATAGAAAAATTTAGTCAAGGCAATACCGGCTAAATAGGAATTAAAATTAATTCTATCGGTTACAGCGAGTGAAACACCTACTAATTTTTTGTCCAGGTATTTAGGTTTTGGAGCCATACCAGGAATAGATCTAGGCATAAAAGTAATTGGCCGAAAATGTACAGCAGGGATATCAATTATTTTGTTGATCATCGATAAGTGACTTTCATGGATCCAAGGTGCCCCGACTCGCAGAAATGGTTGGTAAGTTCCACGACCTTCAGAAATATTGGTCCCTTCTAACAGGCAGGTCCCGGGGTAGACAATGGCCGCATCAAGGTTTGGTATATTCGGTGAAGGTGGTCGCCATAAAAGCCCGGTTTGATCGTACCACATATGACGCTGCCAATTTTTTAGTGGAATGATATGAAGATCGGTCCGGACACTGTTTTTTAACCATCCTTCTTCATTAAACATACGGGCCAGTTCTCCCATTGTCATACCCGGTCTTGTGGGAATAGGATATAACCCGACAAAACTTTTATAAGGAGGTTCCAGAATATTTCCCTCAACATCAATCCCGTTAATCGGGTTTGGGCGATCGAGCACAATGAATGTGATCTGTTGTTCTGCTGCTGCTTCCATTGCCAGAGACATTGTATAAATATACGTATAAAAGCGCGCACCGACATCCTGAATATCAAATATAAGCACATCGATATTATTTAACATCTCGGCGGATGGCTTCTTTTGTTCTGCATAAAGACTGTAAACAGGGATCTTTTTTATTTTGTCTAACTTATCTTTTAATATTTTGCCAGCCGCCTCTTTCCCGTAAATACCATGCTCGGGACCAAAAAGGGCTTGAACGTCAACATCGTCCATTGCATAAAAAATATCCGTAATATGTTTACCCTCTTTGTTATATGCTGAATGATTGGTAATAATACCTATCTGTCTGCCTTGAAATAGATGTCGATAATTTGATATGTTGTCTAATCCAGTACTTACCGTCTGTTTTGATTCACAAGAGAATATGAGAATAACTGTTAGTAAATGGCAGATAATAGAATAAAGTTTAGTCATCGTAATGATCTTCCCTCTTCAATTAATAGTAAATTTACGAAGATCAAATCATATATAAAATTGTAACAGATATAAGTACCAAGTCGACTTAAACTTGAACTTCTGCATATATTAATACAGGATGTCGCTGATGATTTTAGTCTATTCTGGTTTCATGATTTGGAATATTTGCTTATAATATAGCGGTTTTAATATAAAGTAAGAGACAACCTCAGAATTAATTGACAAATACATAAAAGGAAAAAGCGATTATCGGAAAATTAACGGGTATTGCCATTAAAAAATATTCGCGAGCCCCAATGATAGTGCTTGACTTTGTTGAAGTAACTTTAACTTCAGGTGTTTCCGGCGATCATCGGGGAAAACCCGGCACAAGACAGGTAACAGTTCTTGAGCAGCAGGCCTGGGAGGCGACATGCCTTGAATTGGATGAATTTTATTTCGGTTTGCAAGAGAAATTAGAAGCTTCTTGGAGAGGAGGGGTGACCTGCCGTGTCATCCGTCCGGGGATGATATATTTAGAAAATGAAGTGAGTATGACAGATGACAAGGATTGATCATTCCTTAATGTTGGAACTCACAGGAAAAATAAAAAAAATTGGCGTTGATATTGGCTTTGACAAAATAGGCATATCAGCCGCAAAACAACCGGAAAAGAGCAAACTCCTGGAAGCTTGGTTGAAAAATAATTATGATGGCACAATGAAATGGATGGGACTCCGAAAAAAACAACGCTCAGATATTGAAGAGTTTCTCCCGGGAGCGAAGTCAATAATATGTGTTGCTCAGAATTACTATACACCCCATAGGCATTCACAAGAAAGAAATAGAGGAAAAATTTCCCGTTATGCCTGGGGGGAAGATTATCACAGAATTCTCAAGAAGAAACTGAAATTATTTTTACAACAGATAAAGCAGATTGATTCAACACTCAATGGACGCTTATGTGTTGATACGGCACCCATCATGGAAAAATTATGGGCGGAACAGGCCGGACTTGGTTGGCAGGGGAAAAATACAAATCTTATTACCAGAGATCACGGATCCTGGATTTTTCTAGGGGAGATTGTTATTGACAAAGAATTGATTTATGATATACCGATTGCAGACCATTGTGGAAATTGCCAGGCATGTATACAGGCCTGCCCGACAAATGCCATTGTGGCTCCTTATGTGCTGGACGCCCGTAAATGTATTTCATATCTCACCATCGAGTATCCGAATGATGCGATACCAGAACATTTGGGAAGCAGACTTAAACAGTGGATTTTTGGCTGTGATATTTGCCAGGATGTGTGTCCATGGAATAGATTCAAGCGAATCACAAAAGAGAGGCACTTTTTCCCTAAACAATGGAATGTGGATCCCGATCTCAATGAATGGATCATGATGGATGAGATTGGTTTCAAAAAGAAGTTCAAAAAAAGCCCTGTTCTCCGGACAGGATGGAAAAATTTTATTAGAAATATTAAAGCAGCCCTCCCCAAAGACTAAGCAAAAATAATGCCCAAATACCTTTATATAATTCTTTTTCTATTACTGCTATTCAGTATAAATGGTATAACAGAAGCTATCGCTCAATCTACCATTGGTACTATCCCACTTCCGTCGAATAGTTACCACCGGATAAAAGTTGAACCGGCCAGCTTTGGCGAATGGTTGCGTGATTTACCTCTTAAGGAGAAAAGTTCACCGGTACTGGATTATAGGGGAAAAATTTTTAAACCCGGAACTGATTCAATCGTTGCTAGCGTGATAAATTGGGATATCAAAAACCGACGATTGGAACAATGTATGGATATTCTCATTCGCTTATATGCCGAGTATTCATGGGAAAATAATATAACGACTCCATTAAATTTACCATTGCCTGGTGGATATTGGCTCCGTTGGGAAGATTGGAAAAAAGGTTTTCGGCCTGTATTTAAAGGAATCAACGTACAATTAAGAAAGAAAACCATATCCGACAGTACACCGGCAGCGTTCCGAAATTATTTAAATACCATCTATAATGCATCGCATACCCAGCAGTTTTATCATGCTTATCAAGCTGTTGATAGAAATGAGGTCCAAATCGGTGATATTATTGTTAAAAAGGGTACCAAGGGTCATGCAATCATGATTGTAGATCTGGCAAAAAATGAACATGGTGATCTTATCGCTCTTATCGGGAACGGAGACACCCCGGCCTGTCAGTTTTTTTTGCTAAATTTCAGGACAGGTCAACCATGGATTCCACTGGTTTTTACGAAGGATATACTTGATCTACCGCTCCGCCGGAAAATGAGCTGGGATGGTCTAAGACGGTTTGTTCTGCCCCGGAAATGATACCTAGAGATTGGCTTCGTCAATATAATTGAGAATTAATTTGGGCGGTGGGGTTGGTTGTGGTACAATTCTGATTGAACATGAAAGTCGTTCAGTCGCAGTTTCAATAATGTCTTCATTATCTGTAAAAATGGTAAACAGAAGAGATCCTTCTTCAACTTTTTGACCTGCCTTTTTATAAAATCGGATACCAGCCTTATAGTCAACGAGATCAGTATTTTTTTGTCTTCCAGCACCCAGCTGAACGGCAGTCATTCCCACTTCATAAGCATTAATAGATTCCACCCACCCACTCATCGGCGAGTGATAATCTGATTTACATTTTGATTGCGGATAAGATTCAGGATTACGAATGATTCCCAGATCCCCTTCCTGCTCCTGCACAATTTGAATAAATTTATCCCAGGCATTGCCATTTTGAATCATATTTTTTGAAATTTTTATTCCGGCTTCAATAGAATCTGCCATGTTTCCGAGAAATATCATGGTCCCTGCCAGTTGATGTGTTATTTCCATCAGGTCATCAGGTCCATTACCATGAAGACAATCGATGCATTCCAAGATTTCAAGCCAATTACCTACCGTATTTCCCAGTGGATTATTCATGTCTGTAATATAGGCAACTGTTTTTTTCCCGGAATCTTCACCGATCCGGATCAAAATATTTGCTAATCTTTGGGCCTGCTCATAATCCGTCATGAAAGCACCGACACCGGTTTTGACGTCCAGAACAAGTGCATCAATACCTTCGGCGATTTTTTTACTCATTATACTGGCAGCAATTAAGGGAATCGATTGAATGGTAGCCGTTACATCACGTAAAGCATATATCTTTTTATCCGCCGGAGCCAGCTCGGCCGTCTGGCCGATTAAGCATACATTTATTTTTTCAGTCTTTTGAATAAATTCATTCACAGTATAATCCACACGAAATCCAAATATGGATTCCAATTTGTCCAGGGTTCCACCTGAATGTCCCAGGCTTCGGCCGGATATCATTGGTACAGGTACCCCTGCTGCTGCAACAATCGGCGCTAAAATAATAGACACTTTATCTCCGACGCCCCCTGTGCTATGTTTGTCGACTTTAATGCCAGATACCCGATTAAGATTAATTATTTGACCAGAATGGAGAAACGTGTGTGTCAGCGCCTTATATTCTGACTCGTTCATTCCTTTGAGAAAAATAGCCATCAGTAAAGCGGACATTTGATAGTCAGGGATTATTCCCGTGGTATATCCATCGATAAAATATTTTATTTCTGCGGGCGATAGATCAGTGCCGTCTCTTTTTTTTGCGATGATTTCATAAGCGGTCATAAACAACATCTACCTTCTATGTGTTTATTTGATCAACGATCCCAATGATAATAGACCGGATGGGCGCCGACATATCATTAACGATCTGGCGGGCTGAGTTTCCTTCATCAATGACCAGTACGACTTCACCAGCACCGGCATCAACCGTATCGACGGCGATTATATATTTTCCGGATGGGGAACCGTCAGATTTCAGCCGATCGACCAGAAGAAGTTTTTGGTTGTCATAAAATTGATGGTTAATTGTGGAATAGATAGAACCACAGACACGACCTACGATCATTGATCCTCCGTTTCCAAATGGTGAATATCATCAATAATGCCGATAATGGTGTGGTCAACGGGAACAAACCACTTTTCAAGTGCTAAGGCAGCCTCTCGTCCGCCTTCATAATAGACAATCTCACCAGGTCCAGCCATCCGGGTTGAATCAGCGGCAACGATTATTTTGCCTTCCGCCTTTTCCATTTTATCAAGAGGTTGAACCAGAAGCATTGGAACCCCCTCCAAACCGGGATAGATTAGACTGGGTGTTAATGTGCCCAGTACCTTTCCAAGCAGCATTCAAATTTCTCCTTCCTGAAGTTGTCTCACATCCAGTTGTCCAAAATAGGTGGACTGATCGATCTGGCTGGCCATATCAGTATGGAGATGAGGAATAACTATATTGCGTATCCAATACTTCTGCTGTGTCGTGTTATCAAAGGCAATATTTACCGCTGTCTGAACATCCTCAACTTGTCCGGTTACAATGGCAAAGGCTTTTCCACCGAGATGATCTGCCAGCCTGATTTCAACGATTTCCACATCTGCTCCTTTAATAGCAGCATCTGCAGATTGGATGGTGGCTGCTATCGTGGATGTCTCAATAATACCGATCGATTCTTTTGAGCAGACAGATCGTAGACCTAGTATGGCATCATGCACCTGATCATGAACATCCGGTAAAAATACATGGTCAATAATATCCTCACCGGCAACAGATATCCCTTCAATAAAAGCTTCTTCGACAGATGCTACGCTGCCACCGAAGAGAATAATATATTTTCCATTATGAACGGTACCTGATTTGATCACCGTCATTGGCGCCCGTTTAATCATGGTATCGGCGCAGAGAATTCCTTTGGCGATGCTGGAGAGTTCTAGTAATGCAATTGCTGGATATTTTTTCATCATACAATCCTAAAATGGTCTACAAGAACACATCTGCGTTCTCTTGAAAAACTACGTGGATTAGTTATACCCTCACCGGTTGGGCTGGCAATGGAAAATGAACAAAAACCTTCTCCCCCATAACCCAGTCCTGAAAATGAAGGACCGTTTTTAACAAAGATGCCGCAATCAGCTTCTCTGGCCATCCTGCTTAAATTATCCAGATTCTTGGAATACATAACAGCCGTGTGTTTGAATCCATGTTCTGCTTTTATAGCAATGTCAATCGCCGAATCTGCATCGGGCATTCGCACCACCGGCAGTACTGGCATCATTTGTTCACTCCAAACAAGCGGGTGATCGGAAGAAACCGGCGCTATGGCAAGGCGAAACTTTTCTTCAACGGTTATCCCGATTTTTTCAAGTATTATCTGAATATTTTTTCCAATCAGACTCTTTTCCATAACTGCTGGCTTACCAGGTCCCTTATTCTCAGCAAATATCACCTTATCCAGTTGTCTGATTTGTTGCTCATTCAATACAACCGCGTTGTAACGAGTGAATGCAGCCAATAATTGATCAGCAACTGAGGAGACCACAAATACTTCTTTTTCGTCAACACAAATGATATTATTGTCCATGGAAGCACCGGTAACGATATTCTCTGCCGCTTGCTCAATATCCGCGGTTTCATCTACGACAACTGGTGGATTTCCGGGGCCGGCACAAATTGCTCTTTTCCCGCTCCGCATTGCCTCCTGAACAACACCGGCACCTCCGGTAACCACCAAAAGACGAACATCTTTATGTTGCATTAATTGTTGCGCACTTTCGATGGTTGGTTCAGCCACTGTTGTTATCAAATTTAGGGGACCGCCCGCCTCCAGGATTGCCTGATTAAGGAGTTGGATGTTATATAAACTCACATTTTTTGCTGCAGGGTGTACATTAAAAACAACTGAATTGCCGGCAGCTAACATTCCGATGGAATTGCAGATTATTGTTGATGTTGGATTGGTCACAGGAGTAATTGCGCCTATCACACCATAAGGGGCCGGTTCCATCAGTGTTAATCCTCTGTCGCCGGATTGGGCAGTCGGGTGAAGAAATTCAGTGCCTGGGGTTTTCTTCGTTACCAATCGGTTTTTAATTATTTTGTCCTTGATCCGTCCGAGTCCTGTCTCATTGTGCGCCCGTTTGGCCAGATCTTCGCTATAAAGAAGCATTGTTTTGCGAATACTGGAAATTATTTCAGTACGCTTTTCCAATGTTGCTTCCATTAGCTTTTGGTGGGCAGTCTTGGCTGCCATTACAGCACTATCAATATCAGAAAATATGCCCTGATTAGGTGGATAGGTTTTAAAATCCTTGGCCACGGATTGAAGTTCTCTGTCTCCCTTATCGTTTCCGGTTTTAAGAAGGCTCACCACTTCCGAAGCAATTAAATCGATCTGCTCTCTGTTTAGTTGAGACAACGTTTTGCTCTCCCTAAATTTGAATAACTTACCAGATTGATCCCTTAAACAGATATGGCAATTCCAACGGGAAAATATCAGTCATTTATACCCTTTTTGTATTTAATGGCACCGTTTATTTCCCAATTATCTACAATTGCCATGACGACAGCGTCACAGGGCCGTTTATCAGTTGCCAGGGTTTGACGGGCCGAGCTTCCGCTCGCATATAAAACGTATTCACCCGGCCCGGCACCAACAGCATCAGCGGCAACGACAAAACTACCCTCATCCCTACCCTCAAGATTGACCTGTTGAAGGATTAAAAATTTTAATCCTTCCATACTTTCTTCTTTGCGGGTTGATACAACGGTACCCGCCACTTTGGCAAGATTCATACCGACTCCTGTTTACTTGCTTTTTCCTTTTAATGCCGTTTTACCCTCATCAATACGTCCGAGCGGCAATACAGCGTCTACGTTATGATGCGGTCTGGCAATGATGTGTACGGCAACAATTTCCCCGACCCGGGTTGCACCGGCACGACCGGCATCGCAAGCAGCTTTTACGGCTGCAACATCTCCCCGTATGATCGCTGTAATATACCCGCCTCCGGTTTCTTCGTAAGAAACTAACTCAACTTTTGCTGCTTTAACCATCGCATCCGCTGCTTCAACGACAGCCGGAAAACTTCTGGTTTCAATCATTCCTAATGCTTCAGACATTTTATGCCTCCGGTTTTGTGTGTTATATTTAAGTATCATTAATTGATCAACTGTTGATCTCGTTAAGTTGGAACCTCTGACAGTGTTCCACTATGCGTTGTGCCTTATGTGGGCACATAACAATGTCGCATCTCTGCTCCTCTGTGAGATTTAGACCCAAAGCAATATTATAATTATTTATTACTTTGTGATTGATGTTTATCTTTTCCGGTGACTTCTTCAATCGCTTTAACGGCTGTATGCCAGCCCACATCGATATCACGCTCTTCACCACCCAGGTAGACTCTTCCAAAACTACCGAATGTTCTGACCTCGAGGATATTTATCTCGGAAGATTTCTCCGCTTCATTAGCAGCCAGAGCGGCATAAGCAGCTGGTTGCACCTCCATAACATACATAGTTTCGCCGGGAACGATCATGTTACCATGACGCATGCGGTTAATTAATTGCGTCTGATAATCATCCATTCTTCGAATCACCTGGCTGGAAAAAATTTTGGGCTTCCAGCGGTCGTCTTCATTAAGCTCCAGCGCCTGCAAGATTGCATAACCGGCCTGTCTGACATCAGCCTGAGAGACGGAATGGATTTCAAGCATGCCGTAGAGACGCTCTACAATTTGCATACCCGGTGTTACATTTGTTGATTTTAGTGCAATGTCAGTAATCCGATTGATTTCTATACCGGGTGAGATCTCAACATAAAGAGAAGCCATACCGGCAATGGGCAGAAATCCTTGAGCTACCGTTCCCAAAAATGCTGCATATTGGGGTTGTAAATTGTCTAAAAATACATAGGATCTGAGATCTACCACAAAAAATCCTCCTTATAAAATATCTTAATTAGATAATGTAATTTCTTTAGCCTGTTGAATAATTTTGATACCGGCACTGGCCCCCAGCCTGGTGGCACCGGCGACGATCATTTTTTGGGCATCTTCATAAGACCGTATCCCGCCGGCCGCT
>RCNB010001560.1_pt1 | contig 14407 bp, 14 predicted proteins | sample 2041321 | NCBI WGS metagenome assembly RCNB01 (sample SAMN09708232, study PRJNA481090) | Marine sediment metagenome, whole genome shotgun sequencing project. | reverse complement strand
TAAACCATCTGCCATGACTACATATTAAAAATTTACTTATTTAAGTTTCGTTTTTAAATAATTTGGAAGGGACTCTAATCTAATACAAGACTAAACCAAAACTAAAGATATAAAAAAAGCTCTAGATATTAGATCTAGAGCTTTTTTTATATTAAAAGAAATTGAAAACTAGTTACCTTTTTTAAGCTTATCTGCTGCTTTTTTAAGGTCGTCTTCAGTTTTCTTTACTGCGTCTTTAGTGTCTTCAGCTGTTTTTTCAACAGTTTCTTTTACATCATTGGCGGTTTTTTTGGCATCATCAATTACGCCATCAACTGTTTTTTCTGCATCTTCAATAGTTTCTTCAACTGTTCCTTCAGTTTTTTCTGCCAATTCTTTTGTGTCTTCTACAACTTCTTCAACAGTATTTTCAGCATTGTTAGCTTCTTTCTTTTCTCTACAAGATGTAAATGATAGGCATAAGGCTAATGCAAATGCTGTACTCAAAATTACTTTTTTCATTTTTTAATGTTTTAGTGTTAATATTTTATTGCAATAAATGTTATGCTTAATCTACGAGCATTTGTCTCTTTTGGATTTTTTTAACACGAATATTTTATATCATTTGCAGATATAATCAATGATTTGATTCACGGCACCTTTGTTTGAAGCGATGTAGTTTTTATTGGCAACCCCAGAAACGTAACGTTTTTCGGTATTTGCAATCAGTGCGTTTAATATTGAATTAAATTCTTCTTGATTTGAAATTGAATATAGTCCACCTTGTTTAATCATTTCAATAGCTTCTGGGTAATTGTAGTGATTGTTACCTATAATAATGGGCATTCCAAAAACGGCAGGCTCTAACGTGTTGTGCAATCCTGTTGTGCCAAGTGCACCACCAACATATGCAATATCGGCATAGCTATATATTTTGGAAAGTAGACCTATCATGTCTATAATAAGGACGTGTGCATTTGTCAAATCGCCAATGTCCTTCTCAGAAAAAAGTACTGTTTTCTTTTCAATGGAGTTTTTGAGCTGCAGAATTTGTTTAGGTTTAATATTGTGTGGAGCAATGATGAATTTATCATCACTTGAAGTGGTATTAAGGAAATTAATAAACAACTGTTCGTCTTCTGGCCAAGTACTTCCTGCAACAATACAAAGCTTATCACCCTTAAATTGTTCAACAAAATCAAGATGATTATCTGTTTGAAGTTGGTTTGAAACTCGGTCAAATCTCGTATCTCCAGAAACGCTAACATTAAAATAATCAATACTATTCAATAATTGTTTAGAGGTTTCATTTTGAACAAAAATATGTTCGAAAGCATGAAGTGATTCTCGCATCCATGAACCATAGCTTTTAAAGAAACTATGGTCTTTTCTAAATAATGCAGAAATTAGAATGGATTTTATTCCTCTAGTTTTCAACTCATTTAAATAATTTGGCCAAAATTCGTATTTCACAAAAACAACGAGTTCTGGATGTACAAGATTTAGAAATGTTTTTGCATTTTTTAGAGTATCCAACGGAAGATATACAACAGTATCAGCAATAGGCGCATTTTTTCTAATTTCATAACCAGAAGGTGAAAAGAAACTCAGAACGATTTTGTGTTTTGGGTATTTAATTTTTATTTTTTCAAATACCGGTAATCCTTGTTCATACTCTCCTAGTGATGCGCAATGGAACCAAATAGTTTTGTCTTTGGGGCTTAGATTTTTCTTTAAAATATTAAATGTCTCAGCTCTCCCTTTAACTCCAAGATTGAGTTTATCATTAAATTTTGCAATGATTTTTATGTGAAAAGAGGCAATATGGGTAAGTATATTATAAAGACTTTTCAAAGTTTTTTCTTTAGAGCTAAAATACATTTCTTTATTTTAATTCATTGGCTTGCAAGGATGATTTTTGTATTTTCGCTTACTATGAAATGCAACCTAAGCATTTTATAAACTTCACAATATTAAAAAATGAAAAAAATACAAATGGTTGACCTCAAAGGTCAATATGAAGAGATAAAAAATATAGTAAACACTTCTGTAATAGATGTTATTGAATCTACTGCTTTTATCAATGGACCAGAAGTTCACAGTTTCCAAGAGAAATTAGAGGATTACTTAGGCGTAAAACATGTGATTCCTTGTGCTAATGGTACGGACGCACTTCAAATTGCAATGATGGGTTTAGGTTTACAGCCAGGAGATGAAGTTATTACTGCCGATTTTACTTTTGCAGCGACTGTTGAGGTTATAGCATTATTGCAACTAACACCGGTATTGGTTGATGTTGAGCCAGATACTTTTAATATAGACATAGACGCAATTAAAAAAGCTATTACACCAAAGACCAAAGCAATAGTGCCAGTACACTTGTTTGGACAATGCGCTAATATGGATGCTATTATGGATATTGCTAAGGCTCATGATTTATATGTTATTGAAGATAATGCTCAGGCCATTGGGGCAACGTATACATCCAATGACGGTTCTAAAGCCAAGGCCGGAACTATTGGTCATGTGGCATCAACATCTTTTTTTCCATCAAAAAATCTGGGATGCTATGGGGATGGTGGTGCTATTTTTACAAATGATGATGAGCTGGCATATACGCTCAGAGGAATTGTGAATCATGGTATGTATGAGCGATATCATCATGATGTTGTTGGTGTGAATTCTAGATTAGATTCTATTCAAGCAGCAATTTTAAATGTGAAACTACCAAATTTGGATTATTATAATAAGGCAAGACAACACGCAGCAAGACAATATAATAACGCTTTCAAGGATATCAAAAATATAATAACTCCAAAATCGGGAAAAACTTGTGAGGGACTTTGTGATACTTGCGATTGTCATGTGTTTCATCAATATACCTTAAAAGTAAAAAATGTAGATAGAGACGCGCTTGCTAAACATTTAAATGATAGCGGAATTCCATGTGGGGTTTACTATCCAATACCTTTGCATAGTCAAAAGGCCTACAAAGACTCACGTTATAATGAAGCTGATTTTACTGTCACCAATCAATTGGTTAAAGAAGTAATTTCACTCCCTATGCACACCGAATTGGATGATGAGCAAATTGAATTTATTACGAGTACTATTATAAAATTTGTTAATGGGTAAAATACTGGTTACAGGAGGCTTAGGTTTTATTGGATCACACACTGTTGTCGAACTTCAAAATAAAGGGTTTGAGGTTGTAATTATTGATGATTTGTCAAATTCTTCTATAGATATCTTAGATAGAATAACCTCAATAACTGGTGTCACACCAACTTTTGAAAAGTTAGATTTAAAAGATAAGTTTAAGGTTCAAGCTTTTTTTAAAACACATCAGGATGTACAAGGGGTAATACACTTTGCAGCGAGTAAAGCTGTTGGAGAAAGTGTAGAGAAGCCATTGTTGTATTATGAAAATAATATAAATACTCTAGTTTATGTGCTCCAAGAATTACAAAAACTAGATACTTCCAATTTTATATTTAGCTCATCATGTACGGTTTATGGTCAAGCTGACGAATTGCCGATTACCGAGAATGCACCAGTTAAAAAAGCAGAATCACCCTATGGAAATACAAAACAGATAGGGGAGGAGATAATTCAAGACACATGCCATATAAATCCAAGAATTAAAGCTATTGCATTGCGTTATTTTAATCCAATTGGGGCTCATTCGAGCGTGAAAATTGGAGAGCTACCTATTGGCGTTCCCCAAAATTTAGTGCCTTTTATTACGCAAACGGCTATAGGGATTAGAGAACAGCTATCTGTTTTTGGCGATGACTATCCAACTTCAGATGGTACTTGTATCCGTGATTATATTCATGTCGTGGATTTGGCTAAAGCTCATGTTATTGCTTTAGAGCGTTTAATAGGCAACAAGAATGCTTCCAATTATGAAACATTTAATGTTGGGACTGGAACTGGAAGTACGGTTTTAGAAGTTATTAAGTCTTTTGAAAAAATGTCAAGAGAAAAACTTAATTACAAAATTGCAAATAGAAGGGCTGGAGATATTATTTCAGCCTATGCAGATACCACCAAAGCTAATAACGTTTTAGGTTGGAAGGCCGAATTGACATTAGACGATGCAATGAATTCTGCATGGCAATGGGAACAGAGTATTAGGAAATAATCTTTAAGTATTTAACTACACAAACAATATAAGCAACTATGAAAAATTTACTTTTTCTATTAACCTTAATATTCTCTTTTTCAATCACAGCACAGAACACCTATTTGCACTGTGGTAAATTAATTGACACAAAAAACGGTAAAGTTTTAACCAATAAAACCGTTGTAATATCTGGTGACAAAATTCAATCCGTTTTAGATGGATTTGTTAACGCTAAAAGTGCTGGAGATTTGGTTATCAATTTAAAATCAAAAACAGTAATGCCTGGTTTAATAGATATGCATGTGCATATTGAGGGAGAATTAAATCCAAAACGTTATTTAGATCGTTTTACAGCTAATAAAGCAGATGTTGCTTTTGGTTCTTTAAGGTTAGCAAAAGCAACGTTAATGGCTGGATTTACAACTGTGAGGGATTTAGGCGGGAGTGGCGTTAATATAGCATTACGAAATGCAATTGCCCAAGGGAAAGTTGATGGTCCAAGAATTTTTACGGCAGGGAAAGCTATTGGAACAACAGGAGGTCATGCCGACCCAACTAATGGAATGCGTAGTGATTTGATGGGAGACCCAGGGCCAAAAGAAGGTGTGATAAACAGTGTTGATGATGCAAAAAAAGCAGTGAGACAACGTTATAAAGATGGTGCAGATAATATAAAAATTACTGCAACCGGAGGTGTGCTTAGTGTTGCTAAAAATGGACAAAACCCACAATTTACGTTGGAAGAGATTAAAGCCATTTGTGAAACTGCAAAGGATTATGATATGATTGTCGCCGCTCATGCTCATGGCGATGAAGGTATGAGAAGGGCCGTACTTGGAGGTGTTACAACCATAGAGCATGGTACACTTATGAGCGAGGCTACCATGGATTTAATGATAAAACATGGTACTTATTATGTGCCTACTATTATTGCTGGTAAAAGTGTAGCTGAAAAAGCAAAAATCAAGGGTTATTTCCCTGATATTATTGTGCCTAAGGCATTAGAGATTGGTCCTAAAATTCAGGAAACCTTTGGAAAGGCTTATAAAAGAGGAGTGAAAATTGCTTTTGGTACAGATGCGGGTGTATTTAATCATGGTGACAATGGAGGTGAATTTGCTTATATGGCAGAAATGGGAATGCCAGAGATTGAAACCATTCAATCTGCCACAATCACCAATGCTAAAATTTTGGGAATGACAGACCAATTGGGACAAATTGAAGAAGGGTTTATTGCCGATATAGTTGCTACAGACGATAATCCTATTGAAAATATAGAAACGATGAAAAATGTAACCTTTGTGATGAAAGAAGGTAAAATATATAAACAATAGGAGTAGTTAATTTATCCTGTTTAGGCTTTCTTTTTTCTATTTAAAAAACTTGAGAATACAATTAGTATCATTCCACATGTCACTGACATATCTGCCGCATTAAAAATACCCGTCCTAAAAACACCACCGAGATCAATATGTAGAAAATCTGTAACAGATCCATAAATAATTCTATCAAAAACATTAGCTATACCACCACCAATAACACAAGCAAATCCAATTAATGAAACCTTGTCCATTGTTTTATCCCTTAGGATATGAATTAATACCATTGCTAAAACTACAATAGGCACTATAAGCAGTAACAGAATCCTTAAAGTAGGGCTCAAATCACTACCCATGCCAAGAAAAGCACCAGTATTTTCAACGTTGTGCAATGAAAGATAGTTGCCAATAATTTCGGTTTTACTGCCGGCAATTACATTGGTTCTAATTAAGATTTTTGATACCTGATCAATAGCTATATTCCCAATAATTAAAAGAATAATAAAAGCAGTACGAGATAACTTCATTTACGCTTGGGTTTCAAAAGTTGCAGAAACCGTTTGCGCGTTCCTGTTTATTTTTTTTACCAAACCTTGAAGTACTTTTCCAGGACCAACTTCGGTGAAATGTGTTGCTCCATCTGTAATCATTTGCTGTACAGATTGTGTCCATCTTACAGGCGCTGTTAACTGAGAAATTAAGTTAGTTTTAATCGCAGATTCATCAGTTACGGCATTCGCCTTTACGTTTTGATAAATAGGGCAATTGGGTTTACTAAATATTGTATTTTCAATGGCGTTAGCCAATTCTTCTCTTGCAGGCTCCATAAGCGGTGAATGAAAAGCACCTCCAACAGGTAAAACCAATGCACGGCGTGCTCCTTCTTCCTTTAAAGCTTCGCAGGCTTTATTTATAGCCTCCACTTCTCCAGAAATGACTAATTGCCCAGGGCAGTTATAATTTGCAGCAACTACAATGCCTACTGTTGTGGCACATATTTTTTCAACAATATCATCATCTAGTCCTAAAACTGCTGCCATTGTACCTGGTTGTAGTTCACAGGCTTTTTGCATAGCTAAGGCACGTTGTGAGACTAGTTTTAACCCATCTTCAAAAGTTAAAGTCCCATTAGCAACTAATGCTGAAAATTCACCAAGTGAATGTCCTGCGACCATATCTGGTCTAAAGCTTTCACCTAAAGTTTTTGCAAGAATCACCGAGTGTAAGAAAATTGCAGGTTGTGTAACTCTGGTTTCTTTAAGGTCATCTGCAGAACCTTCAAACATGATATCTGTAATGTTAAAACCTAGAATATGATTAGCGTTTTCAAATAATTCTTGTGCTAAGGGAGAGTTTTCATATAAATCTAAACCCATTCCTGAAAATTGAGCACCTTGCCCAGGGAATATGTATGCGTTCATAATTGAATTAATTTTTAGTGCTGCAAAAATAGGAATAATTATCTTCTTTCATACGTAATAAAAGAAAAGGCATAGTTATGATTACTGTCCTTTTCATGAAACGTATTATGAGATTCTTTCCAAATGCTTGTATCAATTTTAGGAAAGAAGGTATCGGCTTCAAAACTTTCATGTACTCGTGTTATTTCAATTTTATCAGCTAAATTCATAGCTTGCTTGTAAATTTCTCCCCCTCCAATAATAAAAGGTTGTGTATCATTTTTAGAAGCGTCTATGGCATCGGCTAAAGAATTAACGACCGTTACATTTCCGGGAACTTGATAATTACTTTGTCTTGTTATTACCACATGTTTGCGGTTTGGCAGTGGTTTTGGGAAACTTTCAAAAGTTTTACGCCCCATGATTATATGGTGCTCATTGGTGAGATTTTTAAACCGTTTTAAATCATCACTTAAATGCCAAATAAGTTTGTTGTCTTTTCCAATGGCATGATTCTCTCCTGCAGCAACTATAATTGTTAAAGTATTGGTTTTTTTAGAAGTGTTTAAGATTTCATTATAAACTTCACTTTGAGCAATAATGGCTTCTTCTTTTATAAATTCTTGCTTTAGTTTGTCTATGCGCAGTTGTTGTTTAGCTACCAATTTTTCCAATTGTGTTTTCTCCCAATCTTTACCCATAAATTTATGAGTGATAAAGACATTAAAGAGATGGTACAGAAAAATAAAAAACCAAATGAGAATAGCAAAAACAAACCAGTTAATGTCAAATAGTTTCACATCTGTACCAATGCCTAGGGTGAGGTTGGCAAGAATCAAAAACAAGGAACCAATAAGAAAAATTACAAAATGAATGTAAAGCCGTTTTTTTTGTTTAACTCGTTTTTGAGCATTTTGTATCAGTTCTAACTGTTCGGTATCTATTTGTGGTGTGGGTTTCTTTTTGCTAAACATTGAAAAAAAATAAGGATTGTAAAGTTACATTTTTTAACGCAAACGTTGTAATTAATGCCGTCAAAAAATATTTGATAAAAACGCAAACGATGTAGTTCTAAAAACATTGAAAATCAGCGTTTAATAAGATGTGAAATCCTTGACAATCTGATAAAAAAAGGAATATTTTTTTTAATACATTAAGTTAATGTGATGTCGTTTTTATCAAATTGATAATTCTTTAGTTTTAAGCCAAAGAATCGATTGTGTGTGAAAAATACTTTTATACATTTGACGCGGAATTAATACATTTTATTATGGCAATTACAAAACAGTATTTAAAAAGCAAACCAGTTTGTAAAGTTACTTTTTCAGTTCCTGCAGAGGAAGCAAAAAAAGTAGCAGTAGTAGGAACTTTCAATGAGTGGAACACAAAAAAAGCGGTTCAGCTTAAAAAATTGAAAAACGGAACCTTTAAGGGAACGGTTGATTTAGAAAAAGACAATTCTTATGAGTTTAGATATGTAGTTGATGGAACTTACATCAACGACAACCAAGCAGATGCTTACGCATGGAACGATTATGCATGGGCTGAAAATGGTGTTTTAAACGTCTAAGTAAAGTCGACTTAAAAGTAAAAGAGCTTTCATTTTTATGAAAGCTCTTTTTTATTTTATATTAACTGGATTATACAGCGACCATGCCTTTTATATGTGGATGCGGGTTGTAATCGACTAGTGTGAAATCTTCAAAATCAAAATCGAAAATATCTTTTATATTTGGATTTAAAATCATTTTTGGCAATGGTCTTAATTCTCTTGAGAGCTGCAACTCCAACTGTTCATAATGATTACTATAAATGTGTGTATCTCCAAAAGTATGAATAAATTCGCCGGCCTCATAACCACATACTTGTGCCATCATCATTGTAAATAAGGCATACGAGGCAATGTTAAACGGAACCCCTAGAAAAACGTCTGCACTACGTTGGTATAACTGACAAGATAATTTACCATCTGCCACATAAAACTGAAAGAATGCGTGGCACGGTGGTAATGCTGCTTTACCATTAGCTACATTTTCACTGAATGACACGGAAGTATCTGGCAATACTGATGGGTTCCATGCAGAGACCATCATACGTCTACTGTCAGGGTTTGTTTTTAAGGTGTGAATAATGTCCTTTATTTGATCAATATCGTCACTATTCCAATTCCGCCATTGATGCCCATAAACAGGTCCTAAGTCGCCGTTTTCATCTGCCCAATCATTCCAGATCCGTACACCGTTTTCTGTTAAATAATTAATATTAGTATCTCCTTTTAAAAACCATAATAATTCATATACAATAGATTTTAAATGCAGTTTTTTGGTAGTAACCATCGGAAACCCTTGGCTCAAATCAAAACGCATCTGATGCCCAAAAATACTCTTTGTTCCAGTGCTAGTACGGTCTGCTTTTTCGTTTCCGTTTTTTAAGACGTGTTTTACTAGGTCTAAATATTGCTTCATATTCTTTTCTGTTTCAGAAAATAAAAATAAAAAAATAGGGCTGATTCTATATGAAGCAGCCCTTGTTTTATATAAAAGTTATTAACTAATTATCCAATTATCATTCCTGCAATTGTTGCGGAAATAAGAGATGCTAAAGTTCCTCCAATTAATGCTTTCATTCCAAATTTTGATAGCGTTTTACGCTGACCTGGAGCTAAAGAGCCAATGCCTCCAATTTGAATACCAATGGAAGCAAAATTAGCAAATCCACACAACATATAAGTTGCCATAATAATAGATTTGTTATAAGTGAGATGAGTAGCATTTGCCACATCTTTTAAATCGGCCAACTGTATATAGCCGACAAACTCACTTGCCGCTAGCTTGATACCGAGTAGTTGTCCCATCATCATAATATCTTCAGAAGCAACTCCAATCAGCCACATTAGTGGCGAAAAAACGGTTCCTAATATTGCTTCAAGGGATATTTTTGGGTAGGATGTATTTGCCAACATCCAATCGTTAAGTGTTGTCACATCGCCAACCCAGCCTAAAATACCATTGATCATGGCAATAAAAGCCACAAAAACCAATAACATGGCACCAACGTTAACAGCTAGTCTTAATCCTTCGGTAGTCCCATTTGCAATGGCATCCAATATATTCGATCCTATTTTTTCTGAAGATACTTTTACATCTGTATTTACAGTTTCGGTCTGAGGGTATAATATTTTTGAAATTACTATAGCTCCAGGTGCAGCCATTACAGAAGCAGCTAAAAGATGCTTAGCATATATAAGTCTTAAAACGGGGTCATCACCGCCAAGAAAGCCTATGTATGCAGCTAATACAGCGCCAGCGACCGTTGCCATACCACCAATCATGACTAAAAGCATTTCAGATTTATTCATCTTCTCTAAATAGGCCTTTATGAGTAGAGGTGCTTCGGTTTGTCCTAAAAAGATGTTACCGGCAACACTTAAACTTTCTGCTCCAGATATTTTTAAAAGCTTTGATAATAACCAGCCAAAAACTTTAACGACTTTTTGGATAATTCCTAAATAAAAGAGAACCGATGTTAATGCCGAAAAGAATAAAATTGTTGGTAATACCTGAAATGCGAAAATGAATCCGAATGTATCCATATCAACAACTAAACCCTCAAATAAAAATTTACTTCCCGCTCTTGTGAAGTCTAAAACGCTTACAAATATTTGCCCAACTGCTTCAAATGCACTTTTTACAAAACCAACTTTTAAAACCCCAATGGCAATAATTAATTGAAATGACAATCCAATCCCAACTGTTCCCCAGTTAATGGCTTTTTTATTGCTACTAAATAAAAAGGCAATAATGATTAATGATAGCATACCTAAAACACCACGCCAAATACTATTAAAAGACAGCCCTTGACTTGGGATTATTGTACTATTTGAGTTCGTTGTGGTAATGGCAGTTTGAGCCTCTGCTAGTTCTGACTTGAATTTATAAGTGACATCCTTTTCGATAAAAACTAATGTGGAATCTGTTAGTTCAGATATTTTAAATTTCCGAATGGTGTCGTTGGGCTGATTATAATAAAAGACCAATAAATTATTTTGGTAAATATAGTCTCCCGAAGCTTTTAAGTTGTCATTTGCTTCAAGTGAATACGAAAACTCACCTTTAGTTAAAGATAAGATATCTGTATCAGAATTGATAGAAAACAGGTGTTCACCGGTTTCATTTTGTATGGCTTCAAACTGCCATTGTTTCTCTAGGTTTTGTGCTAAAATTGAGGTAATTCCAAAAAATATAGCTACAATAGCTAGGAAACATTTTTGCATAATATATTATAGTATTAGCGTTTAGATATTTCGTCTCTTATTCTCGCGGCAGTCTCGTAATCTTCATTTGCGACAGCTTGATCTAATATGTTGTGTAACTCTTCAAGTGTTTTTCCTTTGTAATTATCTTGATTTGCCGAATTTTCTATTTCTTCAGCAAGAACTTCATCCATTAAAATATTATCAGCTTGATGCTCCTCATCATGTTTAGGATTAACCTTAAGATAAATACCAGCTTTGTCCAATATGTTTTTATAAGTAAAAATTGGCGCATTGAAACGCAGGGCTAAAGCAATAGCATCACTAGTACGGGCATCAATGATTTCTTCAATTTTATCACGCTCACAAATTAAGCTAGAATAGAAAACACCGTCTACAAGTTTATGAATTATAACTTGCTTGACTACAATATCAAATCTATCGGAAAAATTCTTAAACAAATCGTGTGTAAGTGGTCTAGGCGGTTTTATTTCCTTCTCTAAAGCAATCGCAATAGATTGTGCTTCAAAAGCCCCTATAACGATAGGTAATTTTCGGTCTCCATCAACTTCACTCAAAATGAGTGCATAAGCACCATTTTGTGTTTGACTATATGAAATACCTTTTATGTTAAGACGAACTAAACTCATATTATTTAAAACACAAATAACAGTTTAAATTAGGACATTACCAACTACTAACCTCAGATTTAAGATGAACACACTACAAAATTCGCTTAAAAGCCAAAAAACTAAAAAAAGATGGTTTTTAGCAAAGGGTGATATAAACCGCTGGTTTATAATTACAAGGTAAAAAAATTATGCGTTTTGTGCTTTAAATTCTTTTAATTTTTCAATTAACTGAGGTACAACTTCAAAAGCGTCACCAACAACCCCATAGTCTGCAGCTTTAAAGAAAGGCGCTTCTGGATCAGTATTTATAACAACTTTTACTTTAGAAGCGTTAATTCCTGCTAAATGTTGAATCGCCCCAGAAATCCCTACCGCGATGTATAAATTTGAAGCTACAGGCTTACCTGTTTGCCCCACATGTTCACTATGAGGGCGCCATCCCAAATCAGAAACTGGCTTTGAACACGCTGTTGCAGCTCCTAAAACAGCCGCAAGCTCTTCTATCATTCCCCAATTCTCAGGGCCTTTAAGTCCACGTCCACCGGACACTACAATCTCAGCATCTGCAATAGACACTTTATCGGTTGCTTTGTCGATAGATTGTACGGTAATATTAGACGATGTAATAGATGGTAAGAATTCTTCAGCAGTGGCATTGCCTGAAGTTTCAACTAATCCGAATGAATTATTAGAAACCCCAACAATTTTTATATCTGTATTGATTTCGATTAAGTTAAAAGCTTTATTGGTGAAAGCCGTTCGTTTTACTGTAAAAGGAGTAACACTAGTAGGTGCCTCAACAACATTTGAAGCGTAACCTGCCCTTAACCCTACTGCTAAAAGTGGAGCCAAATATTTACTGTCTATACTAGAGCTCACAATTACAACGGTTGAACCTTCTTTCTCAGCTGCTTGTTTAATAACATCTGCATAAATCTTTGCATTAAATCCATCCGCATAAGATACATTCAATACCTCATCAACACCATAATTTCCTAATTCTGACGCATCATTTGCATTAAAAGTCACGGCTGTGACCGTTGTTCCCATTTGGTTTGCAACAGCTTTTGCGTAAGAGGCAACTTCTAATGCTACTTTTTTAAATTTTCCTTGTTCTGATTCTGTATATACTAAAACTGACATGTTTTTCTTTTTGTGGGTTGATTAAATGACTTTAGCTTCATTATGAAGTAAGCTTATCAATTCATCTAAATTATCTGGCGATACCAATTTAACAGCTCCTCTGGGTGCAGGTTTTTCAAATTTCAGTGACGTTGTTTCGGTATCAGCATCAACAGGTTCAACAATATTTAATGGTTTCTTACGAGCCATCATAATGCCACGCATATTAGGGATTCTCAAATCACTTTCTTCAACCAAACCTTTTTGCCCTCCAATTACCAAAGGGAGTGTGGTAGAAACTGTTTCTTTTCCACCATCAATTTCTCTAGTTGCTGTTGCATTAGTTCCATCGACCTCAAGGGCAATACAATTGTTCACAAAATTAGCATCCGTAAGTCCAGCTAACATCCCAGGAACCATGCCTCCGTTATAATCAATAGACTCACGTCCAGCAATTACCAAATCATAACCACCATCTTGTACTACTTTGGCCAATTGTTTTGCAACAGCATAGCCATCAGTTGCAGCTGTGTTCACTCTTATTGCACCATCAGCACCAATAGCTAAAGCTTTACGCAATGTAGGTTCTGTTTCTGGACCACCAACATTAATAACATCAATTGAAGCGCCTTGTTTTTCTTTGAACCACATGGCTCTTGTTAGTCCAAATTCATCATTTGGGTTGATTACAAATTGAACACCATTTGTATCAAATTTTGTGTCTCCTTCTGCAAAATTAATTTTTGAAGTAGTGTCGGGAACATGACTAATACACACTAATATTTTCATTTGTTTGAAATTAAATTTTTGAGGCTACGAAGGTAATCAAATTTCTAATAATTTCCTATGCACGCATAATAAATATTTACTTAAAAGTTTGGCTTAAAGTTTTCCAATTATTGTTTATTTTTGCTGTTCTTATAAAATGTGATAGATGAAAACAATTCAGTTTAGAGAGGCCATTTGTGAGGCGATGAGTGAGGAAATGCGTAGAGATGAAAGTATCTACTTAATGGGTGAGGAAGTTGCAGAATATAACGGAGCTTACAAAGCTTCAAAAGGGATGCTAGACGAATTTGGTCCAAAACGTGTTTTAGACACTCCAATTGCTGAACTTGGGTTTTCTGGAATTGCTGTGGGGTCAACCATGACAGGCAATAGACCAATTGTAGAATTTATGACTTTTAACTTTTCTCTTGTTGGGATTGATCAGATTATAAATAATGCCGCTAAAATCAGACAAATGTCTGGAGGACAATTTAAGTGTCCAATAGTTTTTAGAGGTCCAACGGCTTCTGCAGGACAATTAGGAGCAACACACTCTCAAGCGTTTGAAAGTTGGTTTGCCAATACACCAGGGCTTAAGGTTGTAGTTCCTTCAAATCCTTATGATGCAAAAGGATTGCTTAAAGCTGCGATTCGTGATGATGATCCTGTAATTTTTATGGAAAGCGAGCAAATGTATGGAGACAAAGGAGAGGTTCCAGAGGGAGAATATGTACTACCAATTGGTGTAGCTGATATTAAGAGAGAAGGCACAGATGTGACTATAGTATCTTTTGGAAAAATAATTA
>RCNB010001558.1_pt1 | contig 14414 bp, 8 predicted proteins | sample 2041321 | NCBI WGS metagenome assembly RCNB01 (sample SAMN09708232, study PRJNA481090) | Marine sediment metagenome, whole genome shotgun sequencing project. | reverse complement strand
CTGGGTCACCTGGTTTTTGAGGATGTTGTGTGGGTCTCGGATTCGGCTTCAGCGCTCGGTGACACATTGGCCGATCTGGCCAAGCTCGATCTCAGTCTGGATCTCGGCGCCTTGAAACACAGGGACGGCCGGGTCGAATCCCTGGTCGTGGACGTCCGCAACCTGGATATTCCAGCGATTGTCACAGCCACCACGGATACGACGACCGAGTCGGTTCCCGATTCCCTGGCGTCGGTAACCGACCCGATCGAGTTTCCCTACCTCCAGCAGGGAAGCCTGCCCGGATTCCCGTCGGTCATTGTGGAAAAGTTGGATCTTAAGGTAGGCCGGGCTCGACTGGCCCCCGGAATGGCCATCAAGGATCTGGTGCTTTCCGCTCGGGCTGGCGCCCGACCGGATGAGCCGGCCAGCCTGGTCATCGACCATGCCGGAGCCCGGGTGGTTACCGCCGTCGAGGATACTTCGGGGATCCAGGAGTGGGAGATGGTTATCGAGCACCTGAGGCTGGGGTTGGTCCTGGGATTTACAACCGATGCTTCAGGTGACTGGACCCTGGACACCGCCGCGCTTGACAGTTTGAACCTGGAGTTGGCGCCCACGGAATTCCGCACCACCCGGGATATCCTGCAGGCCAGTGAACCGGTTAGTTTGAAGGCGGTGGCCAATATCGCCAGGCAAGGCCGAGAATACCTGGGTCATTGCGACGGTAATTTTGTATTGCCCGGTTCGGCCCATTTCCAACCCTGGCTGCCGCCGGATTTTCCGCATGAGAAGTTTGAATCCGTGGCCGGGCATTTTGTCGTTGACGGTAAATACTCCGATCCCCAGGCCGAGGGGAAGCTCCGCCTGGACCTGGGTTCCAATTCCTGGATTGACCGGGGAGTTATCGCCGCGGGCGCCGAGGCTGACGTCGACGCCCTCAGGGCCCACGGTGTAAACGAACTCACCGTCCGTCTGGATACGTTTGACGTCGTTCTTGAAGGCATCGATGTAAAGGCCTCTGGAAATTGGAGATCTGGGGATTTTGATTTGGACTTGATCACAGCCTTGACTGACTTTCACCTTATCGGCCTGTTCGCCGAGGGATTGGATCCGAACCTGGATGACCTTTTACAGGATCCGGGATCGATGAGCCTGAATGCCGACGCCGGGGTCGGCAGGATCGGCACCGAGTATTCCGGCCGTCTCGATTGTGATTTCGATCTGCCCGGGGCTTCCCATTTCCAGGCGTGGCTTCCGGAAGATTTTCCTCATGAGGATTTCGAATCCCTGGTCGGAAAGCTTGCCGCGGTCGGGAACTGGGCCGACCCGATGGCCAGGGGTTCTGTCCGCCTGGATCTGGGAGGAAATACCTGGGCGGAAAAAGGGCTGGTCTCGGGCAACGCCACCGCGAACATCGATTCGGTGAAAACCGGGGGTCTCAGGTATCTGACCGCCCGTCTGGACACGCTCGATCTGGCCCTCGATGGCTTACGGGTCCAGGCCTCGGGAGGATTGGATCCCCAAAACGTGGTCCTCGATCTGGAGGGGGAGGTGACCGACTTCCTCATACCGGGTGTGTTTGCCGGGCCCGCCCTGGCCGATGTCGAACTCGACATTAAGGTCGATGCCACCGTGACGGGCTCCCTGGACCATCCCGAAATCGATGCCCAGGTCGGCGGGAGTTTTCTCCAGGAAAGGATCACCATTCCCGCTTTTGATTTCACGCTCGTGGGGGACCGCAGCAATGTGGCGGCCAATCTGGCGGCCGGTGGCGGACTTAATTTTGAGGGCACATCTATTGATTCGGTTCGTGCGGAAGTCCGGGGAGAAATGGCCGACCTGGACAGTCTGACCGCCAACTTCGGCCTGGCCGTCTGGCGGGAAGAAAGCCACCTCGCACTGGGAGGGTCGGTCTCGGGTGATACGGTACGGGTGATCCATCTCGATTCCCTGGTCACGGTGAATTTTGGCAAAAAGATAAGAACCAGGGGCCCGGCCACGCTCACGCTGGGACCAGGGCCGAATGTCTTTGAACTGACGGAACTGGAATTGACCGGTGAACCGGGCACCATCAACCTGCGAGGATTCTGGAACGAGAACAGCAGGGACCTGGACGGGAGTATCGACCTTTTGGTTGGGGAGGAACTGTTGCAGCAGGTCTTCCCTTCAGAGCTTTGGTCCCTCAACGGGGGTGTGGACCTGAAACTGGAGGCCACCACTGATCTTGAAGGAGGTGAAAATGATACGCGGGTGGCAGGACGGGCCAGTGCGTTTCTGATGCCCCACCGGGATGAACCGCCATTTGGCGTCGCCATGGAATTCACCTCCCTGGGAGGAGCCGGGGCCGTTCTCAACGCGGACTTTGTTCTCAGTTCGGCGGACACCTCACTTCTTGAAGCCCAGCTCGTTTGGCCAGGACGGCCGGGTCCGAAAACCGGGTTCTGGAATCCTGATCCCGAACGCGACCTGGTCCTGACGGTGCCCGCGCAGAAGCTGGATCTGGACCGGATCAACCGCCGGCTGCCCGATGAGGTAGTCCTGGACGGGGAGTTTGATATCGCGGGCGAGGTCCATGTCTTTCCTCCCCACAGGGGTGAAACGGAGGGAGGGCCGCCTTCGCCCCAGCCCCCGCAGGGCAGCGTCGAGGGAACATTGGGCTCGCCCGATCTGCGGATTGATTTGCCCAACCGTTCCTTCCTCAATACGGTCGTGGGTGCGACCGTCAGCGGATCCTTGGCCGACCCCAGGGTAGCTGCGAGGGTCGAGGTGAAGTCGGGATTCATCCGGATTCCCGAAATCCCCCGCAACCTGCACCAAGTCGAAGGAGTTTCCCTGCTCTGGGCCCTAAATGACTCTATCCTGGCGTTGGCCGATTCCAACAGGACCGACGACCGGTGGGGCGGCACGGTCGGCGGATCAGGGGACAGCCTCGGGGTTTTCCTGCGGCCCGAACAAACCGGGCCTGCCTTGGAACGGTCCGAGCCCCCGGCCTTGCCGGATCTGGATATCGAAGTTGCCATTTCCGACAAGCTCAGAATTATCGGTTACGGCGCGGATATAAAACTGGGTGGCCAATTCAAGGTTCTGCGAGGTTATGACGAGGACAACTTCCCCGGACCGGCCCTCAAGGGGAACATCACCATACCCGAGGGAACCCTCAAGATCATGAATCGGGTGTTCAAGTTCGAGCGCGGCACCATTAAATTCACCGAGTCGGTGCCGTCCAATCCCAATCTCGATCTCATGCTGGAAACCCAGGTGAATGCCTATCTGCTGAGGGTCCTGGTTTCAGGGCGTGCTGCCGATCCGGTCGTGGAATTGACTTCGGAACCGGACCTGAATGAGGAGGACATCATGGCCGTTCTTTTGTTCGGGCAGCCGATGAGCGATCTGGACGGTGATCAACGTGGTCGCATGCAGGAGGAGAACGACCCCAGCCAGGAACTCCAAAAAAATCTGGCGGGCCTGGCCATGGCCTTTGGTACCCGCGGTCTTCAGGACTCGATGAGCGATTCCTTCGGGGTGGATGTGGTTTCGATGGGCTCTGACTCCTCGGGCGGTAGCACACTCATGGTGGGGAAATTCATCACGCCGGACATTCTGTTGAAGTACAACCAGTCTCTGGAAAACAGCGGCACCTACTTCATGACCCTCGAGTATTCCCTCAACCGCTATTTCAAGATCGTGTCGACGTATGGGCAGGGGGAGGAAGCTTCGGGAGCCGAGGTGAAATGGTCCAAGAGGTATTGACAAGAGGTATTGATCCTGGGGGCAGTCCGCTTCCATCCAGGCATAAAAAAACTCCCTGATCAGGGAGCAATAATCAACAGGCGGTAATAAAAAAAAAGAGCGGGGAGGCTGGGCGAATCAGGCGAGATGAAATTCAGTTGTCCGTCCAAGTGCCGGTGCTGACGTTAAAGATTCGGTAGAAGCCTCCCCGAATGTTTTACAATATCAGAATCCCTGACCATATAGCCAGAAAAAACTTCATTAGGAATGCTTTTTTTTGAAAATGTAAATCTACTTTGGAACCAAGCCCTTGTCATTTCAGGGGTTTATCTTGGGCCTGCAGGACGGTGATACTGTGGCCGGGGACGGTGATCCTGGCCGGCTGAACGGGGGCCGGAGCCCCATGATTCAGGATGTCGTTCGGCGAGGCCAACGAGGTGTCGATCACCCGGGCCCAGGGCCTTTTGTCAGGCAAAGGTGGCAGCTCGAATTCAAGTTCCCTGGTATCGGCGTTGAGGGCCAAATAAACATCTGGACCCAAGTCGAATTGTTCGAGGGTGAAGGCCAGAAAACGTGAGGCGCCGGTCCAGTCGGGCCGCCCAGGCTCGGTGCCGTGCCAGGAAATGTTGCCTCCCTGTTCATGATTGGTGGCCTTCCAGAACCGGTTGTCTTGCAAAAGTCCCACCGATTTGGTGAAGCGGATCAACTCCCGGGTGAAACGGACCAGGTTCGCGTTAGCACGCAGCGAATCCCAGTCGAACCAGTTCAGCTCATTGTCCTGACACCAGGGGTTGTTGTTGCCCTGGCGAGTGTGGCCGCACTCATCGCCCATCCAGAGCATGGGGGTGCCGTGGGACAGCATCATCAGACAGAGAAAATTGCGGACCTGCTTTTCCCTCAAGGCCGAGATCACCGGATCGTCGGTCGGACCCTCTATTCCACAGTTCCAGCTCAGGTTGTCGTTGGCGCCGTCGGCGCCCTGCTCACCGTTGGCGTCGTTGTGTTTCTGATGATAGGAGACCAGGTCACGCAAACTGAAACCGTCATGACAGGTCACGAAATTGATGCTTTCGAAGGGCCGATCCTGAGGCCGAGCAAACAGGTCGGGGCTACCGACGATGCGGGCCATGAGAGATTCGATGGTGCCTTCGTCCCCGCGCAAAAACTGGCGTACGGTGTCGCGAAATGGCCCGTTCCAGACGTTGTACCGCTCTCCCGGAAAAGAGCCGACCAGGTTCAGGCCGCCGGTGTCCCAGGCCTCGGCGATCAGCCGGGTCGCCGCCAGGGTGGGATCCGATTCGATGGCCCATAGCACCGGGGGGTTGGTCAACGGCTGGCCGTCTTCGCCCCGGGCCAGGGCCGCTGCCAGGTCGAAGCGGAAACCGTCAACATGCATTTCCCTGACCCAGTAGCGGAGCGAATCCAGGATCATTCTGCGGGCAACCGAATGGTTGGCGTTGACGGTGTTTCCGCAACCGGTGAAGTCGGCGAAAACGGCGCGGTCTTTTTCCAGCATGTAGTAGGCGGAATTCTCGAAACCCCGCCAGCTGATCACCGGGCCGTCGGCGCCGGCCTCGGCGGTGTGGTTGTAAACGACATCGAGGATGATCCGGATTCCTGCCTTGTGCAGGGCCTTGACCATATCCCGGAATTCCGTGACGGGACCTATGGGGGAGCGGTCTGAACTGAACGGTGCGTGGGGCGCGAACCAGGACACGCTGCTGTAGCCCCAGTAGTTGGTCAGTCCCTCGGGTGCGTCCTGCGGGTCGAAATGATGCACGGGCAGCAACTCGACAGCCGTCACACCCAGTTCCGTCAGATAGTCGATCTTCCGGGTCAGCCCCGCATAGGTCCCGCGCAGAGGTTCGGGCACCCCGCTGGAAGGGTGGGCCGTGAAGGCGGCCACATGCATTTCGTAGATGACCTCGCGCCGGCGGGCCGCCGGCAGAGGCCGGTCACCCTCCCAATCATAATCCGACGGGTCCACCACCACGCTGCGCAGCGCACAGGCGCAATTGTCGCCGGAACGGCGGGCGGCCTGACGGTCGTAGATGTCCTGGCCGACCACCGCCAACCCGTAGGGGTCCAGAAGGGTTTTTTCAGGATCGAACCGGTGGCCGTCTGCCGGTCGTGAGGGTCCCTGCACGCGCCAGGCATAGATCTGACCCGGGCCCAGGTCCGGTACGAAGAGGTGCCAGTAGTAATTGGTCCGGTGGTTTTCGGGATCGAGATCAAAAACTCGATTCGGGGCCGGGTCATCCGGGCGGTCGAAAAGGAGAAGCTGGACCGCCTGGGCGTATTTGCTGAAAACCGCGAAATTGACCCCTGATTCCAGGACGGTGGCGCCCAGAGGAGCGGGTGTTCCGGTTTGGTGGCTGTCGGGTCTGGATGGATTCAAAATTACCACCGCGAAAGGAAGAATTTGGTTTTTAGTGATTTCGCTCGCAAAAATAACCCCATTTCCCGGCCTGGTCATCATGTAATCCGATTAAAGGGGCCCGGGCCTGGGTCGATGTACTTGTAGAGCCCTCAAAACGGATAAACAACCGCCAGTGCTTGGGAGTTGCTGGATCATGTTACTCGATACTCTGAAGGCCCTGAACCTGGCCGGAACCGAAGCCCTGGAAACAAGCTGTGGATTGTCGGTGGATGGCCGGGAGATATCCCTGGTCAGGGAAGGCAGGCAGACGTTTCCTTCCCTGATCACCTTGAGGATCAAGGGGTGTCCCCTGCAGGTTGTCCACCTGGGGTGCGACGAATCCTTGGCCGCGAAGTTGGCGGAGAAGGGATCCGGTAGCGCCGAAGGGTCGGGTCTGGATTCATTTGCCGGCAGTTTCCTGTCCCACCTTCTGGAAAAGTTCGACGACCGCAACCCGCGCGGTTCGGTGGAATACCTGAGCGAGGATCCCGCCCCCTTGCAGACCAGGGGAGTGCGCACCTTCCAGTTTGGTTTGGAAACGAGGCAGGGCCGGCTATTTCTGCTGGCGGAGGTTCCTTCCCGCGCCGAACTGTCACTCGCCAAGGGCAGCGAATTCTTGACCAGCATGGAGTCGATTTATCTTCCGGCGAACTGGGGCGGCAGTCAGAAGCTTCCGGATCAGGAAGCCGTGAAAAATTTCCTGACCTACTTGCGCAAGACCGAAGGCGACATCTATCTGGAAACACCCGCCGGTGACGGAACCGCCACCCTCAACTCCGGTCTGTTGATCGAGGTTTGCCAGTTCAACGACAGGCCCGCTCTGAAACTCATCACCGACTTCCTGGATCCCGCCCAGGGTATTCCTGCCCCCGGGTCGGCCGTCAAGGCCTGCATGGGAATAGGTGACCGGTCCCTGGAGTTCACGTTGACCTACCAGGCGCCCGCCACTCAGGAGTTGGCTCCGGGCGCGCTGGTGCCCTGCGCCATTTTTTCCGTGCCGGGAATGGTTATCATCGGCCAGCGGCGTCAGACTTTCCGAGTTCACTTATCCGGAATGGTCCCCGTGGAAATCGTTCCCGCCGCCGAAGGTTCGGAAATCACAACGGAGTCCCAGGGTGGGTCAGATCCAGAGGTGATCCGGGGACGTTTGGCCGACCTCAGCTTTTCCGGGGCCCGGATCATTGCGGAGCATCCCCAGCTATGCTCGGGCCTGGACAAGGACCGCTGGGTGGAATGCCACCTGTTTTTCCCAGACATGGACCAGCCGCTGAAGGTCATGGGCATCGTCCGGCGTTCCCTCGTGGGTCCGGCGGACAAGGACCAGTGGCGGGATGACCTGGGAATCGAATTCCTGGTTCCTGTGGGAGGGGATCGGGCCTGCCTGGATTTCATCCGCCAGTTCGTCCTGGAGGTACAGCGGAACCAACTGGCCCAAAGACTTCAGGTCGCCAACGTTTGAACCGGCCTCCCGGGAAAAAGGCTGGGTTGATCGGAGCAGGTGGGCTAGATTCGAACCGATACCCGGAGCAGCCCTGATTGAGGGGGATGTTTCCCTAGCGAAGTTCCGCCAACAGATCCGGTCGCCGTGTTGCCACTTGCCCTGACAGTCTGCGGTTTTTTTCTCTTCCTTCTTTTTTTGGGCCTGTTTTTCGTTTCCCTCCGGGAGCGAGAGATGACCGCCGTCCGCCGCAGCTTGCTGCTTGCGGTGGCGATGCCGGTACCCTTTATGGTCCTGGCCTGGATTCCCATTCCCGGAAGCTCGGTTGCCGGGCCGGCCCTTCTGGGCCTGACCCTGGGTACGGCCCTGTTGCTTCTGATTCCCACAGGCAAGCCTCGAGGCCTCGCCGATCCCCAGGCATCAGCACGCATAGATGAACGGACCGTCATGTTTTCCCGCGCCGCCCTCGAACCCGGCAGCGACCGGTTCGAGGCTTATTACGGCCACTACCCCGAACACCGTTCCGGGGACGACCGCTTCCGCATGTTGCCGGGTTTGATGTCCCACAAATCCCGCCACTATGAACCGCTTTCTTTCGCCGCCGCGGCCGGCAGCTTCGACGCCGTGGAAAAACTCGCCGCCCTGGTCGAGGGGCCCGCAGCTGCTGAACGGGTTGATGTCGATCCGGTCGTGGCCGGCCGGTTCCTCAAGGGATGGGCTCAAAAACTCGGTGCGGTCGCCTGCGGGGTTACAACCCTGCGGGACTATCACGTCTACTCGGTCAAGGGCCGGGGCCGGGACTATGGAAAAAACATCGATCTGATCGGCGCCGAGGGACACAAATTCGCCATCGCGTTCACCGTGGAAATGGACCACGCCAACCTGGGCACTTCCCCGGCGGGTCCGACCCTCATGGAATCGGCACAGCAGTATCTGGAATCCGGGGCCATCGCCGTGCAGATCGCCGCCTTCATCCGGCGGTTGGGTTGGCGGGCCGAAGCTCACATCGACGCAAATTACAAGGTCGTCTGCCCGCTGGTGGCCAGAGACGCGGGCCTGGGGGAGATCGGCCGCATGGGCCTGCTGATGACTCCGACCCTGGGGCCACGGGTCCGGATCGCTGTGGTGACCACGGACATTCCCCTGGAGACCGATTCGCGAAACTTCGATCCTTCGGTTCAGCATTTCTGTGGGCTCTGCCGGAAGTGCGCCGACATCTGCCCCCCGGGGGCCATTCCCGCCGGCGGGCGCGAGATGATCGACGGTGCCGCCCGCTGGCGCATCGACCAGGAGGCCTGCTTCGCCTACTGGTGCGTGTCCGGTACTGACTGCGGCCAGTGCATGAAGGTCTGCCCCTATTCACACCCCGACAGTGCTCTGCACAATGTGGTGCGCTGGGGTTTGAAACGGTCATGGTTGTTCCGTCATTTCGCTCTGGGCATGGATGACCTCCTTTATGGAAGACGACCCGGACCACTGCCTCATCGGTCCTGGCTTCCCCGGCGAAACCATCGTTCCCCAGTTCCGGAAAGCCGGTTTGACGATCCCGGGCCCAATCGTTAACCTGATGTATCCCCGACCGCTGAAATAACCTTCTGCCGGGCCCGATTCAGGTTGGGCCGTGGAGTCGTCATGATCGATCTCGAGCGCTTGAACGATCACTCCCGTCAGTTCGCCACCCAGCTTTTCAGGCGCTGGCCCGAATGGATCCAGCACGCCAGGTTCGACCCCTACGAGGATTTTGAAAAGGAAGCCCTGCTGATCGAAGTGCCCCGTCCGGTCGATGGGTCCGGTCACGGACTTTTCATCACCACCAGCGAGTGGGAGATTTCCGTGGGTTTCGGGGAAAATTTCCATACCCGCTTCGGGATCAGCGGGGAAAATTCCGGTGGAAATTTCTACGACGAAGCCCTGGGGTTCATCGAGGACTTCGTGGCGGAACGTCTGGTGGTGGCCATCGCCTACCAGGAAAAGGAGTGGCTGGGGTCCTGGAAAATCGATCTGGCCAAGGAGTCCCTCGACGAGATCGAGGTGGGCCCGGGGGAAACGGTCAAGATCCGGTCCTGGCTCGGAACCTACAACCGGGAGCTTCAACCCGCCGAGGGCCATTGAAGAAAACCCAGGTGAAGGTTGAATCACAGGGTGGAATCCCTATAATCCAATAAATCATCAACTTGAGAAAAGTATCCATGCGGGGTTGGGCCCCCGGGGACCGAAATGTCCATGACCTCCTATAAAAGAGCCCTGTTGATCGTCAACCCGGTGTCCGGGCATGGGCGGGGTTTGCGCCTGGGGCAGCAGCTGCGCGCGTCGCTCGAGTCGCGCGGGACCGTCTGTTCCGTGCGGGTAACCAGCGGGCCGGGGGACGCCCAGCGCTGGGCCGGGGCCGCGGGTGATGAACCGGAGGCCGGGAATTTCGACCTCATTGTCGCCATCGGGGGAGATGGCACCGTCAGTGAAATCGTGTCGGGGCAAGCGCGGTCCGAAGTGAAAGTTCCGATAGCCATCGTGCCCGTGGGGACGGCCAACGTGGTGGCCATCGCCCTTTCGCTTCCTTGGTTTCCCGGCATGGCGGCCGGAAACATCCAAGAGGGGCGGATGGTTGCTTTCGACGTGGGATTTCTCCCCCAGCTGGACCGCCACTTCCTGCTCATGGCCGCCATCGGATACCCGGCACGTGTCATTCAGGATTCGCCCCGCCGCCTGAAGAACCTGTTCGGGATTTTTACCTACATCGGTGCCGGTATCCGCAACGCGCTGAAACTGGACGAAGCCCGCATATTTATCGAAGATGAAAACGAAAAGGTCCACGAGTTCGAGGGGAACACCATTCTTTTGTCGAACATCGGCAAGATCGGTGACATCAACCTGAAGGTAACTCCCGACACCAGCGCCCACGACGGCCTGTTCGATCTGACGGTGGTTTCGAGCCGCTCCTTGTGGGACGTGATCGCCGTCCTGTTCCGCATGCTGACCTGGCGGTACAAGGGGACGTCACGGCTCCATCATTTTCAGGCGCGCAAGGTGGTCATCGCCACCGACCCGCCGGTACCGGTCCAGGTGGACGGTGAAGACATAGGTTTGACGCCCCTGGAGGCGGAAATCGTCCCCGGCGGGGTGCACCTGATCGTCGGGGCCCGCTATCGAGAAAAAGCGGACGAAGGCGGTTTCCTGGACGAATTCAACCTTCCCCAGATGTGGCCCAAGAATCGGGACTGATCGGCCCGATAGGGCGTTTGCCTATTGCTGAAACGTCCAAAATCCTGTATAATAATTCATGCAGACCGGCTCTTTAATGTGTGCAACATCTTGTTAATTTAAATTTTGAGAAATAGCGCACTAAAACAGTTCGGTTCGCACTGGGAGGGCTTCCATGATGCTCTCCCTTTTATTTTGCCATCAAGTATTTATAGCAGAATTTGGCCTATTTCCCTGTGTTGACTATTCTATGGCCGCGGTCCGGTTGAATTTTCTTGTGCCAAGGATATGTGAATGCAAATCAGAAACGTTGCCATCATTGCCCATGTTGACCACGGCAAGACCACCCTCGTGGACCAGATTCTGCGTCAGTGCCATGTCTTCCGCTCCAACCAGGCGGTCCAGGAGCGGATCATGGATTCGAACGATCTGGAGCGCGAGCGCGGCATCACCATCACCTCGAAGAATTTTTCGGTGACGTACAAGGATACCCGCATCAACCTGATCGACACCCCGGGGCATTCCGATTTCGGCGGTGAGGTGGAGCGCGTCCTGAAAATGGCGGACGGGGTTCTGCTGCTGGTGGATGCCTTCGAGGGCCCCATGCCCCAGACCCGCTTTGTCCTGCAGAAGGCCATGAAGCTGAATCTGAAACCCGTGGTCGTGATCAACAAGGTGGACCGGAAAAACTCCCGCCCCGCCGAAGTCCTGGACGAAATCTTCAACCTGTTCCTGGAACTGGACGCCAACGACGACCAGCTTGATTTTTGCGGGGTCTACGCGGCCGGCCGCGACGGTTGGGCCGTGGGGGAGATGGAGGACGAGCGGAAGGACCTTTCCCCTCTGCTGGACATGATCATTGCCCATGTGCCCGGACCCGAGGTTCAGGAAGGTCCACTGCAGATGCTGATCGCGGCCATGGACCACAGCGACTATGTGGGGCGCATCGGTGTAGGGCGCGTCGTGCGTGGCACCTTGCGGGTCAAACAGCCCATGGTCCTGTGCAAACGGGATGGCAGCGAAGTCAAGACCATGGCCCGGCAGCTCTTTGTTTTTGATAACCTGGGACGCCGTGAGGTCAAGGAGGTCCAGTGCGGGGATATCTGCGCCGTGGTCGGACTCGAGGGGGTTGATATCGGTGACACCCTGGCCGACGCGGAGCATCCCGAACCTCTGAAAATCATCGACATCGACGATCCCACGCTGTCCATGAGCTTTCGCCCCAACGACAGCCCGGGTTACGGCCAGGAAGGCAAATTCGTCACCAGTCGCCAGGTGCGGGACCGGTTGTTCCGGGAAATTGATCGCGATGTGGCCCTGCGGGTCGAAGAAACAGGGGACGGCTTCAAGGTATCCGGCCGTGGCATTCTTCACCTGTCGATCCTGATGGAGAACATGCGTCGGGAGGGATTCGAGTTCATGGTCGGCCAGCCTCAGGTCATCTTCAAGGAGATCGGCGGCAAAAAAGCGGAACCGGTGGAAATCCTCACCGTCGACGTTCCGAACGACCTGGCGGGTACGGTCATCGAGTACGCCGCCACCCGCAAAGGCGAATTGATCAAGATGGAACAGAAGGCCGAACGGACCTATATCGAGTTCCACATTCCCAGTCGGGGTCTTATCGGGTTCCGCAGCAAGATGCTGCGGGCCACGGCGGGGAAGATCGTCATGCATCATCGCTACCATCAGTACCAGTACTTCAAGGGTTCCATTCCCGAGCGTACCAACGGCAGCATCATCTCCATGCATCCGGGCAAGGCCGTGGGTTTTGCTCTGGACGGCCTGCAGGATCGTGGTGTGTTTTTCATCGAGCCAGGGGAAAACCTCTACACAGGGCAGATCATCGGGGAATACTCAAAGGACGACGACCTGGTGGTCAACGCCCAGAAGGCCAAACAACTTTCGAACATGCGGGCGTCCGGAAGTGACCGAAAAATGAGAATCGCGCCCCCCATCAAGATGAGTTTGGAAGAGGCCCTGGAGTACCTGAACCGTGACGAGCTGGTCGAGGTCACCCCGCAGTCCATACGTCTGCGCAAGGTCCTGCTGGACGAAAACGCCCGGAAAAAGGACGCCAAGCGGGTGTAACTTTCCGAACCCGGCGATTGAGGAGGATAGCTGTGGTCCTGTTGGAGTTTTCCCTCTACCCGACCGACAAAGGCGCCAGCGTCAGTGAATACGTGAAGCGCAATCTCGAGATCATCGACGACAGCGGACTGCCCTACAAGCTGGGCCCCATGGGGACCTGTCTGGAAGGCGAGTACGACGAGGTCATGGGTGTGGTCAGGCGGTGTTTCGAACGCATGACCGCCGACTGCGGCCGCGTGGCTTGCCAGATCAAGATCGACTACCGTCAAGGTCATACGGACCGGCTGGAAACCAAGGTGCAAACACTGAAAGACAAGACCGGACGGAACCTGAGGACCTGATCTCGTGCTCGTCGAACTGAAACCGCCGCCGTGGGCCGTCCATCTGCAGAGTGACCTGACGGACTGGCAGCGCGCCCCGGTGCCGGTCGACGAGATCGTTCCCTTTGAAATTCCCGACGACGCCTACTTCGAATACGCCTACACCGATGCCGCCGGCGAACGCCGCGCCGACCCGGACAATAGCAATCCCCGCCTGAACCCCTGGTGGGATTTTGCCTGCAACATCAGCGGACCGGATTACCAGCCCGATCCGAATGTGACGCCCAAGGGCGTCCGGCCCCGCGGCCGGGTGCTGCGCCTGGAAGTGGCTTCCAAGATCCTGAACCAGTCGCGCCAGCTGCTTGTCTATTCGCCCGCCGGCCGCAGCGAGGATGAACTGCCGCTGATCCTGTTCCAGGACGGCAAGGCCTACTACGGCTGGGGGCAGGTACCCCAGGTGATGGACCGGCTGCTGGATGCCGGCGTCATCGAGCCGGCTCACCTGGTGTTCGTTCCGCCCAGGCAGCGCACAAAGGAGTACGCTTTCAATCCTGTTTACCGAGACTTCCTGCGCCGGGAATTGTTGCTCCAGGTGGAACAGCGGATCCGTTGCAGCGGCCGCCGGACGGCCTGGGGAGCCAGCCTCGGGGGCCTGTTAAGTGCCCAGATGGCCTGGGAATGGCCCGATTTGTTCCAGAAGGTTGTGACCCAGTCCGGCGCCTACCTGTTTTCACCGGACATGGACCGAAACAACGTTTTCGCAGGCGCAGAATCGATGCTGGCAACCGTCCGGTCCAAGGTTCCCCCACCGGTCAGTTGGCACCTGGAATGCGGTACCCTGGAGTGGTTTCTGGGCAGCAACCAGCGGCTGGCCGCCGCCCTGGGGGAAAAGGGAGCCGCAGTCCGGCTGGTAACTCGCCCGGCGGGCCACAACTGGGTTAACTGGCGCAACGGGCTGGCCGACGGGCTACGGTTCGCTCTGGGAGCCAAATCCTGACTGAAATTGGCCCCTTTTCCCGATACCCGTACTTGAAAACAGAATTGCGGAACCACATTATTGGGGCTGGAATTCAAACTTGCTCAGGTCGTGAATGGGGATTTTCCCACCCACAGCAAAGGAAGATTATCATGCGGATGGTCAAGGTTCTTCTGGCAGCTTTACTGGTGCTGCTGATGGTCGGCGTTGCCATCGCCGACGAAGGCGAAAAGAATGAGGAAAAGGTTCAGGGTAAGGTTTACG
>RCNB010001557.1_pt1 | contig 14414 bp, 12 predicted proteins | sample 2041321 | NCBI WGS metagenome assembly RCNB01 (sample SAMN09708232, study PRJNA481090) | Marine sediment metagenome, whole genome shotgun sequencing project. | reverse complement strand
CATTCGATACAGGGTTATTATAAAACAGTCGAGATCCTTCAAACTCTTCCGAAGCTAATACCTCATCAATAAAATTCTGTGCATATATTTTAGGCCCCCCACTTTTTTCCTCAATAAACACGGCAACACTTTGATTATTCACTGGCATGGTATAGTGGATCCTACTTTTATTCGCAGAAAAAGTCGCCACATCTCTCGATTCTTCCATCCAAGCAAAATCCCCAGTATCGGTCAAATACACTACCCCAAGTGTTGTTGGAGTTACACCATTGTCTAGCCCACTTTTTAACAAGAACAAAGGGCTATCATTCTTTAGCTGTAAGCCACTAGCGTGTATCTTTTCGCTACCAATGGCATATACTTGTTTCGCATTGTCTGTAAACTGTCTTACTCCACTTGTCTTGTCAAATTTTTGAACATACTCACCTTTCTGACCCTGACTAGGATTCGTATACGTGCAAATTGCCCAAATATAATCTGAACCACTTTCATAAGCAATTTGTGTATTCATTTCATAGTCGGTTTGATTGACGTCGAAGTCCGCTCCATTAATACCCCAAGGTAAAGACCCATCTCCATCAATACGCTGTAAAAAAGAATCAAAACGAGTTCCAGGGGAAGCCTTATAGCCCATATAAACTATATCTCCATCCTGTAAACCACTGTAGCTGGTATTGAAAACAGTGCCATTATTAGAAAGTTGTGTTGGATTGGCCCACTGCAATACCCCATCACTGTTATAGCGCTGTGCATAAAGAATTGAGTTTATCGTAAAAGTAAGACTGTGAAAAACCAGCATATAATCACCATTAGATAATTCGAACATATTCGCTGGCACGGTATCATTTCCAGCGTTGACTACTGGCTGCGTTGAACCCCAGACAGCAGCTCCAGATGCATCATATTTTTGCATGACACTTTCACCAGACGGAAACCAAGAAACGATTGCTTCTCCTGTTGATAGTGGCAAGACGGTAACTGCGAAACCTGATCCAACATTTACACCATTCGATCCCCACAGTTGATTCCCACTACTATCCAATTTAAACACATAGGCTGGATCACCCCCTCCAGTTCCAGTAACGCCTATATATAGATTATCATTTTCATCAATTACTATATTCCAAATAACTGTAAAGGTGCTCATGGGAATGGTGTCACTCACCAAAACACCATCATTTCCTAGCATTTGTGTGCCGTCAACATCAAGAACTTGTAATCTCAACTCGTAATTTGTAGGTGCCGAAACAACTTTCCAAAATACAACATAGGTTTTACCATCTGAGGTGCCAATGGCTTTCATATCTCCTCCATCAGAATCAACCACCAAGGTGTTAACAGCGGTATCTGTATTCCACTGAGCATTTAAATTTAAAATAGTAAATATTGCGAGTAGTGTAAATAATCTCTTCATAACGGTCATTTTTAGTTTTCCTGTTAGCACACCTAATTACTTCTAAAGATATGCAAAGTTTTAAAATCGAAAATTCACTTTACAAAACACCAGGAGAGTTCCTAGTCTCTGATATTGACGATTACAAACAAACAGGTTTCTAATAATTCAACAATTGTAGTAGTTTATTTTTCACTTTTTCTACCGAAGGAATCATTGTTTGCTCCAATGTTGTATTTAGTGGTATCGCAGGCATATTTTCTGAACCTATTACCATTACAGGAGCATCCAAGTTCTGAAAACATTCTTCTTGAATCCTGCCTTGTAATGCTCTTGAAAAACTATTTTCTGAAGGCTCTTCAGTAACCACCAAACATTTTCCACATTTCCTAACTGATGCAAAAACTGTATTGTAGTCCAAGGGATGTAAGGTTCGGAGATCTACTATTTCAATTCTATCCTGCATATTTAGCTCTTCCGAAGCATTTATAGCCCAATGAACACCCATTCCGTAGGTAATTACAGTAACGGTTTCTGCCTCCTCCTGTTTCCATATTTCCTGCAACACCCATGCTTTTCCAAGGGGCAATATATAATCTTCATCAGGCTCCAATGAGGTAGCCCCTTTGGTTCCTGGTACTTTGCTCCAATACAATCCTTTATGCTCAAAAATCACCACCGGATTGGGATCGTAATAAGCTGCCTTCATCAGACCTTTTAAATCGGCTCCATTACTGGGATATGCAATTTTTAACCCCCGAATGTTGGTCACTACACTTTCTACTGAAGATGAATGATACGGACCACCACTGCCATAAGCTCCAATTGGCACCCTTAGGATCATTGAAACAGGCCATTTTCCGTTGGAGAGGTAACAACTCCGACTCACCTCTGTAAATAACTGATTTAACCCAGGCCATATATAATCTGCAAATTGAACCTCAACAATTGGTTTAAGTCCGACCGCACTCATACCCACCGTTGAACCTACAATAAATGCTTCTTGAATTGGTGTATTAAACACCCTATTGTCACCAAATTTTTGCGCTAAAGTTGCGGCTTCTCGAAAAACACCACCTAACCGACCCCCAACGTCTTGGCCATATAACAAACATTCTTTGTGCTTCGACATTAGTTCCTCTATAGCAAACAAGGCACAATCTACCATCACTACCTTTTCGCCACCTTCTGGGGATCGTTCCCCAACCTCTTCTGTAATTGGTGTAGGGGCAAAATCGTGTGTAAATAAATCCTCAGGTTTAGGGTCTTCAGCTTTTAAAGCCTCTTTCAAACTCGCTTCGACTTCTACTTTCACCCGAGAAACAGTCTCTTCTAATTCTCCTTCCGAGAATCCGTTTTCAAGTAACAGCTTCCACATCTTGGGATATGGATCTCTACTTCTTGCTTCTTCCAAGTCATCACGATACCATTCCATTCTCACACCTGAGGTATGGTGATTAAGCAGAGGGACTCTTGCATGAACCAAGAATGGTCTGCGTTCCGTTCTTATTTTTTCGATCACAATTTTTAGGCTGCTATAACATTCTTCAAAATCTGTCCCATCTATTGTAATCGCTTCCAAACCATTGAAACCATTTGCATATTCATATGCGCTTTGCGCCCTAGTTTCAGCTTCGTTGGCACTTATATCCCAACCATTATCTTGCACTAAGTAAAGTATAGGTAACTGTTTTAGAGCTGCCATTTGAAAGGCTTCTGCAATCTCCCCTTCGGTTACAGATGCATCTCCAAGCGAACAAACGACAAAGCCATTTTCGTGAAGCCGTATATCTGGAGAATCGAACGAGAAATCGACCTCGCTTGAGGGACCAAATTGAGCAATGCTTTGTTTTAACTCTTCTTCAGAAAGATTTTCTTTCTTAGGAGAATTAAGTGACTCTTTGTACCACATCCCCATAGCAACTCCAGTCGCAGGAATAGCCTGCATGCCGGTTGCACTACTTTGATGCGGAATTTTTGGCTTGTCATCATCACGTAAACTTGGATGACAATAATAAGTTCTTCCGCCAGAAAACGGATCATCTTTCTTAGCCAATACCTGAAGCATTAGATCATAAGGTTTCATCCCAATTGAGAGAAGCATGGCATCATCGCGATAATACGGAAAGGCATAGTCTTGAGGAAGCAACTGCATTCCCATTGCAATCTGAATAGTTTCATGACCACGAGAGGTAGCATGTACATATTTCGATACAAGCTTAAAGTTCTCTTCATAAAGTTCTGTCATCGCCTTGGCGGTGACGAGCTTGGTAAATGCCTTTTTTAATATATCTTTTGTCATTATTCTTACTGAATTTGTCGAATATGCTTAAAATGAATCAAGAACCACGACGTTTTGATTCACGACTTTTTGATTAAATATTAGAATCAAGTGTCTCAATAAAATTTGAAATCTTGCTTTGGAGTGCTTTTACTTTATCTTCTAATTTTAAAAATATTTCTTCGTTAATAAAATTTTGTCGAAAGCAAATGGTTATTTGAGTTTCCCATTCATAAGCTGATCCAAGACTATCTTCTAAATATTTTATAAAATGTCTATCTGTTCTCTTACTCGTTCCTTCAGAAATATTTGAAGCAATAGAAACACTACATCTGTTCATTTGGCTTCTTAAACCAAATTTTTCATAATCTGGAAGTGTCGCCGTAAGTAAAGAATTATCATCTATTAACTCCATAGCTTCTTGCCATATCTGCAATTTTTTAAAATTGTGTCTTCTCATAGCCAAATGTCAAAAACTATTAGTCGTGGTTCAAAACGTCCTGTCTCAAATCGTCTTTTTTAAATCGTCCTTTTCGCATCAAATTGCTCCATATAATCGGCGATTCTTCGCAAGAAAGAACCCGCCAAATTACCATCGACAATTCTATGATCGAATGACAATGAGAGATACATCATACTTCTAACCTCTATAACATCGCCCTCTGGCTTTTCTATAACTTCTGCCCTCTTTTTAATAATTCCAGTTGCTAGAATTGCGGCTTCTGGTTGATTTATTATTGGTGTTCCCATAACACTTCCGAAGGTTCCCACATTCGAAATGGTAAATGTACTTCCTTGGGTATCTTCTAATCTCAGGGTGTTCTGTCTGGATTTGACCGACAAGGAATTAATATCCGCGGCTAATTCGATTAGATTTTTCCTGTCTGCATTTTTAACTACTGGTACAATTAAGTTTCCAGATGGTAATGCAGCCGCCATCCCTATATTTATATCTTCTTTTACAATAATATTTTGTCCATCGAGCGAAGAATTTATCATCGGAAAATCTTTGATCGCTTTAGCAACACACTCAACAAACAAGGGAGTGAAAGTTAATCTCTCATTATTCTTTTTCTGAAAAGCTACTTTGTTAGCATTTCTCCAATTCACCATTTCCGTGAGATCTGCTTCCAAATATGCAGTCACGTGAGGGGAAGTATGCTTGCTAAAAACCATATGATCGGCAATCATTTGTCGCATGCGATCCATCTTTACTACTTTCCCTTTCCCCTTATCAAATTTTAGATCGGGAATCTTGAAGCCTGAAGACTCAGCTGCAGGAGTTGCAAATTTATTTGGTCGCCCCGCAGCGATATACTCCATAACATCACTTTTACGCAATCGCCCCTCCTTGCCAGTTGACGGAATGCGGGCCAACTCATCAAAACTAATATGTTGCTCCTTCGCAATACTAACTATTAACGGGGAGAAAAATAGATTTGAATTCTGTTTCGGAGACTGCTTATTTTTAGGAACCGCTGTGACGTCGAGCTTCTTCTCTTTTTTTGAAGTCGTAGCTGTTTTTTTAGACGTTTTACCTATAGCCGCTTTTCCATCTGAAGCAACTGTTATTCTTGCAATTACGTCTCCAATTTTAATAATATCATTTGCTTTAAATAATATTTCTGCTATTACGCCACTTACAGGTGAAGCTACTTCCGAATCCACCTTATCGGTTGCAACTTCCAACAATGTTTCGTCAATTTCCACAGCATCTCCAACATTCTTAAACCAAGTAATGATCGCAGCTTCGGTGATACTCTCCCCCATTCTGGGCATTCTGAATTCAAATATTCCTGCGGAGGCAGGAATCTGTTCCTTATTTTCCAAATCTTGATGTTTTGTTATTCCAATTCATTATCGCAGCTATCCAGCTAGGATTCGTTTCTTTCATTAATTAATTATTTCAATCTCTTTCCCAACTATTTATCAGTTTTTCTGAATTCTTCAAGCGTCTTGTAAAAATCCTCCTGTTTTGGTCTGTTCTTCGGAATTTCACGAAGTGGCTCCACCTCCTTTAAAGACGTTTTACAATCTTCAGGTAACTGCTGATATAATCTCGTCCCAGCAGTTTTCCAGGCAATCATTTCATCTGAAACATCTTTAATAATTTTTGCCGGATTACCAACTATCAATTTTCGCTTTTCAAATACAGTTTCCGCCTTCACAAACGACATTGCCCCAACGATACATTCATCTCCAATTTGTGCACCATCCATAATCACGCTATTCATTCCAATAAGGCAATTCCGTCCTAAATTGGCTCCGTGAATAACCGCACCATGACCCACGTGAGACCCTTCCTTCAATACAATCGATTTCCCCGGGAACATATGAACCGTACAGTTTTCTTGCACATTGACTCCGTCTTCCAAAATAATCTCGCCCCAATCGCCGCGTATCGCAGCTCCTGGCCCTATATAGCAATGCTTCCCGATAATAACGTTTCCTGTCACTGCAGCTAACGGATGTACGAAGCTGGATATGTGTACTACGGGAATGTGGTCTTTAAATGAAAATATCATAAATTTTAAATGCAAAATGATAAAGTAAAAAGTAGATTTTAAAAACTTTAAACTTTTACATTTTGCGGTTTTTTATTTGAACTTTTTTAATGTTTCTTTAGTAAAATCCGAAAGTACCAATCTTCCCGAAATGACTGCTCTTTCTGCCAATAAGACATCCCAATCCTCCGTTCCTGCCCACAAGACTTTCTTCATCTCTTTCATAGCTTCGGGATTGTAATTACACAGATTTTCAGCAAAAACCTGTACAGCTTCATCCAACGCTTCAGTCGAATCATATACCTGTGCGTACAATCCTTTTTGGCGCGCCCATTCCGCATCATAAAAGGAATTTGCATCAATGGCTATTTGAGACATTCCTGTTAATCCTAATTTTCGTTCTACAGCCGGCCCAACGACAAAAGGACCGATACCAACATTTAATTCACTAAGCTTGATAGACGCAAATTTTGAGGCCATACAATAATCTGTCGCAGCAGCGACTCCAACTCCTCCTCCTACAGTTTTTCCTTGAATACGACCAATAATAAACTTGGGACATTTTCTCATGGCATTAATTACATTGGCAAAACCACTAAAAAATATACGCCCTCTCTCGGCATCATCAATACTCACTAATTCTTTAAAACTCGCACCTGCGCAGAAAGTTCGTTCCCCACCACTTTTTAAGATGACAACTTTAACCTCGTCGTTACTTCCCGCTTCATTTATTGCTTCCACTAATTTTGCAAGTATGTCGCCAGGCAAACTGTTATGTGCTGGGTGAAAAAATTCTATAGTAGCGATTGCGTTTTCAATAGTTTGTTTTACGTATGGATCACTCATGTTTCTTATATGTCAATCCGCATTTATTGCGGATTCGGTTACTAATTTTCTCCAATCAACATCCGCATTTATTGCGGATTCGGTTACTTATTTATTTCAAATCAAACTTAGTAAGATCCCACTCTTCACTTAAATCCACCCAATCCGGGTTTTGTTCGCTTATGAGATTAATCTTCCATTGTCTTTTCCATTTCTTAATAGTCTTTTCACGCTTTATCGCTACTTGGATCCACTGATGCTCTTCAAAATAGACTAACTTTTTAATATTATAATGACCTACATGAGTTCCAAATGTTCCATTTTTATGTTCAAAAATTCTTCTCTCAATATTATTCGTTACTCCCACATAGAAAATATGATTTCGTTCATGTGTTAGTATATATGTATAATATTTGTGTTGTCTGGTCAATAATTTTAATTCATGTTTTATCGTTCGTTCATACGCACGCGCAATAAATGCGCGTTGACAATTTAATCTAATAGATTAAATTGTTTGAAATGATGATTCACATGTTTTCTTTCTAGGAGATACCACTCAAATTTATTTAATTCCCCAAAGACTACATTTTGAATTTTCTCGTCCGGATTCTCCTTGAAATATACGAGGTATTCTTCTCTAGCTTCCAGTAACATCTCTTTAGCAGCTTCTAAATTGGAATGTATTAAGCTCTCAATATTAGACTTTTCAGCTAATGGAAAACTATGATCCCTTGGCATTGGATCAAAGCTATATAAAGAATCGTGTGTCTTTTCTAAATATCGTTCTGGGGTTGCGATCTCAAAATCACGGATCTCACCTGACGCAATTCTATAGGTATATTCCAAATGTTCGACCATATGTTGTGCCGTCATTGTACCCCATTGAGCTTTCGAGTTTTCAGAGAGTTTATTCAAGCAATCCTCAATTTTTTCCGAAGTCATCTCAGTAAATACTGTTTGCTTTTTCTGAACCATCGTCAAAATTGTAGCAATGGCGACCAATTCATCTTCAGTATCAAAAACCTCAACATACCATTTTACTATTCCGCTAGGTAAATTTGGCCCAGCTTGATCACGATCCACTTTTTGTTTACAAGTGAGTCTAACATAGACTGTATCATTATGATAGATAGGACGTAAAAATCTACATTCTTCTAGCCCATAGTTTGCTGCAACCGGTCCTTTGTTCGGATAAACAAATAATCCCGCGGCTGCCGAAATTATAAAATAGCCGTGAGCAGTTCGTTTTTCGAAGATGCTTCCTTCGAGAGAAGTGATATCGGTGTGGGCATAAAAATGATCCCAAGTTATATTACCGAAGTTAACGATATCAGTATCTGTAATTGTTCTATTATGTGTCTTCAGTGACATTCCAGGTTGAATGTCCTCCCAATGATAGGCGAAAGGATGTTTTTCCGAAGTTTTATAAGCCGATTTTGGCTGATAGATCCCCGTAACTTCTGTCAAAGTTGATGGAGAGCCTTGGATAGCACAACGCTGTAAGTAATGTTTAATACCTCGCATACCGCCCATTTCTTCACCTCCACCAGCGCGTCCCGGACCCCCATGAACCAAGCCTGGCAGCGGAGAACCATGACCCGTACTTTCCTTCATATTTTCGCGGTTTAGTATTAGAATTCTTCCGTGATGCGTCGCAGCGCTCACTGTGTAATTTCTTGCAATCGTATTATCGTTCGTAATAATTGAACTAACAAGAGACCCTCTTCCTAATTTAGATAGCTTTATAGCATCATCCAATGTTTTATAGGGCATTATTGTACTCACAGGACCAAAAGCTTCTGTAATATGGGCAGCTTCATTCTTAAAAGGATGGTCTTCGCGAAGTAATATCGGTTTTAAAAACGCACCTTTTTTAGAATCTGCTCCTATCGTTTTCACATCATCTAAACTACCGTAAACGATTTTCGCCGATTTTGCAATTTTACTTACCTGCTCTCTTACACTATTTCGTTGGTCATTACTGACTAAAGAACCCATTCGCACTTCCTTCAATCTCGGGTCGCCAATAGTAACCTTGTCAAGTTCTTTTCCCAGCGCAATTTGAACATCTTCAACTAAACGCTCAGGCACAATAATACGTCGTATTGCGGTACATTTTTGTCCGCATTTTACCGTCATCTCTTTTCGAACCTCCTTGATGAAAATAGCAAACTCAGCCGTTCCAGGTACTGCATCCTCGCCCAAAATAGAAGCATTAAGGGAATCTGACTCCATAGTAAAAGGAACCGATTCTTCTAAAAGTTGCGGGTGGCTTTTTATCAATTTCCCTGTACTTGCTGAACCCGTAAAAGTTACAACATCCTGAGACTGGACTGTATCTAAGATGTTTCTTGCCGTTCCACTTATGAGTTGCAAAGAGCCTTCAGGAAGTATTCTAGATGCTATAATTTCTTTAACAACAGCTTCAGTTAAATAAGCCGTCTGGGGTGCTGGTAAAACTACGGCTGGCATTCCTGCCATCCAGTTAACTGCACACTTTTCAAGCATTCCCCAAACTGGGAAGTTAAACGCGTTGATATGAATTGCAACTCCTTCCTTTGGCACCATAATGTGATGTGCCATAAAGCGGCCCCCGTGAGATAAATCGATAGGGTCACCTTCTACATGATAGGCCTGATTAGGAAATAATTTCCGAAGGGAAGCATTGGCAAATAAATTTCCAAAACCGCCTTCAATATCTATCCAACTGTCAATTTTTGTAGCGCCAGACCTATAACTTAAATCATAGAAGGCAGCTTTCTTCTTTACGAGATATAAAGCCAAAGATTTGAGCATATTACCACGCTCTTGAAAAGTCATTTTTCGTAATGTTTCTCCTTTATCGCGACCGTATTGAAGAATCGACGGGACGTCTAACCCCTCTATAGTAGTACTTGTAAATTGTTCCCCAGTAATTGAGTCGTAAACAGGTACGCCTTCTCCTTTCCCGTCGGCCCACTGGCCTAAAACATAATGTTGTGTTTTATTCATAATTAAGCCCTTATTCTAATGATTTCACCGTTAATTCTCCCTTCTACACTTTTTACATATCCATCCACTACTTTCGTCATTGCAACAGGTGTATTTCCAGGGAAATAATCTTTATATTTTTCGTAAGCATCTTCCACCAAATCGGCAGAAACTACATTTACTCGAATGCCGTTTTCAAGCTCCAATGCAACAGCTTTTACAAAACTTTGAATTGCCCCATTTACCATGGCCGCACTTGTAGTCATATCTACCGGTTCATCTGCCAAAATACCTGTGGTTAGCGTAATTGACCCTCCGGGATTTAGAAAAGCTCTTCCCAGTCGAACTATGTTCACCTGCCCCATCATTTTACTTTTGATCCCTATATAAAAGTCTTCTTCGGAAAGCTTATCGAATTTATCCCATTTGGCATCTCCGGCAATATTTACGATAGCATCTAATTTCCCAGTATTCTGAAACATATTACTAATTGATTCAGAATCCGAAATATCCACCGTAACATCGCCAGATTTTCTTCCTGCAATAATTACTTCGTGATTTTCAGAAAAACGTTTTACAACAGTCCTTCCAATGGTTCCATTTCCACCTATCACTAATATTCTCATAATAAATATTAAATGTAAAAGTCAAAACTCTAAATTTCAAAGTGTAAACACTTTTAATTTTAAAATTTTACATTTTACGGTTTTACATTTCACTCTCTTTCAATTATAGCAGCATAACCTTGACCTACACCAATACACATCGTAACTAAAGCATATCGCTTTCCTGTTTCTTGTAGTTCCAATGCCGCCGAATATGCAATGCGAGCACCAGTCACGCCCAATGGATGCCCGATAGCAATTGAACCTCCGTTAGGATTAATTCTTGTGTCGTCATCCTCTAATCCCCATTCTCGAATACAGGCCAAGGCTTGTGAAGCAAAGGCTTCATTGAGCTCAATGATATCCATATCCTCCATTTTCAAACCTGCTTTTTGCAAAGCTTTGTTAGATGCCTGAACAGGTCCGATTCCCATTATTCTAGGTTCTACACCTACCACTGCCGAACTTACAATCCGAGCCAAGGGTTTTAAACCGTATTTTTTTACTGCATCTTCTGAAGCAATTATAGTCGCAGCCGCCGCATCATTTAGTCCTGAAGAATTTCCAGCCGTAACGCTTCCACCTTCTTTCTTGAACGCGCCACGCAATTTTGCCAGCACCTCTAAAGTGGTCCCAGCCTTGATAAATTCATCGTCCTTGAATACAATTGGATCTTTTTTTCGCTGCGGAATTTCGACAGCTACAATCTCTTTCGCCAAACGTCCATTTTTTTGTGCTTTGGCTGCTTTCATCTGACTCTTATAAGCGAACAAATCCTGATCCTGACGTGTAATTTTGTATTTTTCTACTAGATTCTCGGCGGTATTTCCCATCCCGTCAGTTCCGTATAAAGCTTGCATTTTCGGATTGATAAATCGCCATCCAAAACTAGAATCATACATTTTTGAATCATTTCCGAAGGCAGAAGAGGGTTTTGCAACTACGTACGGCCCACGTGTCATATTTTCAACGCCACCAGAAATAAACACATCTCCATCCCCAGCTTTGATTGCTCGGTTAGCGTGGATTATGGCTGAAAGTCCGCTACTACAAAGTCTATTGACTGTTTCACCGGGAACGGTGAAAGGCAGTCCTGCAAGCAACAACGACATGCGAGCGACATTTCTATTGTCTTCACCTGCTTGATTCGCACATCCCATAATGACATCGTCATAAGCGTCTTTTGGAATATTTGGGTTCCGAGCTACGATTTCTTTAATGACAATTGCGCCTAAATCATCTGTACGAACAGCACTTAAAGTACCTTTATAGCTTCCTATTGGTGTTCTAATTCCGTCTATTATATATGCCTTTTTCAAATTATAAATATTAAATTATAAATGTAAAATGTAAAAGGAGTTAATCGCCTTACTTATAAATTTTACATTTTTCAGTTTTACATTTTACTTAAAGTCGTTTTTATACTTGATGTGAAAATTTCAACATTCCAATCATTATTTTATCCGTTTATTATTTCCTTTAAATATTTTCTTTCATTCAGAAAAAAGGGTTCAGACAATACCACTTTTTGAATTTTTAGTTCTCAAATCTGAAATCGTTAATCTGCATTCGTTAATCCTCCTCCCAGTCCTTATTAGTTCTATAAACTACCCCCTTGAACAGCGCAACAAGTTCATCACCTCTTTTTACTTCAACGATATTAAACCCAACTTTGGTTCGTTGCTCATCCAAAGTAGCTTCTGCCGTTATATAATCACCTTCGTCTAAAGCAGAAATATGATTGATCGAGGTCTCAATAGAAACTGCATATTTACCACGAGTGTTGGCCGTAAACCCGAAAGCCACATCTGCCAATGAATAACTAATACCGCCGTGTGCCTTATTCATACTATTCAACATTTCTTTACGAACCGTCATACCAACTTTACATCGACCGATTTCACACTCCAATATTTCAATCCCTAGCGACTGACTGAATGCATCCTGGGAAAGCATTTTATATGGTATTTTGTTTCCTTCCATAAGCTAAAAGTCTCCCTTGATGGGAGATTTAGAGGGGTATTATACATCAAACATCCCCCAAGCCCCCTTCAAAAGGGGGAATAATTAATTAAAAAATTTCGTTCCTTCAATATTCATACGCCTCAATAGCGGTGAACAACGATACCTATCTTCTCTATATTTTTCATACAACGTATCCATTTGATGAACACACCAATCCATTCCTTTTTCATCGGCCCAAGCAAGTAAACCCTTTGGGTAATTCACACCCTTAGTCATCGCATTATCGATATCTTCTGCGGAAGCGATATTTAAAAACAAAGCATCTGCAGCTTCATTGATTAGCATCACCAATATCCGCTCGAAAATCTGAGCTGCTAAATCCGTGTCTTCAAACCTCTCACCTGCGCTCGAGGAGACACGACCATTTTCATCATAATCATAATATCCTTTTCCGCTTTTTCTACCCAAGTATCCTGCTTCAGAAAATCGCTTCTGGGTTAACGAAGGTTTGTATCTAGGATCGAAATAAAAAGCTGTAAACACTGTTTCTGTAACCGTATAATTCACATCATTTCCAATGAAATCCATAAGTTCAAAAGGCCCCATTCTAAATCCGCCTTTGGTCTTCATGGCCCAATCGATAGTCGCAAAGTCTGCAATACCTTCTTCGTATACTCTTAAAGCCTCCCCATAAAAAGGTCGCGCTACTCTATTTACAATAAATCCAGGGGTGTCTTTCGCTACCGCGACAACCTTCTTCCAATCTTGAATCGTTTTTACCGAAAGACTTACTGATTCTTCAGAAGTCTGAATAGCCGGAATTACCTCAACGAGTTTCATTAAAGGAGCCGGATTAAAGAAGTGAATTCCGATACACCTATCCGCCTTTTTTAATGATGCAGCTATTGACGCTATAGATAATGAAGAAGTGTTTGAAGCAATAATGCAATTTTCAGAAACATAACTTTCTAATTCCTGAAAAACCTTCTTTTTAATCTCCAAATTTTCAATAATCGCCTCAATCGTCAAATCTGAATCGGCCAAATCTTTCAGCGAATCTACATATTGAATATTCGATTGGATTCTATTTTTTTCATCGGCATCAATTCGACCTTTCTCGATTAAACGATTCAGAATTTTTTCCAAAGAAGTTTTTGCCTTATCCAAGGCAGCTTGATTGGTGTCATACAATTTTACTAAACAACCCGAAGTTGCAGCCACCTGCGCTATGCCGCTTCCCATGGTTCCAGATCCTATTATTCCTACTTTTTGGATTGGAGATTGTTGAACGTTGATTGCTGATTGCTGATTTGACATCTAATAATTAAGATTTTAGTTTTGTTGAAGCTGTTTTGATACTTGCCACAAAAATGGAGATAAGTTCATTGTTTTCTGAAATTAAACGATCTAATTTATTAATATCAGTTACAAGTTCCGCCCCTTTTTGGATTGGAGATTGTTGAATGTTGATTGCTGATTGCTGATTTGACATCTAATAATTAAGATTTTAGTTTTGTTGAAGTTGTTTTGATACTTGCCACAAAAATGGAGATAAGTTCATTGTTTTCTGAAATCAAAAGATCTAATTTATTCATATCAGTTACAAGTCCTGCACCTTTTTGGATTTTCATGTTAACAAAAGACTCTCTTAGTTCCTTTAAGCATATTTTCATCTTGTGAAGAAAGTCTCTTGCAGATTCACCACTTCGTGCTTCTCCATAATTCAATGCCACAGAAGTTGTAGATCTAATTAATTGTTTTGCCATATGCTCCATAGCGAACGATTTATCCATAACCTTGCACATGATAATTACATCAACTGCAAACTGAATTAACCTTTCCTCTAATTGATTTGGCTTCATTTTTTTATT
>RCNB010001556.1_pt1 | contig 14431 bp, 8 predicted proteins | sample 2041321 | NCBI WGS metagenome assembly RCNB01 (sample SAMN09708232, study PRJNA481090) | Marine sediment metagenome, whole genome shotgun sequencing project. | reverse complement strand
CGGTGCGTATGGCGTGCGGCAGCCCGAAGTCCTTGAAGGCTCTCTCGAAAATACTGAAGGCGAAGTCCGATCGGGTGGATGGGACACCCTCACAGGTGATTAGGTAGCGGGAGCGATAGTCGGTGATGGTGAGCGGGTAGCAGTACTCGTGGTTGCCGAGCATGAACTCGCCTTTGTAGTCAGCACACCAGAGACCGTTCGGCGCGTGAGCGCCGATCAGTGTTGTTCCCTGTGCTTTGTAACGCCGTCGCTTACGGCGTTTAACCAGACCATTACGATCGAGTACGGCGTGGACAGTGCTGATGGCTGGCGGCTTGACCATGGTGAACAGCTTCAACAACTTGTCACGGATCTTCCTGGCGCCCCAGGTCGGGTGCTTCTTCTTGATGCCTAAGATCGAGCGTTCGATCTGAAAGGGCAGCTTGTTGGCTTGTCGGTACGGTGCCCGACTGCGGTCATTGAGGCCGTCGAGGCCAGTGTCTTTGTAACGGTTGTAGATCTTGTAGCCAGTGACTCGGGAGATACCGAACTCACGGCACAGCGGTGCCATCTTCTCGCCTTCGAGCAGACGGGCTATGAAACGTAATCTCTCATCCATCGGTTTACACTCATTCCAAGGCATCCGGGCTCTCCCCAAATACCGTTATGTGTAAACCATGTGTCCGGAACAATCTGTAAGCTATGTGTCGAGTAGCTCACAAAGCCCCGTAAAGGGGTGTCCATTGTTTCATAAGGTGGCCGCTTGGCCGACTTATGACTTTGGCGAGCGCCTTTTACGCCGAGTCGTCGCCAACTATGTTGGCTACCGGCGCCATTGTGGCGGGTTACATCATGAATATCGACGCCAGGCCGCTTAGGTCAATGGCAACAACGAAATTAGATGTCGATAATAAATGGAATCTTGCGAAGTCTACTTCGGCGCGTGACTGTCCGGGTGACAGAAATTGTCCCGGGCACAGTAGTTGCCGGCGTCGCAATCCGAGTGGCTTTTACACGCGGGCAGTTGCGATTGCAGCGTCGGGATAGGTCGAATGGCCATACCGATTCCTGGCACGACGGTCGGCATTGTCCTGGCCGGCGTCGCACTGGCCGAACTTGACGGCCCCGGAGCACCCGGATTTGCAGCTAGTGCCTCGATCTGCTCTCGCGTCAGGGCAGAAGGGTGAATACGGACCTCGTCGATGTGGAGGTCCCGGGCGAAGTAGGATACGCGATCATCGTAGGCGCCGATCCAGAGCGAATCCGCAGGCGGTTTGGGGTCCGCACTGATCACGCCCGCCACCACACGGCTGCGCCAGTACAACTTGTATGTGCCTGTTTCGCCGGCTTCGTGGTCGTAAACTGCGGCGACAAACCACCAGGCGTCCGTATCACGAATGGCATCCCGCTGGGCGACGCCGTTTCCGGTTGCCCTCATGTGGACACGCCTGCCAGCCGCGTACACACCGGGCCCATGCCCACTACCGGTCGCGAATACGTACTGGGAGTCGGTCAGATCTGCCGACGGCATCCGGAACCAGGCGGTAACCGTGACCTGCGGGCAGAACTCGTGATGTAGGTCGATGAAGGCGCGCATGGCATTGCCCTCGGTGATGTGCAGAGCCTGCCCGACCTTGCCCTCCGAGAATTGCGGCGCCTGAGGATCGCCTTCTGCAGCGATCATCAGGCCATGGTTGCCGTGCCCACTTGCATCGTCGACGTTGCCGTCGAACGGGAAATAGGCTTCGCATGGTGTTGCGAATGCGTGCTCCGATAGCATCGACAAGAACATTAGAAGAAGCGCTGCGCGGGATCTTTTCATATGTAGGCTCCGGCTGTGTCAGCGAATATTATAAGCAGACTTAACGCTTGCCTTGAACTCGCTGTAAAAAGCGTCGGCGTCCGACTGTTTGCCGGTCATGACCAGGAAGACGCCGCTGTCCAGTCCCGGCAAAGCGACCATCCTGGTTCGATACCCGCCGTGCAGGCCGCCGTGCCATATCGCCTCGTTGTCTCCCCAGGAAGCGGCTGACGCCGAGCGCCTGATGCCAAGCGCCATCGAATCGGGGTCATCGCAATTGGGTGTCGGCGGCGGGGTTTCCCCTACGAATCGATTGAAAGTATCGACTGTGAGCAAGCCGCCTCCGTCCTGGTTCAGTGCAATTATGAAGCGCGCGATGTCCGGCGCCGTGGATATGAGGCTTGCAGCCGCCATCTCGCCGTACTCATTCAGCGGTTGGGGTGAACCGGCAGCGTTGTGCCCCCTGGCGAATTTCTCGTTGGTGCGCAAAGGGTAAGGTGCCGCAAACGTAGAGGATGACATGCCGAGGTCCTGGAACATCTTGTTGGTATGGGGGACGAATCCATTCGCGAGCAAGTCGATCAATGCCTGGACGAAGACATAGTTGCCGCTGGTGTAGCGGGACTTTTTACCCACCTGGCCGTCGCGTTTTACGCGATGCCCGAAGTCCGCCGGAGATGTTCCCATGATGATCTGCTCTGTTGTGGGAACTCGGCTTGATTGGGAGTAGCTTTTCGCGCCGCCCTGTTTAAACTTGTCGTCGCAATTCTCTGCAAATCCGTAACAGAACCCGGCGCAGTGCTGCATCACCAGCGCGATGTTTCCGGTTTCCGGCTGGACCTGATCACGAAAATCGTCGCGTTCGTCAGCCGGGAACAAATCCTCCAGTTGCTCGAGTCCCCCTAAAGCAGTGATGTCGAGCTTAATGTTGGGGTCGTCAACGAGTTGCATTAGCGCGAATGCAGCGACCGGCTTCGAGATCGATGCGACATCAAATGTCGTGTCCGGCTGGACAAACGACTCCATTTCACTCGAGTTTCGTAGTCCATAAGCTCGCGACCAGGCAATCTGGTTGTTTCGCACGACAACGACAGAAGCGGCAGTCAGATTATGGGCGTTGAGTCGTGCCCAGATATTTCCGCTGTTCATGTTGTTCTCTACCTGCCAGATACGGTCGCTCGATCGCATCGGCAGCAGGCCATAAGAGACAACCAGGAATTCTCCGGCTGTCTTATGACCGAGAACATGGACGACATTCTTGTTCTGGATGCGCAGCTGATTCAGTCTGCGAAGTTGCGTGTCCCCCAATCCGTCGCTCATGTACCAGTGGTCGCTGCCAAGCAGGATCCAACTGCCATCCGGCATGTACTGTGCTTGCCGGATCTCGATCTGCGACAAGCCGAATTGTGCGGCAGCGGAATTGACTTGCCAGGGTCTTGGCTCGCCGTAAACGGTGCCGCTGTCGTCGACCATGAGCCAGCGGTCACTGTTCGTCGGATTGATCGAGAATGACACGATGCGACCGCCGTTTCGGGTGATTGAACCGGCTCGAAACCTCGCCTGCAGATTGAGCCCGGATTCTGCGTGTTCATTGCCAGCCGCTACCAACCACTTTCCATCACTCGCGATATGCGCAGCGTCGAGCTGACCGTGTGTCCGCTCGTAGCTGTCGAGGGTCTGCGCGAGGTCCGCCGGGAGGTTAGTGCTGCGTGCGACCTGGTCACCGGCCGATATGATCCACTGATCTTTAGAATTGATCGCAACCACTGTTGGCTCGAAACCGCACTTGGCCACTTGATCGAGCGCGTTTCTGAAGCGCTCAGGCAAAGAGGCATTTATGAGCGTCTCCATGACCGGCACGACCTCTATATCACACGAGATTTCGTCGATGAAATTGGCTGGAGGGGTGTCCGGCAGTGCATCCAGTTCCTCCTGGAGCCGAGAACCCGGATCGTTCCCCGGTAAGACCAGGTTTGCATCCGGGGTTGGCCCGCCACGAGCTTCAAGTCCGGCCGCTTCCCTGAGCTCGATCTGGCCATCTTCTTCGCCACCGGTGTCCAACAAAACTGCTCCTGGAAGCAGCGGCCGCCTGTCCGGCAGGTCCTCGGCGCTTATAGCGGGCCGTATCGTCCGGAATCGATCAGGATCGATGGCGACAGGACGAATCGAGCCGTCCATAACAGCAGACTGTCTCGCTTTTTGCGGCCCCGTTCGCGACAGGGCCGCCTGGCGATTGCCGCGCAGCCGCGTAACCTCGTCGGGCGTGAGTGCGCGACCGATTACACGCAGCTCATCGACATAAGCAGCGTCGCTGGCATAGTTGAGCACATCGCTGTAGGCGCCGACCCAGAATACGTCGGCCGCAGGCCGGGCAGTTTCAGATAATTCCCCCGTGATCATTCGATCACGCCAGTGGAATCGGTAGGTTCGCGACGTGTAGTCAAAGACCCCGGCAAAGAAAAACCACGCGCGTGGATCGCGAACGACATCGCGAAATGTGAGGCCGTTACCCGATCCGCTCAGTGTCGCATTACGCGCGCCGGTGCGAAGCCCCGGGCCACCTTCGGTCGAAATGAGGTACTTGTTGCTTTTGGTTTGCGACTCGACACGCACCCAGCCGGCGATCGTGATCTGGGGACACCGATCCGGATGCAGGTCCAGGTAGGAGCGCATCGCGGACGTACCGTCGAGCTGCAGCGCCTGTCCTTCCACCCCGCCCGCGAATCGCGGCAACGCCTTAGCACCGTCGCGACCGAACATCGTTCCATGAACGCCATTGCCACTCGAGTCCTCGAGGCTGCCGTTGAAACTGAAATGCGCGTCGCATTGACCGAATGCCGTCTCGGCACCCAGGAGCACGATCACCAGGAATGGGATAATGGCGGCGGTGACAATCGGGTAGTTTTTATTCTTCATTCGATTACCTCGGTACGAATATCTAAAATGTTATGTGTCGAGTAGCTCAACAAAGCTGGCAAACGCTATTCGCTCTGCGCCGGCTGCTTCCTTTGTAGAACCACGGACCCTAAATGAAATTGGGACGTTCCCGTCAAGACCCAGGACTGATCTTCGATCATGCCAACCTCGTAGGTGTCTCTCCTGTCGACCAATTCGAGCGTGGCCGTTTGTCCCGACGAAGGCAACGAAACAGCGAACCTGCCATTGGCGTCACTACTGGTGTCCCAATGACGCAAGGGCAAAAAAGATTTGCCGTCGATGTAAGGCACAATACCGATCCCCTGAATTGGCTGGCCATGCGTGTCTTCTATGACACCCCAGAACATGATGGCATCCGATTCTCCCATGGGCTTGGCATTCAATCCGTCGATACGGCTGCCGGGGCTGAGCAGAATCGGAATCGCACGCTCTTCGTTTCGGTCGTGAACATTGTCGTGATAGTAGACGAAGTGATCGTCTGCGAAGACAGACATGATGACGTAGTTTGGTACATCGTAATTTTCATTGCCAATCACGGCTGTGTAAGACCCGTCGTCAACAGATACTGCGTTGATTTCGGTTGTTCCGTTGACCGGCAACAGCTGGAGTTGACCGTTGATGACACCCTTGAAATAAATCTCCGCACCGGCAACCGGCCAGAGGCCATTTCGCAACACTTTGCCCGAGATAACAGCCTGATCAGTGCCTACGACGATCGACGAGCCGCTAGACTCTGTCGTCGTCGATCGAGCCATGTGTTTTATTATCGCCGCTTTGCGACTTTCCAAATCGCTCGGTAGTGGTAACGGATACTTCGTGCAATCGTCGGCCTGACTATCTTCGCAAGCCCGGGTCGCAGGCAATGTGGGCACGATGATAGTGCGATTCGGCGGGACCTTTTGAACGACCGGTTTTTGCGTCAAGTCACGAGGTTTGATCGGATCTGTTTGCGCCAATGCTGTGCTGGTTGCGAGCACTGAAAATATCAGCCAGGCGCTGATGAATCGTCGCAATCGAGTCAGGTTTGCCAATTTCTGACTCAGGGTCCCGGCGGGTTCATATAAATCGTCTCCCAGCGCATTCTGGACGTTACTTTTTGGTTGTACGAAATAGCCAGATCCGCGCTTCCATCGCCATTCATATCGCCGGCAGAAATATCAGTTGCGCCAACTCCGGAAAACAGCGGTGCTCCGCTGTTGATCGGAATGGGACGGAACCCACGTACTTTGTCATCGAATACGTAATAACGGCCGTTCTCGCCTGCGTTTCGGGATACGAGAATCTCGTCAATATTGTCATTGTCGACGTCGGCCATCTCGACTCCAGTGACATGGTATCCACGGCCCCAGACCTGGCCGCCGCTTTGCAGCATCGAGAATCCGTTGTTTCGGTCGTCGATGACATAAAAGCGCGAATTTTCGTTGGCTTTTCGACCGACGATCATCTCCGCGCCGCGGTCGCCATCGATATTGCCGAATGCGATCGAAGTTGCGTAATAGCCGTTGCCCCAGTTCTGGCCACCCGCATGTCGCTGCCGCAGTTGCCCACCGGTATACGCAACAACTTCATATCGCTGCCCTGAAGATGCCCTTCGGGCGACACCAAGTTCTTCCTTGCCGTCACCATCGACATCGCCAAAGGCAAGCGCGGTCGTGTAGTTGCCGGAACCCCACTGTGAACCGCCGATCGCAAGGCGTTTGAACGACGCCGATGCATCATCGAACAGATAGTAGCGCCCGCTTGAGTTGGCGCGCCGACCAACCGCGATCTCATCACGGCCATCGCCATCGACATCGCCAAAAGCAATCGACGTCGCATAGTTGCCGGAACCCCACTCGTTGCCGCCCTGAAAAACCTGTGTCAGCCCGTTGTTGTTGAACCGGTAAACAAAATAGCGGTTGTTCGAATTTGTGCGTCGGGTTACGCCGATCTCCATTCGGCCGTCACCGTCAATATCGCCTACTGCGATGTCTGTAACTTCAATGTTGGCGCCCCAGTTCGACGGGCCGGAAGCAAGAATTCGATGATCGCGAGTCGCATCATCGTAAACGACGAATCGACTATTCTCATTTGCAAACCGGCCGACGATGATTTCATCAAGACCATCGCCATCGATATCGCCAACTGCAGTCGCTGTCGCGTAGTAGTCATTGCCCCAATTGAGACCCTGCTGCGGACCGACCGTTGAAGGATACAACGCGTTGATTGCGTCCCTGTCGGAGGCCAGCGTTTCGTCGCGAACAATTGAAATGCCACTTTGTCTGGGCTCAATGGTTCGCCCGGTGCACACGCGGCTGCCACTGGAGTCAAAGCCGCAGCTGCAATTCGGATCGCTCGGTATACCGCCAAGCATTTTTGGCGTACAGGATTTACCAAAAGCAAATGGGCGGTAGTGCATGATCGATCGGTAATTGTAGACACCAACGCCAATTCCTTCATCGAGGCTTTTCTTTTCGAAATTGTGGCTGCGGTCTTCAGGAACATTATTGCTCAGGATTCTGACGAATGTATCCCTGTCGGGCCTTGATTGTTCGTGCCAAACACCAGCGGCGTGCAATGTTTCGTGAATGGTCGTGCCGACGCCACAACTGTTCGGAGAAACTCGGATAACCTGTCTGCCGCCCTGTCTTCCGACTGCGGATGAACAGGCATTTGGGTCATCGCCACGGACATACTCGACGTAGTCATCCTCGCCGTCGCGGCGCGTCAGAGTGAGGTTCGTCCGCAAGTTGAGTCGGTTGACGGCGATATTGATATCACCTCGGTCAGTCGCATTCAGCGCTGAATTGACGACATACGGAATTTGGCCGTCTGGCCATAACATCTGCGTGTTAGCGACGGCATTCAGGGGCATCCGACGTACGCTTAGGTCACTGTCCGCGGTACCGCCCGCGTCACCGCCCGACTCGACCTCGGTCGCTTTTAGCCAGCGAGTGATGTCGGCCACCTTACCGAGAATCATGTCACCTTCGACGACGGCGAAGCCATCAATTTCCTCGTAGGTCACAGTCTCTTCTCGTGAGCCTCCGGGCCGAACAATATTGACGGTCCTGATCGGGCCACTCACATTCGATCGATAGGCTTCCACAACCCTGGGTTTCATTGACGCACGCCTGGCAGCGTCAAGACTGTCCTGTATTTTCCTCGCATCACTCTTCGGGAGCGATTGCAGCTTCGGACCAATCCCGCTAATGCCCAGATCCGTCTCGAACTCAGCCTGAAGTGGTATTTTCTTTTCATCGGTCTCGGCGCTTGACGATTTCAGGTCGATCGATTTGTCTGGTTTTAAGCTGTCTGGAATTTCAATTCGATGAGTCGGTAATCGATCTCTCAGCCCCGGCACAGGTGTCGGCAGATCGCGCTTTCCGAGGCGATTCTGCAGGGAGGGCTCTTCGCCTGCAGTCTTCTGCTCGTCTTCACAGTCGGCGCTACTATCGCCGGCCGTGCAGGTCTCTGCAGCTGCAGACGTGGAAAAAAGGACGCAACAGATCGAGAGTGTGATTACAGCAATCTGGCGTCCGATAAGGTGTGAAGCTCTAATCTCAGGCATCGTCTTATCCTTTTTGATTATTTTTCTCCGAAGCGTGCGACGTCGGAGATTCAATACAGTATACATTGCCGTAACCGGCGTTTTTTATGCTCGATTCTAAAAGCATATTCGCTGCTATATACTGATTCCGATAAGAAGAACTGTAATGGAGGGGATCTATGCACCATCTTTTGCGACGCATCTCGTGTGGTGCTGTATTTGTTCTGGCCGTCGGGGCAATAACGACGCCGATCAACGCTCAGGAGCCCATCGAGGAGATTGTAGAACGCGATCCCTGCGCCGAATATTCCTGGGATGCAATCCCTGGTGTCGACTCTTACAACCTCGTTGTCATGGCTCTGCCCGAACTGGAAGATCCCCACCCGGTTATTGATGTCCAGTTGCCTCCCTCTGCCACGAGCTGGACACCTACCCTCGATGGCTGCCTTGAGGCCGATAACAATTATTTCTGGAGCGTGCGTGGTGTTACACCGCAGGACGACGCGGATTGGCTTCCGTCGGTCGTCTTCCGGACGGTGATCGGCCTTCCAGCGGAATTCGTGCCTGAAGCACCACCGGCGCAGTCCGCCGAGGAAGCCCCGTCCGCCCAGTCATCATCCGGTCGAACGAGGTTGGGTATCGGAACGATTCGCACGATACCAAAACCCGGCGGCCTGCCATCCGTTGGAGCGCAATCCATTGGCGAGACCGAGAAAAACGACGTTATGCCCGGTATTCGCCCTGTCGGCCCGAAGCTGCCGAACTTGTCGACTCGCCAACTCTCGGACTCGGCAATGGAGCAACTGCAACGTCGTCGCCTGCAAACGGTGCCGCCGAAGATCGGTTACGAGTCAGAAGCGGAGGCGAATGCCGCAGCCGCGAGACGGAAACGTGAGCAGGAGGACGCGGAACTGGCTCGGCAGCAAAACGAGCTGGAAAGACAACGCCGCGAGGAAGCCGCAGCTGCGGCAGCCAGGGAGGAACAACTGCCAGCAGTGGCGATCGATGCCGTCATGGACTTGCAGACGCTAAAGGTTCAGCGACACCGGGAATCGAGCGGTGATGAGTACTACCTCGTGACCTACAAACTCAGGGGGCGCCGGGGTGCCGATGACCGGGTTCATGGCTTTGATTATAGCAAGCAGGTCTGGCCCGTCGTCTCCGGCAAGAACTGGGCGAAGAAGGGCAGGGAATTCAAGATTCCACGGGGTGCCGGTCGCCTGACGTTTGAGAATCTGAAGCCGTTTGAAGTCTATGGGTTTGTTGCTGTGTTGATGGAAGCCAACAAGAGCAAGGTCGAGGAACGCGAGTACGCCTTCGGGTTCGGTGAGTTTCAGAATGAGGAGGGCGTGACAGAAACTGTCGGCGGTGCTTTCGAGCGAGCAGTACCGCGAAGCGCGCAGTTGCCCGACTACAGCGACACGTCGAAGTCAAATGTGCAGCACATAGTGAATCTGAATTACGCCGGTATCTATCGCCATTTCGGCGACTATCGGTCTCTGGATAAGGGGCTGCCGGCGGCAATCCGTGAGGTCATGTACGAGCCGCTCAAGCGTAGCAATCGGGACAACATTGATGGTGTGATCTGGGGTTTCGCGATGAATAAGCCGGGTGGCCATGACCCGTCGCCGGACCAGCCTGTATCCGCCATCTTCCCGCCGCCCAACGGACCGATGATCTTTCGAACGCAAAGCACCGAAGTCCTCGGCGAACACAATCAATACGAGCGATGAAGCCATGAACAATTCAGTAGTTGCTGCACTCATTGTCGCCCTGTGGCTCTTAGTACCCGCAACTTCGTTCGCCCAGCTGGGTGATCGGCCCGATCTGAAGCCGACGCTGAAGACCAATAGCAGCAAGGATAAGAAAGAGGATGCTGCCGACGAGTCGGGTATCAAAGATAGCTCATTGCGAGCGCCGGGCGCGCCAATATCCGATGCGCAGAAACAGCAGATCATGGAAGCCATGCGCGATCGCAAACCAATGACCACGGAGCAGCTAAGGGCCAATCTGAGATTGGCTAACCGCGATTACAAGATCCTCATGGTTGGGTCACAGACGGCACAGAACGCTATTGCGTATGGCATGCGTATGCGGCTGAACGTGTCTGTCAAGGTTGACAGTGTGACCGATGATGACGATGTCCGGTTTTATGTCGGGCTGGCACCTCCCGGCTCCAGTGTCCCGGTTGTTGTCAGCGAACGCGTTGACGCTAAGGGCGCCGGACCGCACATCGTCACGCTCGTTGTACCGGTAGAAGAACCGCTGGTGGCGGACAACGGAAGGCTTCAATGCGACGTGATCTTGCTGAGCGACAAAACAATGCCTGGACTGCCAGGTCGGGATATCGTGCTTAAGCGACCATTGCAGGACAAGGACTCGTCGAACAATCGAAAGGCCTTGAACTACACAGTGCAACAACCGGAAATTGCGATCGCGAGAGTATCGCGCCAGGGTGAAAACGCCGACACAGTGAAAGTGGGTGAGTTGGTGGAGCTCACCGTCCAGGCCCGTGTTCGCAACGGCGGCACAGCGCGAAATGGATTCAGTTACGCGATCGGCGATCCCGATGCCGGCAGAATCGATGCCACCGGACCGAAGATTTTTCACCAGGGCGATGGACTGACCAAGGAAGTACGCGTGGCGTTCCGGGTTACCGACGACCAGATCGTCAATGGTGAATTGCGAACGACGCTTTTCTTGCTACGCGACAGCGAGCCGAGTGCGCCATTCTCGCAACGACTGCATGTTGATTCCATCCCAGCCAATGATCGATATGCCCTGGGCTACACACTTGCGACAACGCCGAAGGGCTACGTGCTAACGCATGAGCACCCGACTTACGGGATGGCCTTCGGTGGCAACTACTCGTTTGCGGGTGCAGACGATAACTATCGATACGGAATAATGGACCAAGGCTACACGGCGGAATGTGACGGCTGCAAAGTGCTTGGCAATTGTGATCACGGAGAAACGAAGGGCAGCTTTGGCGGATTTGCACTCGGTCAGGACATGGGCGACCACAATTCTTTCATGGGGCCGTTAAAAAATAGCAATTCACATCTTCGTTACAGCACCGAGTGGATAAGGGATGCGTTCTCGCCAGCCGAAGAGCAGTACAAGGACTCACGGATGCGCATCATGGTGGCTTTCGCAGTTGAGAATGAAGCCATGTGTGAGCAGTTGTACTATGTGAACAAAGGCAATGGAGGCCACGGCGGCGACGGTTACAAGTGTTCTTCCGGCGATAGCTTCCCTTCGATGAAGAGACAGCTGGACAACATCAAGGCCTGGGTCGCCGATAAAGACAACCGGGACTGGATGGAGATTGCATATACAGCGGCCGATGCCCGGCGAATCGTTGATGCCAACAAGCTGGCGATAGTTCTGGGCGTGGAATCCGAGTATGCCTTCGGTGCAGAAAATCGAACCTTCGATCCCGTCGATCGGCTGAACGAGTACTACGATCTTGGTGTCAGGACGTTCTACCTGGCACACAAGATCAACAGTCGCCTGGCCGGCGCCGACGTGTATCGCACGGCCAAATCAGCGCCTGGAAAGGCAATTCGCGCAACCCAGGCTATCGCAGGATGCTTTTACTACGATGACAATGTCGGTCATTTCCCTCTTGAGGGGAACCTCGGCGGAGACCTGTGCGACAACAAGAAGCGTTGCGGTGCGAATGCCTTCAAGGGAGGCAAGATCACCGATGCATGTTCAAGAAAGCTCAGTGACGTCTCGGAAGCCAATATGATTGGCTACATCTTGTCGGGTGCTGAGCTGTATAACGGTTTCGCGTTGTATCCGAAAACGCCCGGTTTTGACGGTAAGGGTGGTACGCGGATTGATAACAATGGTGTGGAACGGAATAACCTCGGCCTTTCGTACGAAGGCGAACGTGTCGTCCGCGAAGCTATGCTCAAGGGAATGATCGTCAATATCGATCATGTCTCGAGCCTGGCGCGCGACGACATGTATGAGCTTGCTACCGATGTTTTCGACAACTACCCGCTAAATGCGATGCATAACAAGCCAAACCGGATGCTCGCCTTTCCGAATCGAAATGCCGGGTTCAAAAAGAAAGACTGGCAGCACGAGTATGACCTCGACGACAAGGAGCTTGCTTACATCAGGGACACAGGTGGGTTTTTTGGTTTCCGGCTAGGCCCGACAAATTCTCAGGAGTATCCGAGAAGCGGCATTTCCGGCAGTAGCAAGAACTGCCCGAACACCAGCACCGAATCGGCCAAGATGCTCGCCTATCTTCTCGAATTCGATCTTGCGGTTGGTTATTCGCTGGACTTTGCCACGAACACGCAGGGCGTTTTCTCAAGGACCGCTGAGAAGTGCGACGTTGGCGGGGCTGGTGGTGACGAAATTCACTACTACGTCGAATCGGATCCGGTATCGCGCAAACGCAAAACCGAAGGTCTGGCGCACATCGGCATGATGAAGCAATGGCACAATGAACTTGAGGCAATCGGGCTCAAAGAGAAGTATGTCGAGCAGCTAAAGGATGACGGCGTCGAAGGATTCCTCGGCATGTGGGAGAAATCCGAGGCCGCATCCGGGTCGGGCGAACAGGTGATCAGAATCCAATTTGTCCCGGAGGTCGAACCGCATTAGTCGAACTGAGCGGGGAGACGCCCGGCGCCTATCGTGCGTTGACGTTGAAATTGAGATTATAACTGCTGCGGCCATCCGCATCGATTGAACGATCGTCGCTGTTCGTGGTTATGTACGCTTCGGCACGTCCATCGTTGACATAGATCCAGTACCGGCCGGCACCGATGTTTCTGAAGCGGTAGCGGCCGTTTTGATCCAGTGTCGTCGACTGCACCGTATTCTCACTTTCGTCAACCAACTGGACATTAATCACAACTCCAGTGTCTCCCGTTATCGTGCCGCCGATAACGGATGTGCCCGACGCAACCGTCGGTTGTTTGGGTTTCAGTTCCTTTTTAGGTTTGGTACTTGATGAGCTGGAGCTAGACGATGGCAAGGTCGTCCTTGGAAATCGGGTGCTGAGGCCCGGCGACGAAGACGAGCCTGGCGTCGAGCTGCTTGCTGGCATTCGGTCGCGCGGTGCCGGATTGTTTGTTGATGCACTGCTCGACGCGCCAGATCTCGCCTCGAACACAAGCTCTGTATAGCCGGGCACCAGTCCATCGGCGACTCGCGGATACAGGAGCGTACCTCGCAGGGTGTTGCCATTTTGGACGTTGCCCCACAGGAGTTTTGCCTGATTTTCCCGACCCGGAACGGAATGAATGGCAACGAATTTCGCATTGCCGCGCGTACCTTGAAAGCGGGTAGCAGACATGGCGCTACCGATCTGGCCGACATCAATCGTTACATTGTCTCCATTCGTCGAGATGCGAATTGTCGCCTGTTCGACAATCTGCTGCTCTGCCGGTTGACGATCGGTGTAGTGCACCTTTCCCTTAAACACACCGGCGTACTCGCCGTCGGGCACCGTACTCTGCGCTAGTGCAAAGTTCGTAGACGCCAGGAGAAAAACTGCCGCCGCGCAGGCTAAGAACCGACGGATGGGACCCACTTGATGCACCGAGGTGGCTTTTTCGGGCAAAGCATAGAATTGCATTTTCTTCTCCTTTTTAGCGTTGTTAGGCGCCTGATTCGCTCCAGCCCCGTTGTTGCCGACTAGATTCGTTGGTCGATTATAGACTATTAACTAAATGCGGCGATCTCGTTTCAGTGATGGCCCTCATAATCAAATACAAACTCGTCACCCTTTCCTCGCTGATCGTCAACAATGCGCATTGCGACTTCGTTCAGGATGATGAAGCGTGCGCTCGTTCTTGGCAATCTCTTCCGGAATCCTGAAGACGAGGCTTCGAAATGCGAAATCGCTGAATTTGAACCCCGTGAAGAAGGTCGACCTGGAAAAGGCGATGAACTTCATAAAAGGACTTGTTGATGCCACTGAGCGATCATTCGCGGCCAACCAGCGTGTTTGTGCCTGCGTGAGTTTTGCGTGAACTAGTTGTGCACAGTCCTACACTGTACTGCAAATTGGACAACGGACGCCCCGGTAACTCTTTGAAATATAAAGCCTCAGGCGAACCAACTCGCGACTGAAAATCCGCGTGTCGGTGGTTCGATTCCGCCCCTGGCCACCAAATGCCAAAGGGCCCCTTTTAGGGGCCCTTTATCATTTGCGA
>RCNB010001924.1_pt1 | contig 14434 bp, 13 predicted proteins | sample 2041321 | NCBI WGS metagenome assembly RCNB01 (sample SAMN09708232, study PRJNA481090) | Marine sediment metagenome, whole genome shotgun sequencing project. | reverse complement strand
CAAATACCTGCAGCCTTCACTTTGAGGTCATCTTGTTGCGCTATGAATACGCAGTAGGCCCGTTTTTCACAGTGTTTCGATCCAAGATATCAATCAATTGGTCGGACATTTGAAATTAGGACTAAAGTGCATAGGTATTTAAAGTAATTGTTAACCCGGAAGGGTACTCCCTGGAGGTAATGATGAAAAAACATCTTGAAAATGTGAGAGTAATCGATTTGACTGCCTATCTCTCAGGACCTTTTGTCAGTATGAACTTGGCAGCCATGGGCGCTGAAGTCGTTAAGATTGAGCGGCCCAAAGTTGGGGATCCCTGCCGATGGAATCCTCCGTTTGCCGGTCCAGAAGGAGTTAGTCATGAGACCAAGACTGACACTGATGTTTCGCTCCTATACCTGAAGCGAAACCGTAATAAGAAAAGTATTTTTCTAAATTTGCAAAGAGAAAAAGGGAAAGAGATTCTTAGGCAGTTAGTAGAGAGAAGTGATATAGTTATAGAAAATTTTGCTCCTGGGGTTATGGAGCGTCTGGGCTTTGAGTATCCACAATTAAAGGAGATCAACCCCAAAATTATTTACTGCTCAATCGCAGGTTATGGTCAAGATGGGCCCTACAGGGATCGTACAGCCTTTGACCTTACCGTCCAGGCGGCCAGCGGCATTATGGGAGTTACTGGTTTTCCTGATGGTCCGCCAACAAGATGCGGAGCGTGGATTGGTGACATGATCCCTGCCATGTATGGCCTTTCCGGTATCTTGGCTGCCCTTTTTTCTCGTGAAAAAACTGGAAAAGGAGAACGAATAGACATCTCTATGCAGGATGCCTGTTTCTCCATGATCATGGATGAAGCCCTGGACCTTCATCTCTCGATGGGGATTCCAATGAGAACAGGAAACAGGAATCCGAGACTGGCCCCATGGAATACATATCCTGCCAAGGATGGTTACATAATCATTTGTGTGGCCAACAATTCCCAATGGGAAGCCTTTTTAGAAGCCATCGAAAGACAGGATCTCAAAGAAGATCCTCGATTTAAAAACCAAGTAGGTCGATACAAAAATTCAGACGACGTAGAGGAAATTGTACTTGAATGGTTGAAGGATCTAACCAAGGAGGAAGCCCTGAGGCGTTTAAGGGAAAAGAAGGTTCCCTGTGATCCGGTGCCTGAAATCAATGAAATCTTAGAGGATCCTCAACTTAAATTCAGAGGAATGATTCAGGAGCTCATTCATCCGATGAGTGGGGGAACAGGCATTAAGACAGCAGGATTTCCTATCCATTTCTCTGAGCTCCAGGCCGGATTGGGAGAGGCAGCTCCATATCCCGGACAACACGGTGAGGAAATCTACAAAGGATTGTTGGGTATCTCTCAAGAGGAGTTGGACAAATTGAAGGAAGAGGGAATAATCTGAGAAAGGAGGTGATGAATCAAATAGGGATGAGCCAGAAACTTGGAAGGTTTTAGCGTTTAAATCATTAACCTGCAGATTACTAAAAATGGAGGAGTTAATCATGGAAAAAAAATGGACATGTCTTTTAGCTCTCATGGCATGATGGCAGCCCATACGAAGGCTTTGGCCGCAGAACCCATCACAATCAAATTTAATTATGCAGGACCCAAATCACCCCCTAGCATGCACCCCCTTAGCCAGGCCATTGCGTACCTTGGGGAAAAGTTAGAAAAAAACTCAGGAGGACGTTTTAAGGTTAATACTTACTGGGGAGCCTCTTTGTATAAGGATGATCCAACCCAATACGCTGCCCTTAGGGATAATGTCATCCAAATATGCGAGGTGAGTGGGGGGCGACTGGGAGGAGAAATCCCCGAGACCTTTCTCATGGAGTTTCCCTTCGTTTTCAGTGACATGGGGCATGTTTATCGGTTTCTGGATAGTCAAGGAAAGAAGCTCTTCGAGCCACTTTATCTTAAACATGGATATAAATTGATGGGTTTTTGGCCATACGGATTCCAAAATTTTGTTTCCAGCAAGGGATTTTTGGTCAAACCAGAGGACTTCGTTGGGGTCAAGCTGAGAATCAGGCCCTCCAAAATCGTGGCGGCTCAGATGGAGGCTTTAGGTGCCAGCGCCCAGGCCATTCCATACATGGAGACTTATACTGCCCTCTCTCTTAAGACTGTCGATGGTGCCGAGTGCCCTCTTGCAGTTATCCAGGCAGTTAAATGGCACGAGACAGGCGATTACATCACCATCTCTCGGCATAGCCTGCTCTTTGCAGCCATGTTAGTCAATCCAAAATTTTATGACAGCTTGCCGGCAGATTTAAAGAAGATTTTTGATGACACCTTCATGGAAGCTACAGAGTTTGAGCACAAAACCCAGGAAGACGTGGAGTACAAAATGCCCTGGATCATGATGTCGGAAAGGCCAGTTCTCAAGTTCAAGTGGTTAACCGAGAAGGAGCGGGCAGGCCTTAAAGAGAGAACTAAAGTGGTCTGGAAACAGTTCGGAAAAGACATACCGAAAAAGTTTTTCGATGCTGTGGATCAAACTCGGACCAAATAACTAAGGAATTAATTTTTTCTCGCACGGGGAAAAGCACGTATGGGGGGAAGGTTCTCCAATTCCTGGAAAATCTTCCACCCATCGAAAAACTAATCAATTCATGAAGATTAATCGTATTATCTATGGATTTGAGAAATGGCTAACTATAGCACTCTATACTTTTATGTTTACGCTCACGTTTGCCCAGGTGATTGCACGGTATTTTTTTAATACTGGCTGGGCCTGGGTACCCGAGATGGTGGTCTTTGCCTGTATCACCATGACGTTGGCGTCGGCCAGTACAGGGGTCAAAAGTGGCGTCCATATTGGCGTGGATGTGATAGTAAAGCTTCTTCCTGCCAGATTCAAAAAGTACTCTGATATTTTCGCAAACTTCTGTGGAATAACCCTCTATCTTTCCATGTCCTACATGACCTTGAAATTTGTTCTGTATTTTAAGGATATGGGGCAGCTTTCAATCATCACTGAGATACCCATATGGCTCATGATCAGTTACATGCCCGTCGCTTTTATCTTCATGGCATTTCATCATGTAGAGTCCTTATGGGAGATATTTACAAAAAGAAAAGAAGGCATTAGAGAATTTGAAAAAGAACTCATTTAGAAAAATTATGACAGGATTAAATTAAAAAAAATAAAATTGGCAAATCTGATTTTGCCAGTATGAACGGCAGAATTTATAAGGCCCTGTAATATTAGCATTACTAATGAGTGGTAACACGACACATGAAACCAACTATAAATCTCTTTCTATAGTTAATTCACTGCTTACATAATAAAATCACCACTGTAGGTATCCTAACCATATGGATATTTCAATAACTTTAATTCTATCACTGCTGGCAATACTTTTCCTACTCATGTTCATGGGCGTGCCCATTGCCATTGCCTTAGGCATCTCCACCACCATCAACCTTATGCTTTTCACCGATATGAACCTTTTGTTCATCGGTCAGAACGTGTACTCGGCCCTCAATAATTATGCGCTGCTGGCTGTCCCTTTTTTTATCCTGGCAAGCAATATTATGGTTGAGGCAGGTGTTGCCAAGAGATTGCTGGAGCTCGCAGGAGCTTTTACCGCCGGTATGAGCGGAGGGCTTGGAATGGGTGGTGTCATGGCCTGTGCCATTTTTGCGGCAATCTCCGGTTCGAGTGCGGCTACGGTCGTCTCCATCGGGACAATCCTTATCCCGGGAATGGTCGAAGCGGGCTATGATAAAAAATTCTCCACTGCATTGATAGCGTGCTCTGGATCACTTGGAATACTCATCCCCCCAAGTGTCTTGATGATTATATTTGGGGTGCTCGCGGACGTGTCTATTGGAAAGCTTTTCGCCGCAGGGATGGTTCCTGGTATTATGTTGACTGCCTTTCTAATGCTTTACGTGTACATCATGTCCAAGAGGAGGAACTATCCTAAATCTCCCTCCATGTCCTTTAAGCAAAGGGTAATAATAATTGTCAAAAATTTTCCATCATTGATGGTCCCCATCATGATATTGGGCGGTATATATGCTGGCGTTGTCACCCCAACCGAGGCAGCCGTCTTGGCTATTTTCCTGGGTTTTTTCCTGGGCTTTTTTCTCTATAAGGAACTAAAGGTCAAAAATCTTCCGCGTATTTTTATCCAGTCAGCAGAGATGTCCTCTATGATTCTTCTTATCTTGGCCTTTGCCTATTCATTTGCCTGGCTGCTTGCCTTCTTTCAAGTTCCGGACACCCTGGCTGAGATCATGATTAAGGCAGGAATCGGCCCCCTGATGTTCTTGCTCTGGATTAATATTATTCTCTTTTTTGCAGGGGATTTCATGGATCCCGCCTCCATCATGTTGATCTTCACACCACTGATAGTCTCTTTAGCATCAGTTTTGGGCATTAACATGGTGCATATCGGCCTTGTCGTCACTATGAACCTGGAGATTGGTTTGATCACACCACCGGTGGGGTTTAACCTCTATGTGGGAAGCTCACTTTCTGGTCTGTCTCTCTATGAGGTCATGAAGGCAGCCATCCCCATAATGATTATTATTGGGATAGCACTGTTATTAGTCACTTATATACCACCTATAGGCCTTTTTTTACCTAAACTCATTTTCGGTTCGGTGTGAGATGTTCCAAAAAGAATGTCGGTGTAGATCCAATACATTTTGGAACCTTATTTGTAGTTTGTTCTGAGGTAGGTTTCTTAACGCCTCTGTTGGGAGTAAACCTTTATGTTGCCTCTGCCCTTACAGATCTTACTATAGAGAAAATAGCTAGGGTTGTATTGGTATTTATTGCTGTTATGTTCTTAGCTATTGTTGTTTTCACGCTTAATCCCAAGATATAGTTGTTTGGTGCGGAGTTTTTTATGCGTATAACCCATTGAAAGTGTTTTACGCTTTTACCGGAGTAAACCCTAACGTTGCATAAATATTCGGTCCAAAAGCGGTTCCTCGTTCTATATCAGGCCATTAAGAAACGGGTGACTTAATCTATAGCGTTTTGAACTCAAATTTTATGCAACGTTAGGGTTTACTCAGTTCATCACCTCATTACTTAAACTCGTAACCTTAGTAGCTGGATAAATACTCTGGGTGCTGATCGTTGACAAAGAAAGGTAGCCATGTTTCTAAAGGACAAAGTGTCGTTGGTGACTGGTGCAGGTCGTGGCATAGGTAGGGCCATCGCTCTGGGACTGGCGGAGCATGGAAGTGCAGTAGTGATCAACGACATTGACGCTGCCGGTGTTCGTACTACGGCCGACCAAGTGCGGGATCTAGGGGTAGAGGCTTTAGAGGCTGTTGTCGACGTGAGTAGGTATCCCATGGTAGAGGCTATGGTGCGAGATGTCGTCGAGCGGCTAGGTCGTTTGGACATACTGGTCAACAACGCGGGGATTATATCCACGGCACTCATCGAGGAGGTGAACCCCGAGGAGTGGGGACGGGTCATGGACGTCAACCTCAAGGGAGTGTTCCACACTTGCAAGGCATGCCTGAAGGTCATGCTGCCTCGAGGCAGCGGTAAGATAGTGAACATGTCCTCCATCGCAGCCCATCGGAGGGGAGGGGTGGCTAATACCATCTATGCCACGTCCAAGGCTGGAGTAATCGCCTTAACCCGGGGGTTAGCCAAAGAGGTAGCCTCACGAGGAATCAATGTCAATGCCATTTCCCCTGCGATTATCGAGACAGATATGACTCGGGGTTTGCTAAAAAAATTAACCCCGGGGGACGTCGCGCGGATCATCCCATGGGGCCGGATGGGGAAAGCCGAGGATGTGGTAGAGTTGGTGCTCTTCCTGGTCTCGGACAGGGCAGACTTCATTACGGGAGAGGTGGTGGCACTCGACGGCGGATTCTCCATCTGAGCATTCCGAGGGGACCCAAGCATTTCAATACAAGGGGAGGCGTTTCAGGAGACCATCAGAAGAGAGTGTCTAAAAGAAGATCATTGATTTAGGGATCAGGAAAGTCGATTTAAGAATTCCAATGATGCAGATGAGATTGCGACTGAAGGGATGAAGACCTTAGCAAAAAAGAAGCAATCTGGCGTTTGAGAGGGAAGAATACGCCATGCTTCCCGTTTGCTGAAATCGATTATGTATTGGAGAATCCTCAACTGAATTTCATGCGAATGGTTTAAGAGGTGATTTACCTGATTAGTTATGGCACAGGTATAATTAATTAAAGAACTTAAGCAAGGAGTATATGTTTATGGAACCAATAGACCAAGATGATGTTATTGAGATATTAAGGATGATGGAGGAGTCGAACTTTGATGAACTGCACCTGGAAATAGGTGACCTGAAATTGACTGTAAAAAAGGGGAATGGAGAGACAAGATCTATTCAGGAGTTAGAAATAGGCACTGAAGGGCCGACTAAGTTGACAGTTCTTGAAGAACCACCAGTTGCAGCAAAGACACAAGACGTCGATACCGCAATATCCACTCATCTTAAAGAAAAGGATTATTTCGAAGAGGAGGGTCTCATCCAGATTAAGGCCCCCATGCTGGGAACTTTTTACAGTGCACCCAAGCCGGGGGCTCCACCCTTTATAGAAGTGGGTCAATCTATTACCGAAGATGATACTGTTTGCATTATTGAAGTAATGAAGCTCTTTAGTACAGTTAAGGCAGGAGTGCAGGGCCGTATTAAAAAGATTTGTGCAGAAAATGGTGAAATGGTGGAGTTCCAACAAACACTCTTCTTAGTGGAGGAAGTTACTGATGGGAAAAAACACAAGGAGAAGCAGGCTTCATGAAAGGAATCTCCCGGGTTTTGATTGCTAACCGAAGCGAAATTGCCGTTCGGGTCATACGGGCCTGTCGGGATATGGGAATAGAATCAGTTGTAGCAGTTTCGGAAGCAGACAGGGAAAGTTTGCCTGCGAAAATGGCCGACAGAGCTGTATGTATAGGTCCTCCACAGCCTACGGAAAGTTACTTGAAGGTAGATACGATCATTTCGGCAGCCCTTGGAACTGGTGCAGATGCTATCCATCCCGGATACGGGTTTCTTGCTGAGCAGCCTGAACTCGGAGAAGCCTGTGCTGATAATGGGTTGATCTTTATCGGCCCGAAACCCGATAACATCCGGAAAATGGGTGACAAGCTTCTGGCCCGAAAAATGGTCAAAGAGTTGGGTATTCCACTTATTCCAGGCTCAGAGCTGGTTATGGGTTCTAAGGATGCAATGATAGTGGCTGAGAAAGTGGGGTACCCGATTCTTTTAAAGGCCGCCGCAGGAGGCGGTGGAAAAGGGATGAAGATCGTAGAGCGGCCCAAGGATGTAAAGACGGTTTTTGAGGAGGCTTCAGCCGAGGCTAGAGCAGCGTTTGGGGATGATCGGATGTATATTGAGCACTATATTTCGAATGCACGGCATATTGAGATTCAGATTATCGCAGATCATTTCGGAAATATCGTACATCTTTTTGAGCGTGACTGTTCCCTCCAGCGTCGTTACCAGAAGATGGTTGAGGAAGCACCATCTCCTGTGGTGTCAGCAGAACTTAGAGAGCAAATATGCAGAGCAGCAGTAAGCATCGCTCAACATACAAAATATGAAAACGCCGGAACAGTTGAATTCATTTTGGATCAGGATCGAGGGCAATTCTATTTTCTTGAAATGAATACTCGAATTCAGGTGGAACATCCTGTGACTGAGATGATAACCGGAGTGGACCTCGTTAAAGAGCAATTCAGGGTGGCTGCCGGTGATGCCCTCAGCTTTTCTCAAGAGGAAGTTCATTTGACTGGACACGCTATTGAGTGCCGCATCAATGCCGAGTCGCCGAAAGTAGATTTTCGCCCCTGTCCAGGTCGTATCACACAGTGGGTTCCACCGGAAGGCTCCGGTATCCGAGTAGATAGTCACTGCTATGCGGGGTATTTTGTTCCCCCTTACTATGACTCCCTGCTTGCAAAGCTCATCACTAAAGGGCGAGACCGCCGTGAAGCTATTGAGCGCATGCAACATGGGCTCGCCAACTTTATTATTTCCGGAGTGGATACAACAATCCCCTTTCATCAAATTATATTAAAAAACCCCGATTATCTGAATGGGAAGATAAACACCCGTTGGGTAGAAGAGATTTTGCTTAAGGAGTACGAAAAATGAAAGAAATTTCCTTCGTTGATACAACATTAAGAGATGGTCATCAGAGTCTCTGGGCAACACGGATGAGAACAGCCCACATGTTGCCCATTGCTCCAATAATGGATGAGGCAGGGTTCAAAGCTGTGGAGCTGATGGGTACTGTTCATTTTGACGCCTGTCTTAGATATCTGCGTGAAGACCCATGGGAGAGGATCCGTCTGCTTGCCGAAGCCTTGCCAAAAACTCCCCTGAGAGCGCTGATTCGGAGCAAATCCCTTACAAGTTTTAATATCGTTCCTGATTCAGTAATCGAACTCTGGATAAAACGCTGTGCAGCCAACGGCATCCGGCATCTCATGATCTTCGATGCCCTGCATGACTGGAACAATCTCAAAAAATCGGTTGCTGTGGCCAAGTCTGCCGGTATAGAGGTGGTGGTTCCATTGGTATATTCCCTCAGCCCCGTTCACACTGATGAGTTTTATGCGAAAAAGACGGCCGAGATGATGACTCTATTGAAGCCTGACTACGTGATGATCAAGGACTCCATCGGACTCCTGACACCGGAGCGAACCAAGACCATTGTGCCAACCGTCAAAAAGGAGATCGGAGATCTGGCCCTTGAAATGCATTCCCATTGCACGACCGGGCTTGCCCCGTTATGCTGTCTCGATTCCGTGGAATTGGGCGTTGAAATCATTGACACCTGTGCTTCTCCCCTCGCCAACGGTCCTTCCCACCCCTCAACTGAAAATATGATCATGAATCTCCGCCGGCTGGGATATCAACCGAAAGTGAATGGCGAAGCAGTAAAACCTATCTCGGACCATTTCAGATATGTTGCCAAGAGAGAGGGGTTACCTATGGGAGCCCCTGTAGAGTACGATGCCTTCCAGTACATTCATCAGGTACCAGGGGGAATGATCAGCAATCTCGAGTTTATGCTCTCTGAGAGGGGGATGGAACATCGGCTGGAGGAGGTCCTGGAAGAGGTTAGCGTGATTCGTGAGGAGTGGGGTTATCCTGTGATGATAACGCCCTTCTCCCAGCTCGTCGGCACTCAGGGGGTATTGAATGTTCTGTTAGGGGAGCGTTATAAGGTAGCAACAGAGGAGGCGATCAGATATGTTCTGGGGCATTACGGAAAGCCACCTGCGCCTGTTGATCAAAATATCCTGGACAAAATAACCAGTCTGCCCGAGGCGAAAGACCTCCTAAACTGGGAGCAACCCCAGCCGTCCATTCAGGAACTGAGAAGAAAGATTGGACGTCCTGGAATATCCGATGACGAACTTCTACTCCGGATTCTATTTCCCGAGGAACATGTGGAAGCCACTATTGCTGCGGGGCCCATAAATACCAGCTATCCAAGGGGAGATAAGCCGGTGATGACATTAATCGAAGAATTAACGAAGCAGAAGGCTGTACATTATATTAAAGTTCAAAAGGGAGATTTTTCCCTAACGCTTCAGAGACATTCGAATAAGGATATTGGGAAAGAGCTATAACCTGGCAAAGCCAGAGGAATATAAAGAGTTTGAAAAAGCGGGAGGATACGATACTTGCTCCAAAGTGGTAGGAAAATGTGCACGACTGGCAGCAAAGACAATTTTTGAAATGCGTTATGAGATGGCCGGTAATGATTTTAGATAAACTGCTCTACTCATAGGGGGGCTCTTGGAAATACCCGAAAAGCTGGATGTAGAAAAAAAAGTCATCATAACTGTGGCCCCCGTGGGCGCTTGGCCCACCAGAGAAACGAATCCTAATCTACCTATAACCCCTGAAGAAATAGCTGCCGAAGTCCGTCGATCCTATGATGCAGGTTCCGCGGTGGCACACATTCATGCCCGCGACGTAAAAACGGAAAATCCCACAGCCGACACCGCCATATATAGGGACATTTTTGAGGCAGTGCGGGAGGCGTGCCCTGATATCATCATCCAACTTTCCACGGGCACAGGCGCAGCAAAGTTAGGGTTTACCCCTGAGCAAAGGATTCGACACATCAAGGAACTCAAACCGGAGATGGCCTCCCTTAATGCAGGTACCATGAATATGCAACGGTCTTTATTCATCAACTCGCCGGAAATGATCGAACAGTATGCCCAAACCATGGCGGATTTAAATGTGAAGCCCGAATTCGAGGTATACGATCTGGGAATGATCGAGAATATCGAAAAGTTGGTTCAAAAGCCAGGAATCATTCCCGAACCGTACAACTTTGGTCTGGTTTTGGGCGTAACAGGTGGAATCCCGGCCAGCGTCAAAAACTTGGTCCATATGGTAGACGCACTCCCCGACAACAGCGTTTGGCAGGTCATTGCCATTGGGCGACATCAAATTCCACTTGGTACCGTCGGAGTAGTTATGGGGGGAGGGATTCGTGTAGGATTTGAAGACAATGTGTACCTGAGCCATGGTGTGCTGGCCAGTAGTAACGCCCAACTCGTGGAAAAGGCCGTTAAAATTATTCAACAAGTCGGACGTATGGTCGCATCCCCGGACGAAGCACGTCAGATCTTACATCTTGCTCCGAGATAATCTCATGTCGAATTTAATAATGGATCTTGTAAAGATATTTTTTTTAACGAGCCATTCAGTGCGCTATAATAAATTTAATGGCCGTCCCGTTTCAAGTACAAAAAGATGAATTCGAATGGAGAGGATAATACTCTTAAGCGATTTATGGTTCATATTATTTTTTATTATCCTTTCTGGAAATGTTATTCAGGGGATGACGGGGTTTGGTGCAGGTCTCGTTTCCGGACCAATACTTGCTATTTTCTTAGAGCCTAAATTGGTGATCGTCATACTTTTGGTGACAGGAACGAGCAGTCTGATTTTAGTGGCGTATCATGCAAGAAAACGAATTGACCCAAGGCGGATCCTTCCATTAGTATTATTAGCGATCATCGGAATACCTTTCGGTTCATATCTATTGATGGCAGTATCCCCATTAATGGCCAGGTTATTGATTGCCATTATCTCGATAAGTTTTTCGATTCTGTTGCTACTAGGATACTCTAAACGGCTTGAAAGAGAATTTTTGGCTTCATGCGGATTCGGGTTTGCCAGTGGCGTTCTAACAGCCAGTGCCGGAATGGGTGGCCCTCCGATCGTTATCTTTTTGGCAAATCAAGGATGGCCCAAGGAGGTCTTCAGAGCCACTGTGGCCTTTCTTTTTCTCATCACTGGCACTTTATGCCTTTTTTCTCATTTATTTACGGGGGTCACAACAGGCTATCGAATGCTCATAGGTGTATCTCTTAGCCCCGCCGGCATTATTGGTTTTTATCTTGGTGATGCGATATTCGCAAAAATAAGTCGTAAACTTTTTATAAATTTGGCTCTTATTTTAATACTGATCAGCGGCTTAACGTCTTTGGCGACAAGTCTTACCAAAATTTAAATTTCAATGCTTGAAATTTCAGATGAACGAACCAAATCATAAAGGAGGTTTTACATGCAAGAAGTGGTCATTATTAGTGCGGTAAGAACACCGATTGGAACTTATTGTGGGATGCTGCGGGATGTCCCTGTGGAAAGGCTTGGTGCAATTGTCCTCAATGAAGCGATCAAAAGGGCCAATCTCAAGCCGGATGAAGTTGATGAGGTGATAATGGGGCAATCGTTTCCAAACGGAGAATGCCCCAATACAGCACGACTGGCCCTTCTTGAGGCCGGGTGGCCCGTTGAGGTCCCCGGTTTCACCATAGACAGACGTTGCTGTTCCGGACTGCAATCCGTCTGGTCCGCGACCCTGCAAATAAAGGAAGGCGATGCTGAGTCGATCGTTGCCGGTGGGGTTGAAAGCATGAGTCGCGCCGAATTCTACATCCCCGGTGAGTTCCTCAAATGGGGAGTTGGCGGTATGGTTGACCCAAAATGGGGGTTTTTCCCCCGACAGCACGGCAGCCTCGCGCTCTGGGGTCTCCCCTTTTATGACAGGATACAGCGCGGCAGACCGAGACACCAGCCCATAGAGAGGTTTGGCGAGCTGAATTCTATGATGACCTGGGCGGAAACCGCGGCCAAAAACGAGGGGATAAGCAGGGATGAAGCTGACAGATGGTCTTTGCGCTCCCACCAACGGGCCATTGCAGCCATTGATTCGGGAAAATTTAAGGCGGAAATTGTCCCTGTTGAGGTAAAGCAGAAGAAGGAAAAGGCCTTGTTAGATACGGACGAAACACCACGGCGTGACACCACCCTGGAGAAACTGGCAAGACTCAGAACGGTCTACGAGGACGGCATTTGCACGGCGGGGAACTCCTCCAGTGAAAATGACGGCGCGGCCGCCCTGGTGTTGACAACCCCTGAGAAGGCCAGAGAGCACGGTGTTGAGCCGATGGTCTATGTCAAGTCATTTGCCGTTGCCGCAGCCGATCCCACCTTGACATATCCCGCGGTACCGGCGGCGGTAAATAAGGCACTTAAGAAGGCCTCTTTAAACATGGGTCAGATAGATCTCATAGAGATCCAGGAGGCCTTTGCCGCGCAGGCACTGGCAGATGCCAAATTGATGGGTATTGGGGAAGGAGACCTGGACAAAAAAGTAAATGTCAATGGGTCGGGAATTTCCCTGGGACATCCTATCGGAGCAACGGGTTCCATACGGCTCACAACGCTCATCTATGAGATGATAAGACAGGGTGCCCGCTATGGCCTTCTGACCATCTGTGGTGGTGGGGGATTGGGGATCTGTGCTATTTTGGAAAGGAAGTAATACAGCAAATGCAAAGAGGCAAGGCTACTTATGAGATTCCGTACCTGCCCGCGTTAAAGGACGGTCCTGCCAGAAGGAGATCGGGGTCGTATCTTTTGATGAGGGTTATTATCATTTCCATGGCAGTTTGACGGTGCTCATTGAGCATGACCGCCTCTTTTTAACAGGAATCTATTGATAATTGAATGAAGATTGAAGATTGATAATTGGTCAACGCCCAATGACAAATGCCTAATGACCCTCCTGCCTCGCCTGAGCAGTTCGCAATGGAGGGCAAGTAGAAGGGAAATGAATGATAAAACGGAGATGAGTAAAATGAAGGATAGAATCATACCACCGATTCCGACACCTTTTGTGGATGAGGAGTTCAGCCCGGAAAAACTAAAGTTCAATTTAGAGAAGATGAATTCAACCCAGGTGGGCGGTTTCCTGGTCCTTGGCTCCAATGGAGAGGCCGTTTTTTTGAGCGATGAAGACAAGTTCATGATCATCGAGACAAGTCGTGAGTTTACGCCTCCTGACTGGTTTCTAGTTGTCGGTGCCGGTCATGAATCAACTAAAGGGACGATTCAGTTTACACGGCGGGCGGCAGAGCTCGGGGCCGATTATGCTCTAATTGGAAATCCGCATTATTATAAGTCCGCAATGACACCGGAAACCCTCTACGATCATTATAAGGCCATTGCCGAGGCCTCTCCCATTCCCATTATTCCATATAATTCACCTGGATTCACCGGTATTAATATGGGGCCCCAGCTGATCGGAAAATTGGCTGAACATCCCAACGTTTTGGGAGTCAAAGACGGCACAGGAAATGTTGCCCAGCTCTCTGAGTTCAAGAGGCTTGGGGGACCCGAATTTCTCATTTTTACAGGAAATGCCCCCACCTTTTTGGCCGCCCTGTTTGTGGGAATATCCGGCGGAATGATGCCCATTGCCAACATATATCCGGATCTTTGGGTTCAAATGCTTAGACTGTATCGGAAAGGAGATCTGGAAGAGGCGAGGCGTCTGGATTCAATCCTCATGCCCATGACAACGGTCATCATGAAATATGGCACCGGAGGCATCAAGGCCGCAATGGACATCCAAGGATTTTATGGGGGTCCGCCTTTGAGGCCCCTCAAACCCCCTTCGTCCCATGGCCTTGAGGAGATTCGTATGGCCTTGAAGAAGGTCGAAGAAGCCCTATGAAATGCAAACGTATTACGGTCTGCCTCGTTCTCTGTTGCTGCAACGGATGCTGGCAAAACCATGTCGCAGATCCCCGCAGTCCAGATACCACTGAATTACCTGCCTGACTGTGTTTTCAAGAAAATCTGATCGCTCCATTTTTAAACGTATTCTTTAGGGTCGAGACCGTATTTTTTTAGACGGTATTGGAGGGTGGAACGAAATAGACCCAGAAGGTGAGCAGCTCCCTTTCGACCGCTCACAACTCCTCCGCATTTGATCAATGCCTGCTCTATATGCTTTCTCTCAGCCTCTGCCAGAGTGGAAACATTTTTGTTTGGCTCAGGCTCAAAGGTCGTATTAATAATTTTGTTAATGCCCGTGTCAGTAATTCTCTCACCGGGCCGAAGAATGACCATTCGT
>RCNB010001555.1_pt1 | contig 14438 bp, 9 predicted proteins | sample 2041321 | NCBI WGS metagenome assembly RCNB01 (sample SAMN09708232, study PRJNA481090) | Marine sediment metagenome, whole genome shotgun sequencing project. | reverse complement strand
AGCCAGCATAGGCATGCGGGATAGCGTAATGAACATGAAGCACCTCTATTTTATGAAGCTTCACCATATCTACTAATTTACTAGACAAAGCCAGTTCGTATGGTTGATAGAGAAACAAGGGATAATCGGGTACAAAGACTTCGTGAAAATGAACATTGTGGGATAACAAATCAAGACGAACAGGCTGCTGATAAGTAATAAAATGCACCTCGTGTCCTCTGTCAGCCAAGGCGATTCCTAATTCTGTGGCCACTACACCACTTCCTCCGAAGGTTGGATAACACACTATACCTATAACCATATTTTTAATTTTCTATTTCTGTTTCTGTTTCTATTTCTGTTTCTCTTTCTGTTTCCGTTTCCGTTTCTATAGCTTCGTAAATTACCTCTTGAATATTACTTCGTAAATTACTTTTTATTATTTCTCTATTGTCCGATGAGGGATATGTTCTGTTTGATAAAAATACATAGACAATTTCCTCTGAAGGATCAGCCCACGTAAATGTACCTGTAAATCCGCTATGCCCAAAACTAGTCATCGAAACACATCCACAGGTAGGGCCAGAATCACCAAGTTGTGGTTTATCAAAACCAACTCCTCTACGCACCCTATCTTCGCAATAATAACAAGTATTAAAAGCTTGCATTGTTTCGGGACTGAAATATCGTTTTCCGCCGTAAAATCCATCCCACAAATACATTTGCATAATCTTAGCCACGTCATTCGAATTACTGAACAATCCAGCATGCCCACCAACACCACCCAACATGGCTGACCCTTGGTCGTGTACATAGCCATGAACTTTCTGCATCCTAAAGTAATAATCCTCTTCTGTTGGCACTATATTAGCCTTGGAAAATTTTTCCAAGGGCAAATAGGTTGTATTAACCGCTCCTAAGGATTCATATAAATCACGTTGAACCAATTTTTCTAAACCAAAGCCGTAAAACTCTTCAAGGTACTTTTTCAGAATATAGTATGGTAAATCACTGTACTTGTAACTCAGTCGTTTTCTAAGTTCACTGGTTCTAATTTGTTCAAAGATACTGTCTTTGAAATCTTTTCTCAGAAACAGATTATCGGCCACTTCAATGGTAAAATCACCTCTAGATTTCTTTGAATAATATTTACTCGATGGCAATTTCGTTAATGAGTCGAGAGTTCCTTTATAGAATGGAATCCAGGCCTGTAGTTTCGCATAATGCATTAGCATGTCTTGCAGCCTAATATAAGCTTTATTAGAATCTTTATATTCAGGTAGCATGTCAGATAACTTGGTATCCATCGTTAGTATTCTTCTGTCATACAACCTCATAACCATAGGTATGGTAGAAAGAATTTTGGTAAGCGAGGCTACATCGTAGATGTCATCGTCTTTCACTTTAGTTTTTTTGTCCTGCGTGTGATGTCCAAAGTTCTTTTGATATATCACTTTCCCTTTTCTAGCCACTAGAATCTGTGCCCCCGGCATCATATCCTCTGACAAACCCACCTGTGCTAAGGAGTCTATTTTTTTAAGTATCTTAGAATTCACGCCAACACTTTCGGGAGTTCCGTACTGCAATCTTCGAATTTGACTGATTTCAAATCCTGATCCAACCGGAAAATCTTCACCGAGTGAAACAGGAAGACGTCCAACGGATTTACGCGCACCAAAAATAAGCTGAGCAGAGAGTTCTTGTGAAACGGTACTATTTTGATAAGACATAATGATACCTTCAAAATTGGCGGTTGTCTTTATGTCCAGCAAGGCGTATGGTCGAGCAAAGACATCTAATATCACTTTGTTCTTACGAGCAATTTCATAAATCCAAACAAGCTCTTTCTTTGAAAACTTAAATGATTTCCATGGATCATCATTCGGCTTATGAAATCCAATAATAACATAATCATACTTCTTTAATTTTTTAATATAATTAGTTAGGTTATCCGCTTTAACCCGATCAATTTTTGCATACTTACGAAGTTGATTTAAAAAATCTTTCCCACTGTCATCTCCGAAATTTACATAGGCAATTTTAGTTTTCTGCAAATCCTTGATAGGAAGTATTTCAGCATCATTCTTTAAAACGGTAATAGCGCTTTCCATTGCCTCTTCATATAATACGTCGTCTACTACATCATTTAAATCTTCAACTATATTGAAATCATTAACAGGCTGGTAGTTATCTAGTCCGACTTTATATTTTGCCAATAATATTTTTTTAACCGATAGCATGAGACGTTCTTCTGTAAAAACTCCTTCGCGGTAGGCGTTAACGAGTAAATCATGGGCTTTCGGGATATCTTCTGAAATCAGCAAAACGTCATTCCCTGCTAAAAAAGCTGCCAAATCAATCTCTCCCGGTGCATTAAAGTCCGCTACCCCTTTCATACTTAGGGCATCAGTAAATATCAATCCATTAAAACCGAGTTCTCCTCGTAAAAGATCGGTAACCACTTTATTAGATAGTGATGAAGGAAAATCGGGTCTTGAATCCAAAGCTGGAATATTTAAGTGAGCCACCATGACGCTTCCAAGCCCTTCATTAATTAGGCGTCTGTATGGAAACAGTTCAATACTGTCTATACGCTCTCTAGTGAAATTAATCGTTGGTAGTGAGTGGTGTGAATCAACATCGGTATCCCCATGACCAGGAAAATGTTTGGCATTAGAGATAATTCCTGCTTTTTGCATCCCCTTCATAAACGCTAAAGATTTTTCAGTTACATTATTCTTATCTTCTCCAAAAGAGCGGTTACCGATAATAGGGTTTGCAGGGTTTATATTAATATCCACTACAGGGGCAAAATTGATATGCATTCCAATACGTTTTGTATGCTCTCCAATTCTCTTTCCAATTTTTTCAATAATTTTATTATCAGAAATAGCACCCAGTGTCATATTCCAAGGATATGCGAACGTTGAATCTAACCGCATTGCCAACCCCCATTCAGCATCCATTGCCATGATTAATGGTGTTCGCGAAAGTTCTTGAAATTCATTATTTAGTTTAGCCTGTTGCTTCGGACCTCCTTTTGAGAAGATAACGCCACCTATATATTGATTTCGTATTAGGTCTTTTACTTTATCTTTTTTAGCCTTTGAATCGCTTGAGTAGATATCAACCATAAAAAGTTGCCCTACTTTTTCCTGAAGTGACATATTCCCATAAATACTATCAACCCATTTTTGTTGATTCGCTACATCGTTTTGAACTAAAAGCGGATTGATTTGTTGAGAAAATAAATTGAAAGTAGTAAGCAATAAGATGAGGGCAGCAAGATTTTTCTTCATATTCTAAAAATTACAAAAACTATGCTAGAAACCTATTATGCCAACTTTCTTTTGCCGGTACTTCCCAGTTCTCGAGGTATTCAGCTTTAGTGTTTACCAAGTTGTTGAACACCACAGTATTGGCGGAAACAGATCTTGCTTTTGCCATTTTTCTAAAATCACTTAATGATTTGTGAGCGATAAATTGACCATTATAAAAAGTAACATTCATTTTATCCAATAAGTCAATTTCAAATTCTTTTTCTAAGGATTGAATGAACTTAACAGAAGCATCTATACTGCATCCTGAGGCGGACGCATTTTCCTGATTTAATCCAAGTATAATAAATCTATTATATCTTACTTCAAATCCAGCTTCTAAGTCTTGTCCGTGAGCCGTCCATTGTTCAAGAAACTCGTCTGTTCTTGGTTTTATAGTCTCAACTTCCTTTTCAGATAATTTTCGGCTTGCCTGATATACCCATACTCTGGCATTATCTGGTAAATTTTTAAATTCAATTAACATAACTATAGTTCATCTGCATTTGCAATCATTTCGGCGACATCCATAACTTGTACTTCACCCTCCTTTTCTTTTCCTTTTACGCCATCGGTTAACATCGTATTACAAAACGGACAACCAGCCGCTATAATACTAGGTTTTAATTCAATAGCCTCCTCGATGCGTTCAATATTTATATCCTTCGTTCCAGCTTCTGGTTCCTTGAACATTTGCGCGCCTCCTGCACCACAGCATAATCCGCGCGATTTACAGCGTTTCATTTCCACAAGTTCAACTTCCAGTTTTTGCAATAGTTCGCGAGGAGCTTCATATTCACCATTAGCTCGTCCTAAGTAACAGGGATCATGAAAGGTAATACGTTTGCCTTTATATTTACCACCTTCAACCTTCAAACGGCCTTCACTCATTAAGGATTTTAAGAACTGCGTATGATGCATTACCTCATAATTACCGCCGAGTTCAGGATATTCGTTTTTAATAGTATTAAAACAATGTGGACACGCAGTAACGATTTTCTTTACTTCATAGGCGTTGAGTACTTCGATATTTCCCATCGCTTGCATTTGGAATAAAAACTCGTTTCCAGCCCTTTTTGCTGGATCCCCAGTGCAGCTTTCTTCCGTCCCGAGAACAGCGAACTCAATATTTGCTTTATTAAGCAATTTCACAAATGCTTTCGTGATTTTCTTCGCCCTATCATCAAAACTACCAGCACAGCCGACCCAGAACAACACCTCTGGTTGCTTTCCTTGGGCCATATATTCGGCCATTGTAGGTACTTTTATTTGATCACTCATTGTTAAACTATTTATTCTTTAAATACTTCGATGGTTACTTTTTTCTCAACCATATCCGTAAACTTGCCCTTATATCTTGTGGCTTTAACCATGTGATTATCTACCCAATGATAATTGCCTCCTCGCGGTTTGCCAACCAGTAGCGAATGGTATTTGAATCCGTGTTTTTTTAACCAAGTTTCTGTTACTTCACGATGGGTTTCAGTACGAGAGGTGAAAAAACAAATAATATGACCTTCATCGTACCATTTGTTCAACGTTGCCAACGCATCTGGAAATGGTTCGCAGGTTGCCATACGCTCGGGTTCTTCGTTTGGAACATCATCAGTAATAGTACCGTCAATATCTATCAAATAATTTTTAATTTCCCCAGGTAACACCGGACTTATATGTTCTCCTTTTTCTACTTTATCGTGTAGAAATTCTTCGACTTCTTTTTTTTCCATTTTACAATTTTACAATTCGTTTTTCCAATTTAATCTATCCATTTGATTGAATGGCCATGGCGCCCCATTATTTTCAATGTTTGTCATTGTTACATTTAATTCGTTCGGTGCGGCAGATTGTTCCATTACAAGATATTGTCTCATTTCCATAATAATAGACATGGGATCAATACTAACTGGACAGGCTTCAACACAGGCATTACAACTTGTACAGGCCCATAACTCTTCCCGTGAAATATAATCGTCAAGTAACTGCTTTCCGTCGGGTACAAATTCACCGTTATTGTCTACATTCTTACCAATCTCTTCTAACCGATCGCGAGTATCCATCATAATTTTCCGAGGAGACAACTTCTTCCCGGTAATATTTGCTGGACATTCACTTGTACAACGGCCACATTCGGTACAGGTGTATGCATTGAGCAATTGGACCCTGCTCAAATCTAAAGCGTCACTTGCTCCAAACTTAGCTGGTACCTCGGCACCTTCTGCCGGGGCTGCAAATGGATCAGCATTTGGATCCATCATTAATTTTACTTCTTTCGTAACAGCTTCATTGTTTTTAAATTTCCCTTTAGGACTTACGCTTCCGAAGTAAACATTAGGAAACGCCAACATAATATGAAGATGTTTCGAGAAATATAAATAATTAAGAAAGACTAATATCCCTAATATATGTATCCACCATGCGGTGCGCTCAATAATTATAAGTGTGGCTTCTGAAAAACCTTCTAAAAGCGGAGCAATTAAACTACTGATAGGAAATGTCCCGGCCTTCGTGTAATGCGCCGCATCCATTTGCTGTAATAATTGATCTGAAGCATTCATCGTTAAGAACAACATCATTAGCACTACTTCAAAATACAAAATGTAATTTGCATCATTCTTAGGCCAACCCTTCATTTCAGAAGACCAAAATCGTTTTATTTTCTGAATATTTCTTCGGATCCAGAACACAATAACACCTACCAGAACAAGAAGTGCAAGAATTTCAAACGAAGCTATAAGAAAGTCATAAAATACTCCTAGGAATGAAAACACACGATGGGTACCAAATAACCCATCAATAATAATCTCTAAAACTTCAATATTTATTAAAACAAATCCCACATAAACGAATATATGCAAGAGTCCGGCGACTGGTCGAACGACCATTTTTGATTGCCCTACTGCAATTCGGAATACGTTACTCCATCGTTCTTTCGTATTATTAGACGCATCAACTTTTTGCCCAAGTTTAATGTTACGAATTATTTTACGAATATTTTTAGTAAAATAGCCAACGCCAATTACTAAAGCAATAAAAAATAATATATTGGGTAAATAGTGCATGAATTATTTAATGGAATCATTAGGCGTTACATATTCTTTCTGCTTTTTTCCAAATACTGAAACATTAACATATCGCTTCGGATTTAGTCTTAGGTCTTGTAATAATATTTCTAATTGTCTAGAAGCGCCTTCTAAATTTGTGTAAAGTTGATCGTCTTTCAATAGTTTTCCAACAGTACCTTCTCCATTATCGAGTCCCGTTACGATTGCATCAAAACGAATAATCACATCTTGTAAATCGGCGACCAATTTACCTGTCTGAAGTTGCGCAAGGGAATCAGAGAATTTTGAAAAATTCAGGGACATCTCATCAAGATTGGTAAACGTACGATCCAATTTTCCTGTATTATCTGCTAATAGTGTATTAAGCTTCCCAGAAGCCCCGTTTAGAGAGCTCATAGTACCATTTAAATTTTCAATCGCTTGTTTTAAGTTGACTCTAGTCTCCTCATCTAAAATATCGTTTATACCAAACAATAACTTATCTACCGAGGTTAACGTGGTCGATAGCTTATCCTGTAACGGACCAAGTGCCTTAGTCACAGCATCTAACATTCCACCGTCAATTGAACCAATTAAGGTATCACCTGTTTTTGCAATATTTTCTGGATTATACTCCGGAAAAATTCCAAGTGATTTTCCCCCAATAAGGCCATCGCTATATATATGGACCGTGCTGCTTTTTGCGAATACGAAATCGCTCTCCACTGTAAATTTAACAATAAGACCCCCACTGGTGTTAGCGAAACCAATGTCATTGACTTTACCAACGGTAAATCCATTAATTGTTACTGGGGCAGATTTAGCCAATCCTTCAACATTATCGTATTTCACATAGAAAACACGGCTATCCTGAAAGAGGTTTGTTCCTTTTAAGAAGCTATAACCAAATACAAAGAGCAGAATAGCTCCTATAGCAAGTATTCCAGTTTTTACTTCTCTTGTAATTTTCAAATGGTAAGGATTAAGGTTCTAGCAAATTTAAAAATAATTATAGAGAAACCTTCTTTATTTATCTTCAGATTTTAAGACATCTAAAAGTTTAATTTTATCGCCATTTTTAAATGCGACTACATAGCAGGTAGGATATCCTTTTTCTTTAGCAAAGTCCTTCATTGACAATATCTTATTATAATCTGAAGTGCTTCCGTAATAATATTTAAACATCTTGCCTTCAGGATATCTGCTTATTTCAGTAAGTCCCTTGAAATTATAGGATTTCAGCGCTAATTTTTTCGAACCAACAGCGAGCTGAACTTTAAAAGTTACTCCAGGATATAATTTTTCTTCTGAAACCTCTATTTCATTATTGGTCTCATTTTGCTCAATATTAATTTGTGTGTCAATAGTTGCTAATTCAATATTCTTCTTATATGACAAAATAGCCTCGGCAATTGAGCCCGCCATTTCTCTTTGTCCTTTCTTAGAATTTAAATATGCTCCTTCGGTCTTGTTGGTTAAAAATCCGGTCTCAACTAAAACACTTGGCATATAGCTTTGATGCAAGACGATAAAACCAGCTTGCTTTACACTTCTATCCTTCCGCTTCAATTTTTTAATGAAATTATTTTGAATTTGGCTAGCTAGCATTATACTCTGATCTAAGTATTCTTCTTGCATCAATGTTAAACCAATAAATGATTCGGGAGAATTTGGGTCATAACCCGCGTAATTTTCTTGATAATTTTCTTCAAGGAGAATTACTTCATTCTCTTTCTTCGCTACCTCTAGGTTACGCTTATTAGCGTGCAAGCCCAGAACAAAAGTACCAGCTCCATAAGCATTACTAGTGTGCGAATCACAATGTACAGAGACAAAAAGATCGGCATCTGCTCTATTTGCTATTGCTCCCCGTTCAAAAAGTTCAACAAAGACATTTTTCTTCCTAGTATAGATTACTTTTATATTAGGATTCTTTTCAAGTTCGGCACCCACCTTAAGTACTATTTGAAGTGCAATATCCGATTCTTTATATCCGTTTCCTACATTCCCAGGGTCGTGGCCTCCATGACCAGCATCTAGCACTACCACAAAAGGATTTACGGTATTATAATTGTTAAATTCGAAGGAAGAAAATAGTATCGAGCTAAATATTAGTAATAAAGTAAGTAACAGTCTCGTTTTCATATGGGATAAACGTATGTTGAAAGATGATATTTTAAAAAAATGATTTTAAAAAGTTCAGCCGAAAAAATATGCTTAATTTTGAGATTTCAAAAACTAAGCCAAAACTACAAAATAATCATATCGTAGCATTGCAAACACGACAGCAATATTTATATGTTTTCCTTTTGACGTTACTGTTATGCGGGAGTATTGCTTATTCTCAAGATATCCCACCTAAAAGTGAAGTTAATATTCCTTCTGAGACTCCTAATGAGATACTTTCAGAACCAGTTTCGGATACAATCTCAATACTTCCGAAATCATTAATATCAGAAACAAGTGAAGCTAGAATTGATACTGTAAAGGTTGATTCTATAAAGCCGGAGAAAGAAATGCTCACGGACATTGTTACTTATTATGGAGAAGACTATGTCTATATTAATCAAAAGAAGAGTCAGGTTTATTTATACAATAAAGCATATATCATTTATGGAGACATGCGCATCGATGCTGGTCTGATCATTCTGGACTACGATAAAAACGAAGTTTATGCCAAAGGAATTGACAGCGCAGGTGTTTATAGCCAAAAGCCAAAATTTGTTCAAGCATCGAATGAAGTAAACCCTGATTCTATTCGTTTTAACTTTGATACAAAAAAGGCACTCATTTACAATTCAAGAACCAACCAGAACAATTTTAATGTTATCGCTGAAGTTACAAAACGGGAAAATGATTCCGTAATTTATGTTCGAAATGTAAAGTTTACCACCTCCGAGAATATTGATGACCCCGAATACTATTTCTACGCTAGACGAGCTAAGTTCGTTCCAAAAAAGAAGATCGTTACGGGGCTTACAAACATGTATATAGCAGATGTCCCACTTCCTATAGGACTCCCATTTTCATTTTTTCCTTTAACCGATGATAGGGCTTCAGGTGTTATTATTCCTACGATTGGAGAAGGCAGTGATCGTGGTTTCTTTTTTCAGAATGGAGGATATTACTTTGCAGTTAATGATTATCTCGATGTTACGTTAACAGGAGATTATTATACCAATGGTAGCTATGGTCTACGCGGTGAATCCGCATATCTTCTAAGGTATAAATTCCGTGGTAATATTAGTATCCGTTATGAGAATCTAATAAATGAGGAAAGAGGTTTTCCTAATTTTAGCCAGAGCTCAGTCTACAATATTAGATGGAGTCATTCACAAGATACTAAATCAAGTCCGAGTTCTAGATTTTCAGCTTCGGTGAATTTAGGTAGTAGTCAGTACTTTCAGCAGTCCATAAATCAGACAAATAATGCCAGCGCATTAGTTAACTCATTAAGCTCTTCAATTTCATATTCCAAAACCTTTGAAGGCGAGCCTCAAGTGAATACAGCCGTTTCGCTAACACATTCCCAAAACAGTAATACGGGCCAGATCAACATGTCCCTTCCAAGTGTTACTACTAGTGTTTCTAGAATTTTCCCCTTTGCACCGAAATCAGGTACTAAAAAAGGGATTATTGACAATATTAATTTGCAATATGATGTTACTGGTGATAACAGAATAAATACGGTCGATTCGTTGTTTTTTAAGAAAGAAATGTTCAATGACGCACAGGTAGGTGTTCGACATAGAATTCCTATAAGCACCAACTTTAAAATACTTAAATACCTTAGTGCATCTGCAAGTACAACTTATCAGGAAACATGGACCTTGAAGACCTTCTCACAAGAATATGATGAAACTGCTAATAATGGAGTCGGAGGAGTCGTAACCGATACAGTTTCTGGCTTTGACAGCTATAGGACATACAATTTTGCATCAAGTCTGGGAACAACGGTATATGGAACGTACAATTTCGGAAAAGAAAAGAAGATTCAGGCAATTAGACATGTGATGCGACCGAGTATTAGTTATGGAATCAATCCAGGTTTCGATAACTATTATGATTCATATACAATTGATGATGAAGTTATATCTTATTCGCGCTTTGAAGGCACTTTATATGGTGCTCCTGGAAATACTTATTCAAGTAGCATCGGACTCTCTTTAAGTAATAATCTTGAAGCCAAAGTAAGGAGCAAGGATACAACAGCGCTTGAGCCTAAGAAAATAGTTTTATTGAATAATTTAAACTTTGCGACCGGATATAATTTGAGGGGTGATTCTTTAAATTGGAACCCTGTTTCTTTTAGCGGTAGTATTCCAATTATAGAAAAACTAGACTTAAATTTCAATGGCTTATTAGATCCATACGCCCTGAACAATAGTAACGTTAGAATTGATAAATTTAACATTAATAATGGCGGAAGTCTTTTTAGACTTACCAATGCAAATATCAGTTTTAATTATAGTTTTTCGAGTACAGATTTCGAAGGTAAAGGCGATGAAGAAGAGGATTTTAACAGCGACACCTTTAGAAATGGAGGGCGTCCCGATGACCTTTTTGGTGATTCTAATAATCTTAGTGATAATTCTAATTCACGTGGCAGTAGGGCATCTGAGAACAATACTGGCACTGATTGGTATAATTTCGAGATCCCGTGGGATTTGAGAGTCGCATACACGATGACCTACTCTAATGGGCAAAGGCAAAGCGAAATTTCATCTCAGTCGTTAATGTTCAGTTCAAATGTATTTTTGTCACCACGCTGGGTAGTTGGAGTTTCTTCTGGGTATGATTTTGTGAATAAAGGAGTTACATTGACTCAATTCCGTTTTGAGCGAGATTTAGAAAGCTGGAGGATGAGCTTCAATTGGACACCTATTGGCAGTGTTAATACTTCTTGGTATTTCTTAATTGGAATCAAGTCGGGCGTACTAAGCGATATCAAGTATGACAAGAGAAGAGAGCCAGATAGGAGGTTTTAGAACTTAGAAAATTTGATTGAAGATTACAGTAATATCAGATTGATGTTACTTGAACTATTTTAATTTATACCAATTTAACCATATAAATAAATTGGTGCTAAACAGATCATTTGATGAAAAAAATTATAAAAACCGAAAATGCACCAGCGCCAATAGGCCCTTACAATCAGGCCGTTTTAAAAGGAAACATGTTGTATACTTCAGGACAGATTGCTATCGACCCTCAGACAGGCTCCTTAGTTTTAGGAGATATAAAAACTGAAACTAAGCTTGTTATGGAAAACCTAAAAGGTATTCTAACTGAGGTAGGAATGACCTTCGAGAATGTACTGAAGACTTCTATTTTTATCAGCGATATGGAAAATTTCTCTAGAATAAATGAAGTCTATGCAGCTTATTTTAATGAAGAAACAGCGCCTGCTAGAGAAACAGTAGAAGTTGCTAATCTGCCAAAATATGTGAATGTTGAAATTTCACTAATTGCATCACTATAATTTTTTTCAATTATAGATTAAATTGGTATACGCTAGTATTATTAACTACTATCTATTTTTATTCTTTGGTGAGGTGAATTGAACTGGTGAATTATCATCCGGTATAACAAGCAATTCGTCCTCAGACTCTAACGTAAGTTTCTTGTTAAACAGCTTAAACACAAGTTCTCTAAAAGTATCAAAATCGACCGAATAGGTCATCCCCACACCTTGTTCGAAGGTTTGATCTTCCCCAATAAACTGCAAATCTGCCTCACGGTTAAAAAATTTCATTCTTAAGCTACCATCCTCATTTACTAACCATTGGACTTCAACATCACCGGCAATGGACGTATCGGTTGCACCTCCAACGGGAACACCCACTTTTCCATTAATTAATATGCGTTCGCTTATTTGAGTCGAAATTGTAATCCCCAACCTATCCGAAGTTTCTTGATCTGGAGTTCTGTTTCCTGCAGAATAATCTAAACCAACTTTAAACTTCCCATCTTCATCTGCAAAAAGTTCATTAACTATCCCTGAAACCCGCTCTACTAAGGTGCCGGAAAATGTATTTGAACTTTGATAACTATCATTTACAAAAGATCCTGTTGCTAGTAAGAATAACGCTTGCTTCTGTTCCTGTTCCTGACTTTGGAGCTTGTATTCCAATTCACTTCGCACGGTGGAGCTTACCTTCGGAAAGACAATATTAAACTTAAGATCAGGTTTTATAATCTCACCTTTTAAATCCACTATAACTTCTACCGGAATATCTCGATTAACTGAAGAATTATCTAGTAAGGTCGCTGGATTTGCATCCAATTCATATTTAGCGCTAATATTAAGTCGAGCTCTTTCTGGGACACCTTCCCATACAATAAAGCCTCCCCCTACTACATCAATATTCTTCTGAATGATACCTCCGTATCTAAAATCGTATGAACCTTCGATTACAGTAAACTCACCCCACATTTGAAATTTTCCTAAGGTATTTATACGAATTAGGAGTGTTCCATCCCCTCTTCCTTTAAGAGTTGAGTTATTAACTTTATCAACCACTACCTCTACTTCGGCTTTATTATTTATATCCAAATCGAAGTTCAATGACAATCCCTTGATTTCTTCCGAAACAAATTTCTCACCACTAATTCTAGCTTGTTTTTCTTCAGGGGATAAAAACTTAATAAAGGAATCGTCACCTATCGATTCGGTATCGCTCAATGGAATTTTAAAAGTCGTTCCTTCTTCTGTTGTAGCAGTAACATCTATTACCAGTTCATCAATCGGCCCTGAAATGTCTGCCGAGCCGCTAATAAAGGCCGTTCCATAGTAAAGTGCTTCATCGTCCGCTGGGGTATTTAAAACAAGTAGTCGCTCCGGCGCCTCTACATTCAAATTCAATTCCCAATCACTAAAGTTATTATGCGTAGCATTTCCGTAGAAATCACCTTTAGTATTAAACTCAGAATCTGTAATTGTAGCACTTTCAATCTCAAGCTTATTTTTAGTGACTAAAAGTTGTGCGTTGTTTTCAATTTCAAAATCTGTATTTAGCTCAACAACTCTCAATCCACTATTTATGAGACTAAAGCGCCCTTGCACATCCGGAGAAGCCAAATCACCAGTCACTTTAGCTTTTCCCGTAATAAGTCCCCTTATATCGGTGATAACACTTGCGCCAAAAGGACTAAATGCCTGCATATTAAATTCATTAAGCGCTACATCTAAATCAATTTTCGATTTGTTGGTTGAAACATCAATACTACCAAGTGCTTCAATTGACTTCACTTTATCATTAATTAGAGTAGACTTAATATTATATTTTGTTAAGTCCTCATTTCCTGAAACTTGTAAACTTAGATCTCCAAAGGTTATATCGTTAATAATGACACTATCGATAGTTACAGTCGAATTGGGGTAATATCTTTTACCTTTCTGAACAAGACTAAATTTTCCATTTAGGTTTCCTTGAAGTCGTAAACTATCAACTGTGGGAACCAAATTTCCAATACTTACGTCATTAAACTGCACTCTAAGGTTCTTATAAGTTGAATCTCGTATACTTCCTGCGAATTGTATTATTTCTTTATTATGATTTAACACTAAAGAATCGACTCTAATATTTTTAAAGTTATCATCAAATACCACTTTATTAAAACTGTTATTATGTTCATTTATGAACCATACATTGTCTTTATAAGTTATGTCTGATTTTTTTACTCCAACAACCGATTTACCCTCGGGGTTTATAGTATGATAAAGCGATAAGTTAAACAAGTCTTCCTTCTTTTTCCCACCACTAAATTCAGAACGAATGTACAAAGTGTCGTTTAATGTCTTATTTATCAAACTAACATTCTTCACATTATAAGAGCCAGTGTAAATTGAATCTATAGAAACATACGTATTGAACAATGGATTATCATTATCCACTTGAATATTTAACTTCGACAGATAATTGCCAAAGAGTAATATCTCAGGGGATTTAAATTTTAATTTAAATTTAGACTCATCAGAAAAAACCGAGCCCTTAACCTTGGTATTTTCACCCAATTGCAATTGGGGCACGAAGAGGTCTACAATTTTATTATAAATAATAAATTCATAATCAATGTATTGATTACTGGTAACCTCATT
>RCNB010001554.1_pt1 | contig 14447 bp, 10 predicted proteins | sample 2041321 | NCBI WGS metagenome assembly RCNB01 (sample SAMN09708232, study PRJNA481090) | Marine sediment metagenome, whole genome shotgun sequencing project. | reverse complement strand
TCTAATGGTGAAAAAGCTGCAAATCGTTATATAATAAGTAACAATCAGACAACACTGCATGTAATGCAGTTGTTTGCGATGTTAAAGTTGGTTGCATTTCAAGAGAAATTAACGGTCGATATTGGGCCGCTTTTTGAAACGATAACAGATTTAGAAAATGCTCCTGCAGTAATGGAGGAATTATATAGCAATCCGGAATATGCAGCGCATTTAAAATCGCGAGGAAATAAGCAAACGATAATGCTGGGCTTTAGTGATGGAACTAAGGACGGTGGTTATTTAATGGCAAATTGGGCCATCTATAAAGCTAAGGAGAATTTAACGACAGTTTCTAGACACTACGGTATTAAAGTTATTTTCTTTGATGGTCGAGGTGGACCTCCAGCACGTGGTGGAGGAAAAACACATAATTTCTATGCGTCTTTAGGACCAACCATTGAGGATGAAGAGGTGCAATTGACAATACAGGGACAAACCATTAGTTCTAATTTCGGAACTTTAGAATCATCACAATATAATCTTGAGCAACTTATAAGTTCTGGGATTAATAATAGCATTAGTGAAACAGATTTAGCGATGCTTCCTGCAAATAGAGATGTGATGACAGATTTATCCGAACGCAGCTATAAAGCGTACTCAGATTTTAAAGCGCATCCGAAATTTATTTCGTATTTGGAGAACATGAGTACCCTTAAGTACTATGCTAAAACTAATATTGGAAGTCGTCCTTCAAAACGTGGTAAAGCTGAAGGTTTAATATTCGAAGATTTAAGGGCTATTCCCTTTGTAGGATCTTGGAGTCAATTGAAGCAGAACGTTCCTGGCTTTTTTGGAGTAGGAACCGCTTTAAAGCACTATGAAGATACTGGTGAATTTGAAAAGGCGCAACATTTATTTAATACATCGAGTTTCTTTAAGACACTTATTGAAAATAGTATGATGTCATTATCTAAGTCATTTTTTGGTTTGACAAGATATATGGCAGAAGATGACGAGTATGGTGAATTCTGGACGATTATTTATAATGAATATGAAACCTCAAAGCGTTTGATATTAAAACTAACGGGTTATAAAGAATTGATGCAAGAAGAGCCGGCTGGTAAAGCGTCTATTGCTGTGAGAGAATCTATTGTATTACCATTGTTAACGATTCAGCAGTATGCTTTGAAGAAGATTCAAGAACTCGAAAAGGCTGGAGTAAAAGCAGATGATAAGCAAATGAAGATTTTCACAAGCATGGTAACACGTTCTTTATTCGGAAACATAAATGCAAGTCGTAATTCAGCTTAAACTATTGTAATATTATAAATATGAAAGCCTGCTAAGTTTAAAACTTAGCAGGCTTTTTTAATGTAAATCAGAAAGAAATTCTAATATAACCTTTTAGGCCTATCCCGTTTTTTTAATAACTAAAAAACCCTCAAGGCAAAATGCTAAGAGGGTTTTTATTAACAACTAATTATTGTCTAAGCAATCAATTTTTAAAATTATTAATGCTCATTTAATCTAAAGTCTGGATATGCATCCATGCCATGTTCGTGTCCATCTAGACCTTCTAATTCTTCACGTTCAGAAACTCTAATACCTACTGTTTTCTTCATTATATATATAATTAAGAATGAAGAGATAATACATAAAGTAGCATAAGAAGCTACACCAATAAGTTGACTAACAAACTGTGCTCCACCAGCAAGGTTTCCGAAGATACCGACAGCTAGAGTGCCCCAGATACCACATACTAAGTGCACAGCAATGGCACCAACAGGATCGTCTAATTTTAGCTTGTCAATTGATGAAACGGCAAACACGATAATAGTGCCAGCAATTGCTCCAATAAGAATAGCATCTGTTGGGCTCATTTGGTCTGCACCAGCAGTAATGCCAACAAGACCACCTAAGATACCATTAAGAAACATTGTTAAATCTAAATTTTTATAACGTATCGCAGATACTAGAGCAGCAAAGACCCCCCCAGATGCAGCAGCTAAACATGTTGTTACTAAGGTTAATGAGGTTAATTCTGGGTCAGCAGATAATACAGAACCACCATTAAAACCAAACCAACCTAACCATAAGATAATAACACCAGCAGTAGCCAATGGGATATTATGACCAGGAATCGCTTGTATTTTTCCATTTTTGAATTTACCAATTCTAGAACCTAATAAGCATACAGCCACTAAAGCTGCCCAGCCTCCTACAGAGTGTACTAATGTAGAACCTGCAAAATCATAGAATGGTGTTTCTAAAGTTTGTAAAAATCCACCTCCCCATTTCCAAGACCCTGCAATTGGGTAAATTAAACCGACATAGATGACTGTGAAAAACATAAATGGTCCAATTTTCATACGTTCTGCCACAGCTCCAGATACAATTGTTGCTGCTGTTGCTGCAAACATACCTTGGAATAAGAAATCTGTCCAGTACGTGTAGCCTTCGTTATAAGCTAAGTCTAAAGTTCCGGCATCCGTAAGTGGTGAATCTAAGCCAAAGCCTGCGAATCCTATAAACCCATTGAATTCTCCTGGGTACATGAGGTTAAAACCTACTAAACAGTAGAGAAGTAAGCCTACAGTGATAATAAATATATTTTTAAATAAAATATTAATTGTGTTTTTTTGACGTGTCAATCCGATTTCTAAAAGTGCAAATCCTAAGTGCATAAAGAAAACGAGTGCTGTACAGATCATCATCCATACATTATTTATAGTTAGTAGTTCCATGTGTTTTATTTTAAAGTGTTTCCTCCTTTTTCTCCTGTTCTTATTCTGTAAACCTCATCTATATGTGAGACAAATAATTTACCATCTCCAACGTCTCCTGTTGAGGCAGACTCTAGTATGGCCTTAATCGTAACATCTTCAAAATCATCATTAATAACGATTGATAAGTAGCGTCTCTGTATATCGCTTGTGCTATAAGAAACACCTCTGTAAACGTGGCCTTCTTTCTCATTTCCAAGTCCTGTAACATCCCAGTAAGAGAAAAAGTTTACGCCTACGTCATGCAGTGCTGTTTTTACTTTAGAAAACTTCGATTTCCGAATGATTGCTTCAATTTTTTTCATAATTTTTCAAATACATTAATTAATTTTTCCAGTTAGTCTGCTTGAAAGGTATAATCATTAAATAGGCCTGTTTGGTTGTTCTTTATGATGTTATTTTATTAGCCTCACAAGCGAAAAAACCTAAAGAGCAAGAGCTCTGAAGGTTCTTTCTAAGAACTAAAATAAGATTAAACAATCAATTTTAAAATTTATATAATATAGTTCTTGTGATTTTAACCTCTCTCTCGTATACCAGGGAAAGCAATTTCACCATGTTCCGAAAGATCTAGACCAACTATTTCTTCTTCTTCAGTAACACGAAGGCCAATAGTAGATTTTAGTATTTTAAGAATGATGTAAGATAAGGTAATAGACCAAACAGCATAAGCTAGTACACCAATGGCTTGTACTCCAAGTTGGCCAGCTCCACCGCCATTAAATAAGCCTATCGCTGTTTCACCGTCAACACCCCAAAGTCCTATTACTAAAGTTCCCCAGGCACCTGCAACTCCGTGTACAGAGGCTGCTCCAATAGCATCATCAATTTTAAGTTTTTTCTCGATAAATTCTATTGAGAATACAACGATAATACCACCGATAAGACCAGCGACAATTCCGCCTACAGCGGTCATATTTCCACAACCTGCGGTAATACTTACTAGTCCAGCTAATGCACCATTTAAAGTTTGAGGTAAATTAGGTTTGCCGTACCAAACCCATGTGGTTATAAGAGCACCTAATCCACCAGCTGCTGCTGCTAAATTCGTAATTAAAACTACATTAGAAGCGCCAATAGCATCAGCTCCTCCCCAAGCAAGTTGAGATCCACCGTTAAATCCAAACCATCCTAACCATAGGATAAATACACCTAAAGTTGCAAGAATTTGGTTGTGACCAGGAATTGACATTACTTTTCCATTAACATATTTACCAATTCTTGGGCCTACCATAAATGCTGCTACTAGTGCAGCCCATCCGCCAACAGAGTGTACGATAGAAGAACCTGCGAAATCAATAAATCCGAGTTCTGTTAACCAGCCAGAACCTTGCCATTGCCATCCACCAGCAATTGGGTAGATTATTGCTGTCATAACAACAGAAAATATAGCATATGTTGAGTATTTAGTTCGGCCTGCGATAGCTCCAGAAACAATAGTTGCGGCTGTAGCGGCAAACATGGTTTGGAAAAATAAATCAGCACCTTCACCTTGCATTAAGCCACTCCAGAAAAACCATCCATTGGTGGTGTCTCCATACATTAAAGAATATCCAACTAACCAATACGTTAGTGAACCTACGCAAATATCTAGTAGGTTTTTCATTGCGATGTTCGCTGCATTTTTAGAGCGCGTCATTCCTGTTTCAACCAATGTGAAACCTGCTTGCATAAAGAATACTAGGATACCAGAAAGTAGCATCCAAAGCATACCCATATCACCGTTAATTGCGCTTACCGCGTCCTCAACGTCCTTTGCTGTAGCCGCAACAACCTCTTGGGCTACGGCTATATTTGGGAGTAGTGTTAAAAAATTATCTGTCATAATAGTTGGTTTTAGTTAATTAAAATGTGTAAACAGCAGCTACTGTGAAAACAGCTAAACTTTTTGTTGGCTCTAAATCGCTATCAAAATAAGTATCGTCAGACCAGCTATCTAATCTTATTTCAGGAATGATTGTTAAAGCGTTAATCTTGTAGTTTCCAGAAAGTGTAGTTGCAAAAACGGTATCATCGTCACCTTCTTCGTAATGAAAGCCAAAATACTCACCTCTTAAACCAAGTGAGAATGCATCGTTAATACTGTATTGTGGATAAAGAGCTGCACCATAAAAACCGCTTCCGTCATTATCTGCATACGCAGCATTGATACCTAAGAAAAATGAATCCGTTAAATCAAATCCTCCTGTATAATCAACCTCAAAACCGAGAACAACACCAGAATCATAATAGAAATTCAAAAACTGACCTTTATAGCCTAATTGAGCACCAAGAGCATAGTCACCAGTTGTATTATTATTTGTGTCAGTTGGGTTCATTACGGCTAGCATTAAGCTAAAATCATCAGATAAGGCAAAATCTGCTTTTATTCCTACATGAGAAAATGGCCCATTAGAAAACATATATGAGGTACTGTAATTAAAATTCGCTGAAGGCGAAATTACTTCATAACCTAGGTAAGTATTGAAACGACCCATAGTTAAAGTAGTGCTTTCGGAAACATTCCAATAGGCATACAGTTGATTAATGTTGTAGCCTCCTACAGCATCATCCCCACGAGGACCGAAAGCCAAGTCAGCTACAGCGCCTACTTTTCCACTTTCATAAGACCCTATAATATTTGCCATACCTAATGCGAAGCCTGTTTCGTTAGCAAACGAAGTTCCAAAAGATTGAGGTAAATCTCCAAAAAGAGCCTGATCGGTAGATGTGAGATTGGTTTGGTAATAAACATCCACACTTCCGCTGACGCTGAATGCTTTTTTTTCTTCTGTTTCTTCTTCTTGCGCAAATAAACTAAATGCTATAAAAAACATTGATAATGTAATAAGTTTTTTCATAATAAACATATTTAATAATTCGTTAGTTGAAGGGCAAATCTATTTTATTTTATTCTTAACCCATAAAAAATTAGGGTAGTCATGTCAATTTTTATTAATATTTAAGTTTACACCCTAAAATTTTTAGGGTTAAACTATTTTTAGCTAATATTTTGTTGAATCGATAATCAAAAAATTAAGAATTATGAATATTTTTATCAAGTGGATGAGGTATTTATAATAGAATGTATTTTTCGCAAACGTTTTCGCAACAATGAGCATTTAATTATGAGTTTATGGTTGTTGTGTTTTCTACAGTATATCCCGTATTTATTAGGAAATTTTCATTTAGAGCGTACATAATTATCGATATGAGAAAAGTGTTTCCTCTTTTTTTTTAATCAGTTTTTAGCGTCTATCTTAGTTGAAATAATAAGGCTAACAACGCCTAAAAAACGACTTGACAATGCTAAAGAAACAAGGACTTTATTTACCGGAATTTGAACACGATAATTGTGGAGCAGGATTTATATGTAGTTTAACGGGAAAGCGTTCGAATGATATCATTCATAAAGCACTTGAGATTTTGGTAAAACTAGAACATCGCGGTGCTGTAAGTTCAGATGGCGTTACTGGTGATGGTGCAGGTATTTTAATTGATGTTCCGCACAAGTTCTTTAAAATATTTTGTGATTTTGATTTGCCTGAGTCTGGTGAGTATGCCGTGAGTAATGTCTTTCTTCCTAAAAAAGAAAACCAACGTCAATATTGTATCGATGTATTTGAGAAAGAAATAGCAAAACAAGATCTTAAATTAATTGGCTGGAGAGATGTACCGGTAAATAGTGAAATATTAGGTGAGATAGCCAGGGTCACTGAGCCTTTTGTAAAACAAATATTTATAGGGAAATCTAATAAAAAACAAACGGATAGAGAATTCAATTTAAAATTATATGCTGCTCGTAAAATTGCAGAGCATACTATTTACGATTCTAAATTATCAGAAGCTCAGTTCTTTTATCTTCCAAGTCTATCTACAAAAATTATAATTTTTAAAGGACTATTAAAGCCAGAACATATTAATGAGTACTATCTCGATTTATTCAATTCGGCCTTAGATACTAGATTAGCGTTAGTACACCAGCGATTTTCAACCAACACATTTCCAACTTGGGATTTAGCACAACCTTTCAGGTATATCTGTCATAATGGTGAGATAAACACGTTACGAGGTAATGTCTCTCGGATGTTTTCGCGTGAAGAAATCATGGAAAGTCCATTATTTGGTGATGATATTAAAAAGATAATCCCAACGATTTTAAAAGGGAAATCAGATTCTGCAACCTTAGATATGGTGGTCGAATTATTATTAATGACAGGACGTTCGCTTCCAGAAGCAATGATGATGCTTGTGCCAGAGGCTTGGGAGAAAAACCCGAATATGTCTGATGCTAAAAAAGCATTCTACGAATATAATTCTTGTTTAATGGAACCTTGGGATGGACCCGCGTCTATACCTTTTACTGATGGGAATTTTATAGGGGCTGTTTTAGATAGAAATGGATTGCGCCCTTCACGTTACACCGTGACCAAATTAGGGAATGTGATTATGTCTTCGGAAACAGGAGTTGTTGATATTAAACCTGAAAACGTAGAATATCATGGTCGTTTAGAGCCAGGGAAAATGTTTTTGGTAGATATGAATGAAGGCAGAATTGTCAATGACGAAGAAATAAAAGAAGAAATAGCATCAAGACATCCTTATAGGAAATGGCTCGATGAGAATTTAGTGCATTTACGAGATATTTCTGCTAAAAAAGGACCTATTAAATATGATGAAATCGACTTAACAAAGCGCGAAGTTGTTTTTGGTTATACACAAGAAGATTTAAATACCATAATTCGCCCTATGGCGCAATTAGGTAAAGAGCCTATTGGTTCAATGGGAAGCGATACGCCAATTGCGATTTTATCTGAGCGTCCGCAATTAATTTACAACTACTTTAAGCAGTTGTTTGCGCAAGTCACCAATCCTCCTTTAGATGGGATCCGTGAAGAATTAATTACCGATATAAGTTTAACATTAGGTAGTGATGTTAATTTATTTGACATCAATGCAGAGCACTGTAAAAAGCTAAAAATTCAAAATCCTGTGATTTCAAAACATGATTTGGATAAGATTAGAGATTACGATACTAATCCAGATTTTAAAGTCGAATCTATTTCTATGCTCTATGAAGTGAATAGAGGTTTAAACGAACTGGAGGTTGCTCTTGAGAATCTGGTCACCAAAGCATCAAAAGCAATTGATGATGGGGCGAACATTATCATACTTTCTGATAGATATGTAGATGAGGATCATGCTCCGATTCCCGCATTATTAGCATGTTCATATGTGAATCATGCCTTACATAAATTAGAAAAACGTTCGAGAATTAGCTTAATTATCGAATCTGCAGAACCTCGTGAAGTACATCATTTTGCATTACTATTTGGTTTTGGAGCAAGTGCTGTAAATCCTTACATCGTTAATGAAATCGTACAGGAACAAATTAATACCAATGATGTTACTGATTTAGAGTATTTAGCGGCTATTAAAAATTACAATAAAGCGATTGGAAAAGGGATTTTGAAAGTGATGAACAAAATCGGAATTTCAACACTTAACTCTTATCGTGGTTCACAGTTATTTGAATGTATTGGAATTAATACCAAAACGGTTGAAAAATACTTTCCAAACACACCAACACGTATTCAGGGGATTGGCTTAAGAGAAATTGAACAAGAAATTGTAAAACGTCATAAAAAAGCATTTCAACCTAATAATAGTAATGTAGATATTGAAATTGGAGGTGATTATAGATGGAGACGTGGTCAGGAAAAGCACATGTTTAATCCGTTAACGGTTGCTAAACTGCAAGAATCTGTTCGTACTAATAAGGCATCAACCTTTAAAGAATACTCTGAGTTGATCAATAATCAATCTAAGAGTTTAATGACGATTAGGGGTTTGTTTGAATTTGATCAATACGATCCTATTCCTATAGAAGAGGTAGAGCCATGGACGGCAATCGTAAAACGCTTTAAAACAGGTGCGATGTCTTATGGTTCAATCAGTAAAGAGGCACACGAAAATTTAGCAGTGGCCATGAACAGAATTGGTGGAAAATCTAATTCTGGAGAAGGAGGTGAGGATCAAGAACGTTTTTATAAAAGTTCTCAAGGAGATTGGAAAAATTCTGCAATAAAGCAAGTCGCTTCTGGTCGTTTTGGGGTGACTTCAAACTACTTAACTAGCGCGAGTGAAATTCAGATAAAAATTGCACAAGGAGCAAAACCCGGTGAAGGTGGGCAATTGCCTGGGCCTAAAGTGAATCCGGAAATTGCAAAAACAAGAAACTCTACTCCTTATGTAGGATTGATTTCGCCACCACCACATCACGATATTTATTCTATTGAAGATTTATCACAATTAATTTATGATGTGAAATCGGCAAATCGCGAAGCGAGAATCAATGTAAAATTGGTATCAGAAATTGGTGTAGGAACTGTGGCCGCAGGAGTTGCTAAAGCAAAAGCCGATGTTATTTTAGTCGCTGGTTTTGATGGTGGAACAGGGGCAACGCCTCTAACCTCACAAAGACACGCAGGTTTACCTTGGGAATTAGGAGTTGCTGAAGCACAACAAACGTTGGTGATGAACAATTTGAGGAATAGAATCGTTCTAGAGTGTGATGGACAATTAAAAACGGGTCGTGATGTTGCTATTGCCTGTTTATTAGGTGCAGAAGAATTTGGTTTTGCTACAGCACCTTTAGTAGCTTCGGGTTGTATAATGATGCGTGTTTGTCATTTAAATACCTGTCCGGTTGGAATCGCTACACAGAATCCTGATTTACGTAAAAAGTTTAAAGGTAAGCCAGAGCATGTGGTTAATTACATGTATTTCGTGGCGCAAGAATTACGCGAAATTATGGCAAAACTTGGCTTTAGAACTGTTAACGAAATGGTGGGACAGGTGCAGAAGCTAAACCGTAATAAAGCAATTGATCATTATAAAGCGTCTGGGATTGATTTAACACCAATCTTACATAAGATAGATGTGCCTGCAGGTACTAAATTATATAATACAGAGCAGCAAGATCATAATTTAGAGGTGCATTTAGATTTCAAAATTATTAAACAAGCACATCAAGCTTTATTTAGAAGACAAAAAACATATTTACAATTACCAATTACTAATATTGATCGGGCTGTTGGAGCCATTGTGAGCAACGAAATTTCGAAAATTTATGGGGCAGATGGTTTGCCTGAAAATACTATAAATATTGATTTTAGTGGTTCCGCAGGACAAAGTTTTGGTGCATTTGCGACTAAAGGTTTAACATTTACGGTCCATGGAAATACCAATGATTATTTAGGAAAAGGCTTATCTGGTGCGAAATTGATAATTAAAGTTCCAGAAGCCTGTACGATTGTACCCGAGGATAATATCATTACCGGAAACGTAACGTTATACGGAGCAACGTCTGGAGAGGTTTATATAAATGGTAAAGCTGGAGAACGTTTTTGTGTAAGAAATTCTGGCGCAAAAGCAGTAGTCGAAGGTATTGGTGATCATGGGTGTGAATATATGACTGGAGGTATTGCGGTCATTCTTGGAGAAGTTGGTCGAAATTTTGGAGCAGGAATGAGTGGTGGAATTGCTTATGTTTTGGATGAAGATGGAAAATTCGAACAAAACTGTAATTCAGATGATTTAAATATCGATCCCGTTAGTGAGTTAGAGGATCAATTGCAGTTAGAACGATTGATTGATAATCATTCTGAAGCCACTGGTAGTCCATTGGCAAGACGTATTTTAGATGATTGGAAAACGTACCTTCCGAAGTTTAAGAAAGTGTTACCAGAAGAATATAGACAAGCCTTAATAAGATTAGAAAACGAACAATTAGAAACAGCTTAAGACATGGGAAAGACAACAGGATTTTTAGAATTTGAGCGTCAAGATGAAAGTTATATAGCGTCTGAGAAGCGTATCGAAAATTATAAGGAGTTTACAATTCCCTTAGAAGAAGACAAGTTGAAGGATCAGGGGGCGCGTTGCATGGATTGTGGAATTCCATTTTGTCATAGCGGTTGTCCACTTGGAAATTTGATCCCAGATTTTAACGATAAAGTTTATAAGGGCAAATGGAAAGAAGCTGCAGACATTTTGCATCAAACTAATAATTTCCCTGAATTTACAGGTCGCTTATGTCCAGCTCCCTGCGAAGAAGCTTGTGTTTTAGGGATCAATGAAGATCCTGTTAGCATAGAAAATATTGAGAAGAATATTGTTGAGCAAGCCTTTGCTGAAGGTTGGATTACTGCAAATCCGCCAAAAGTGAGAACCGGAAAAACAGTTGCTGTCATTGGCTCTGGGCCAGCGGGTTTGGCGGCTGCACAACAATTAAATCGTGCAGGACATTTAGTTACTGTTTTTGAGCGTGATGAAAAAGTAGGTGGGTTGTTGCGTTATGGTATTCCAGATTTTAAAATGGAAAAAAATGTCATTGATAGGCGTATTAAAGTTTTAGAAGAAGAAGGTATTATTTTTAAAACTAACGCTCATGTCGGAGATAATGTAGATGCAAACCAATTGAAAGATGATTTTGATGCTATCGTACTTTGTGGTGGGGCAACTGTTAGACGAAGTATTCCGATTCCAGGAGCTGACTTGAAAGGCGTTACACAGGCGATGGATTTCTTAAAACTGAATAATCAATATGTTGATGGTTTAGTAGCATTTGAAGATATAATTTCAGCTGAGGGTAAAAACGTTATTGTAATTGGTGGTGGAGATACGGGTTCAGATTGTATAGGAACCTCTAATCGTCATGGTGCAAAATCGGTAACTAATTTCGAAATTTTAAGTAAACCATCTGAAGGTCGCCCAGCGAATCAACCATGGCCTTATTGGCCTATGAGGTTAAAAACGACATCATCTCATAAAGAAGGTGTTGAGCGTTTCTTTAGCGTTTCAACCAAAGAATTTATTGGCGATAAAAAGGGGAATTTAAAAGGCTTAAAAACGGTCGAGGTCGAATGGATTTTTAAAGCAGGGGAGCGTCCGCAATTAAAGGAAGTTGAAGGCACTGAAAAAGAGTGGAAGTGTGAGCTGGCCTTGTTGGCCCTTGGGTTTACAGGAGCAGAAATGACGTTAGCAGAACAATTTGATTTAAATATGGATTTCAGAACCAATATTGATGCTTCGATAAAGGATTATGCGACTAATGTTCCTGGTATATTTGCTGCTGGTGATATGCGCCGCGGGCAATCATTGATTGTTTGGGCAATCTCTGAAGGGAGACAAGCAGCACATCATATTGACGCCTATTTAATGGGGGAATCGCATTTGCCATTAAAGGATGATAATGATTTGCCAAGAGTATAATAGTATAGCGAACTACTAGTGTTGAAATTTTTAGGGTTAGGGCTATTAATTCTAGTAGAATTCAAAAAAGCATCTATTTATTTAGATGCTTTTTTTATTTAGGAAACTTAACTCTAATAGCTTCTAAATACAAATTATAGATGCTTCCAATATGAGACTATTTTTTTGCCTAATTCTTTTACTAATTCTTAATGTTATTTGCGTTTAAGTCGCTTTCAACGACACGATAAAGTAGTAACTAAACTTTAGATTATAGAAACACACAATTCTTTTATGAAAAGAGAAAAGTGCACTATTATTAGTGCACTTCTCAAGGGTGTAATGAACGAACTAGTCGTTCTGCTATTAATCAATCTTAGGGAATCAATTCGATCTATGTAGGTTCATTACTTATATGATTCGAAAATTAATTATTTTTATTTGACTTCAATATTAGCTTTTACAGCTTCTACAAATACTTTTGCGGGTTTAAACGCTGGAATGTTGTGAGCTGGAATTTTGATAGTCGTATTTTTTGAAATATTTCTACCTGTTTTTTCTGCTCTGGTTTTGACAATGAAACTACCAAATCCTCTTAAATAAACATTATCACCACTTTCCAATGAGTCTTTAACTTCTGTCATGAAGGTTTCTACAGTTGCCTGAACTGAACCTTTTTCAATTCCTAATTTTTCAGAGATTTTTGATACAATATCAGCTTTAGTCATTATTTTTAGTTTTTAAATAGTTAGGGATTATTTACGATAAAATTGTGTTATACATTAGTTATTCTCTTCTATCACAGTTCAATAAGGATGCCAAAACTTTATTATTATAAAAAACAAAGGCTATCTACCTGACTAATAGCCGATTAAAATTTTATTACAAATCGTAGACCAATTCTATATTTAAAAAATAAGCTACGACATTTCGTATTTGCACGAAATGTCGTAGCTTAGGTGGTCTGTTGATGTCTATTTATCAGTGTATTAGAGCCCTTTTTTTAATTCGTGATTCTAAAGTTGTAGGTTGCATTCTCAATATTTCTACAGCCCCATTCTTTCCGTGTATTTTCCGCTTGGTGGTCTCTAATACTTTAAATATGTAATCACGTTCTACTGTTTCCAATGGGCTTAGATCATCGGAGACTACGGTATCAATACTGCTATTCATGAAGCGGTTGACAAATCATTGGATAAGTACGATATGCACTTTCTGAGTAGTCTTGAAAAATAGGATAGGGAATTATACCAGGTAATGCAACAATTATTGGTCCTATAAATTTAATTACAGTGATGTCTTCTATGGGCTATTTATCATTCTACTATGCCTCCAATAACGCAAAAGTGATTATCTGAATCAGAAAAATAATAACACAAATTCTAACCTTATCAGTATAAAATATTTACTTCATTTTAATCGCTATGCATTAGTTGTAATCTAGTCAACTAAATGTTCGTCGCAAAAACATTTGCCTTCATCTCTGATGTTTCCACAACCGTTTATGTAGCAAACTAGACGCTCGCTAACTATTGGGTACGGTTATTTTTTTAACTATGTAATCTGCTATTAACTCACTTCGCCATAAGTTATTTGCGTTAGTCCCTTTGAACCCCATTCCATCTACTTTATCCTGTATATCTTGCAAGTCGTTCAATATATCACTCTTATCTATTTCCATTTTACTAGGTTTTAAAAGGTTGCTTAAGAACACAAAGTATGTACGGTTCGTTATTAACTATTTCTATTTGGGCCGAAAATAATGCAGTTCTTATTTCTTGGGTCTTGGTTTTTATGCAAACAACGTAATCTTTTATGGATCCAGACTCTTGGAGATTATTAGCCATAAATACGAGTTCTGATTCATCCAAAAAAAGCTCGAAGGCAAACGTTCTGGATTTAACAACGTCGTATATTGAGTCTTGGAATGTGCGTAAAAAAATTTTGTTGACGTCTACTATTAAATGATCCTTCGAGCTATAAATAATTATTGGATCCTTATTTAAAGCATGAGTTGTTTTAAATATTTTATTAAAAATAGTATTCAAAAACCCACCTACATCTCTACTTGACACAAGTTTTGTCTCAGAATTCTTAATATTAAAAATTGAAGAATGATCGGCCTTCATAACTAATTATTAAATTGTACTAAAAATGAAGCGTATACTATCTAAGGCAATTTGTATACCAAATATTTAAAAAATAACACACTCACTTTTATGGTGTTGGTTATAAGGTATTTATGAAGTATGTGTGTTTTTGAATATAAATTTTACAACAAAAATAAACTCCGACATTTCGTAGTTGTATGAAATGTCGGAGTTTGAATTTTTTTTCTATCTGTTTTTCAGCGTTTTATAGCCCTTTTTTTCATTCGTGATTCTAAAGTCGTAGGTTGCATTCCCAATATTTCGGCAGCCCCATTCTTACCACGTATTTTCCAATTGGTGG
>RCNB010001549.1_pt1 | contig 14456 bp, 8 predicted proteins | sample 2041321 | NCBI WGS metagenome assembly RCNB01 (sample SAMN09708232, study PRJNA481090) | Marine sediment metagenome, whole genome shotgun sequencing project. | reverse complement strand
GGTTTTTTTACACCATTAAAATAATACGCATTAAGAATAGGATAGAGAGTTTCATTAATTAAGGTCGATTTCCCACTGCCTGAAACACCAGTGACCCCGATCATCTTCCCTAGCGGAAATTCTACGTCAACATTTTTTAAATTGTTTCCTGTACAACCCTTTAAGACTATTTTTTTGCCATTCCCTTTACGTCTTGTTTTAGGAACTTCAATCTCCTTTTTGCCATTAAGGTAATCTGCGGTAAGGGTATTATGGGTTAACAATTCTTCGGGTGTACCTTCACTTATAATTTCTCCTCCATGTTTCCCTGCAAAAGGACCAATATCTATAACATGGTCTGCGCGCTCAATCATGTCTTTATCATGTTCTACAACAATGACTGAATTTCCAACATCTCTAAGAGAAATCAAAGAGTTGATGAGTTTTTCATTATCACGTTGATGCAAACCAATACTTGGTTCATCTAATATATAAAGTACACCAACCAGTTGCGAACCGATTTGAGTTGCTAATCGAATACGTTGAGCTTCTCCACCAGATAAAGATTTTGAGCCTCTATTAAGTGATAAATAGGTTAAACCAACATCCAATAAAAATTGAACTCTATTTTTTATTTCCTTGATAATTTCAGCTGAAATTAGCTGCTGTTTGCTAGATAAACGTTCCGTTAAGTCACTTAACCATTCGTCAAGTTCAACGATGTCCATTTTTACTAGCTCAGCAATGCTTTTTCCATCAACTTTAAAGTATAATGATTCTTTACGCAAACGAGAACCTTCACAAACAGAACATTCTACTCTATCCATGTATTCTTTTGCCCAGCGCACTAGAGATGTAGAGTTTGATTTGTATTGTGAATCAATAAAATTAGCAACCCCTTCAAAATCTATATTATAATTTCTAGCTACCCCAAGAATTTTACTTTCTACGGTAAATTTATCTTTCCCACCATATAATATAATTTGTTTGGCTTCTTCAGGAATGTCTTTCCAAGGATCACCAAGAGAAAACTCAAAACGTTGTGCGATGGTATCAAACTGTTTGAAAATCCAGCTTTTCTTTTGAGGACCATGAGGTGCTAAAGCACCGTTCTTAATAGATAAAGACTCATCTGGAACTAATTTTTTGTCATTCACAACATACAATTCACCTATACCATTACAGTTTTGACAAGCTCCTTTTGGTGAGTTGAATGAAAAATTATTAGGTTCAGGGTTGGGATACGATATACCAGAAGACGGGCACATTAAATTACGACTAAAATAACGTGGCTCATTGGTGTCTTGGTCAATAACCATTAATACATCATCTCCATGATACATGGCTGTATTAATAGATTCCATTAAACGTTTCTCGTTGTCTTGCGTTTTATCAATTTTGAGTCTGTCGATGACGATTTCGATATCATGGGTTTTGTAACGATCGAGTTTCATACCCTTTTCAATATCCACAATGTCACCATCTGTTCGCACTTTTACAAAGCCTTGTTTGGCAATTTGCTCAAATAATTCGCGATAATGCCCTTTACGAGAGCGTACTACAGGCGATAAGATATTAATGCGTTTGCCCTTATACGATTCTAAGATTAAGTCTCTAATTTGTTCGTCATTATAGCTCACCATTTGTTCTCCAGTCTCATAACTATAGGCGTCTGCTGCTCGAGCATACAATAAGCGCAAAAAGTCATAGATTTCGGTGATAGTTCCTACGGTAGAACGTGGTGATTTACTGGTCGTTTTTTGTTCAATGGCAATAACAGGTGAGAGACCGTCTATTTTATCGACATCAGGGCGCTCTAAACTCCCTAAAAACTGACGCGCATAAGCAGAGAAGGTTTCTATGTAACGACGTTGGCCTTCTGCGTAAATTGTATCGAATGCCAAGGATGATTTTCCACTGCCAGACAGACCTGTAATGACTACTAGTTTCTCTCTAGGAATGCTTACATCAATATTTTTTAGGTTGTGTACACGTGCACCTTGTACTTCAATAGAATCGTTGAATTGGCTCATAAATTTGCAAAAGTGCAAAGGTACAATTTTTAGTTGTTAATTTAGTGTGTAGGTTTAGTTGCTAGATACAAAAAATGCTCTGAAATTTCAAAGCATTTTTTGATGTGTTTTGTTTTTGTAATTACGACTTAACTATAGAAAGTTCTCCAGAATCAATAGATTTAGAATAGTTGGCTTTTACTTTAGATAAGTAACCGAAAAACTTAGTTCCATTCTTTTTCTTAAGAATTACATAGGTTGTTTGATTATCCTTGGTAATAACTTCGACTACAATCACATGGTCGCCATGTACACTTTTGTAATTCCCCAACTTACCACGTTTGGTTAAGGTGTTAAGCCTTGGGAATTTTACATGCTTATAGGTGTTCCCATAAGGTTCGTTAACTATAAGTGCGTCACCAACTTTCGGAGTATCCTGTGCACTGATAAAAATAGTGAATCCAAAAAATAACAAGGTAAAAATTATATTTTTCATAATTAAACAGGTTTATATTTAGAATATATTAAAGTTATGAATAAAAAATAATTAATTCAAGGATTTCATCAATTTATTAAGGCTTAAGTTTTATTTAGTTTTTGCATTAATTTGAACCCATTGAATCTTAAATTATTTATTAGGATTATATAAATTGTACTAATGTAAAGAATTGGAAAGACGTGGAAAGAAGATAAACCGATTATGCAAACCTATGATGCTTAATAATATTTAGAAAATTGTGTATTGACAAAGGTTTTATAAATTTAAACCTTTTACATCTCCCATTTCTAATCCTAAAAACAACAACTTATGAAATGTTGGTAATTGTGCACCACTTTCAGTTGTGACCCAATTTTCCCAAGTGGCTTCTAGACCCTCTATTGGTAAAATATCCACCCACATTTGGTAACTTTTTGGTTTTCCATAATCATCAAAATGCCATAGGTAAGAATCACCCGGTGTTGAACCGCCAGAGGTGTAAGTGACTAAAAGTGCATCTTTACCGTCTTCGGTTCTTACCAATCGACGTTCAACACCTTTATCAAATACTTTGTAAGGTGCTACCAGCCAAAAAGAGTCGTTGTTAAAATAAGTTTCAGCTTTATTTATATAATCATGTTTTTCGACTCCATTATATTCTTGCTCAACTACAAAAACCTTAGAATTGTTATGATTCTCTAAATCTAAAATCACTGTAAAATTGTCCCAGTAGACTTCGCAAGTGTTTTTAGATTTATACCATTTGTAATGATGACTCCCTTTAAAAGTCCATTCTAAATAATCGGTACTTAAATAGGCTGCTTCATTTAATGCTTGTAGCATATGTGTTGCCAATTGATCTGCTTCTGCACCTTGTTGACCCGTTGGTAAATTTTCATTGTATTTTAAATAAAAAAACCCAAATAATAGAAGCGTCGGTAAGGTGAAGAATACGATGATTCCGCCAATGATTTTTAGAACGCGTTTTGTTTTTGATTGTTTTGCCATTACTATTTATGTTACTCTATAAGGTCGAGGGTAGTCGAGAAGTTTTATTCTGGTTTCAACGAGGTTTAACCTGACTGAAGCTTTGAAAGTTCAAATTTAATGGAAAAAATGGCGTTGTTATATTGATTGTTTAATTTTTGTTGAATCTTCGAGTTTAGAATCACTGCATTATTTTATAATCAATCGTTTCAATACAGAATTCTCAGTGTTTTTTCCGTCTATCTTAACCAAATAAATTCCAGTAGTTAAATCAGAAATATCAATTTGTTTATTGATCGAAGATTTTACTAATTGTCCCGTAATGGCATATATTTTTGTGACGCAATCACTCTGACTCAACGTGATGCTATATTTCGCTGGATTCGGATAAAAAGAAATTGAATCTTCGTCGTAAGAATCAACACTTAATGTTGATACACTAAAACTATATAAACCAGAAGCATTTGGTGAGTTTTCTTCAGCTGATATATAATATTCATTTGCATTGATGGGAACAATACCTTCGATTTGTGCTGAATAATTAGCAGGTATACTTACGCTTGTCTTTACAACAGAACCGTTAGAAAATAAACCAGAGTTAAATCCACTTAACTGAATTAAAAACGGACCACTAAGATCATAACCACAAAGTAAAATACTATTGTTTAAAGTATTGTAGGTTGCACCAGTAATTAGTCCTTGTGCGCTAATCGTATCTAGTATTGAAATACTATAAGCGCCAGGAACTTTTGATAATTCGTAGATATTGGAATTACCATTTAGCCAATTTTTTGAAAAAATAAAGAGTTTGTTATTGAAATGTATTAGTCCTTCTGCATCAAAATTTGTAGCCAGAGGACTTGGAGTAAAATCGGTTTGTGTACTGTAGCTAAAATTAATAATATCAGCTGTTACAGACGTACTTGCAAAATAATCGGAAATAGCAATACGATAAACTTTAAGATCTGTTCTGGAGCCATTATTATTTCCAAAGTCACCAATATAGATGAATGTTCCGTCTTGTGTGAGGTCTTCCCAGTCTATATTAGAAGCGTTAGTTATGGTTACTGTCCGTGTTACTGCTCCAGTTGATGTATCTAAATCGAACAATTGATTGGTGTTCGCTGAATCGTTATGCGTAATCAGTGTATTATTAAGATATAACAATCCTGAAGTTTCCTTTACTATTGGATCAAGACCCGTTTCTAAGGCTAGCTGTTGTCCAAAACTACTAGAAAAAGTGAGCAAAAAAATAATAAGATACTGAATAGGCTTCATAGCTATTAGGTTTTAAATGATGATAAATGTATTAATTCTAATGTCTTGAGAACTAAAAAGCATCTAAAAACATGCTTCTTTGGGTTCAATTGTAAAAGTAAAACTTGTATATAGTTAAAAGTCTAAAGCACGATGTTAATGCGACTTAGTAGAAACTTTTCTGTGAATTATATGTCTATTCGTTGAATGCTATACGAGAGATAATGTGAAAGAATTATTTCAACAAAAACCCCTTCAATTCCTCATAAGAATTAATAGCAATAGCCACTTTCTCTTTACCCATAACCGCTTCAATTTGAGGTGGAAGAGGTACAGTTTTTTCGATAACATCTTCTACCACATCTAAAAATTTGGTCGGGTGGGCCGTCTCTAAAAACACCACATGAGCGTCGTTGTTTTCCAAATAGGTTTTAGCGCCTAAATACCCAACAGCACCATGAGGATCTGCTATATAATTGTAATCTTTGTACAATTCTAGAAGCGCCGTTTTTGTTTCTTCATCGGTATAACTGTAAGAGGATAAGTTTGCTTTTAAAGCTTCAAAATTATTGTTGTGTAGTTCTTGTATTCTAATGAAATTGCTTGGATTACCAACATCCATAGCATTACTAATTGTTTGCACAGATGGTTTTGGATCATAAGATTGGGTAGTCATGTAATTTACAACTGTATCGTTCGCATTATTTGCTGCAATAAATTGTTTAATGGGTAGGCCTAGTTTTTGTGCAACCATACCAGCACATATATTACCAAAGTTTCCACTAGGAATTGAGAACGCAATGTCTTTATGTTTTGATTTTAATTGTTTGTAGGCAAATAAGTAATAGAAGAGTTGCGGTAACCATCGCGCAATATTTATAGAATTTGCTGACGTGAGTTGCATTTGGCCTGTTAATTCCTCATCCATAAAGGCGCGCTTTACCATATCTTGGCAATCATCAAAAACACCATCAACTTCTAAAGCAGTTATGTTTTGCCCTAAGGTGGTGAGCTGTTTTTCTTGGATATCACTTACTTTTCCACTGGGATAAAGTATCACTACATTTACACCTTTAACTCCTAAAAAGCCATTAGCTACCGCGCCACCTGTATCACCAGAAGTAGCCACTAGAACAGTGACTTCATTAGTGTTTGATTTGTTGAAATAACCTAAACATCTTGCCATAAAACGTGCTCCAACATCTTTAAATGCCATCGTCGGTCCATGAAACAATTCTAAGGTAGATATGTTCTCATTAATTTCTACAACCGGGAAATCGAAGTTCAGTACTTCCTCTACAATAGTCTTTAGAATAGCTTCCGGAATTTCAGGTACGATGAATTGCTTAATCGCTTCAAAAGCGATTTCGGCATTAGATTTGTCTTCAATGGTTTCAAAAAAAGACGCATCTAAAGGTGTTATGGATTCAGGGAAATATAGACCTTTATCTGGAGCCAATCCTCGGATTACGGCATTTGCAAAGGTTGTGTTTGGTGCTTTTCGATTTAATGAGTAATAGTTCATAATTTTTTGACTGATGATGTCAGTCTAAACACAGTCGAAGACCTTATGAGAACTTCGACTGCGCTCAGTGTGACAACAAATTATATTATCGTTTTTATACCTTCGGTATTAATTTTAGAAACATAGGTTTCAAATTGTATATCTGATTTAGAATAGACATTCTGCATAGCTAACTGAACAGCTTTAGCCGTTGCTTCTCCTTTGCTCAATGTGAAAATTGAAGGACCAGAACCAGAAATAGCACAACCTAATGCACCAGCTTCTAAAACGGCAGTTTTCACATCATCAAAATGTGGTATGAGTTGTTTGCGATACGGCTCAATAACCACATCATTTAATGCATCTTTAATTAATTCGTAGTCTGATGTATGCAAACCATGCACTAAACTACCAACATTAGCCCATTGTGTTATCGCATTTTGCAATGGAATATCTTTAGGTAATATCGCTCTAGATTCAGAGGTTTTAATTTCAATCTGTGGATGAATCAATGTTGCATACAAATCGGGTGGAGTAGGGAGTTCCAAAACTTGTAATGGACAAGCACTTTTTACAAGTGTGAAACCACCAAAAATTGCTGGTGCTAAGTTGTCTGCATGTTCACATTGACTGGCAAGCGCTTCGCCTTTCATGGCGTAATAGGTTAGTTTGGTTTTGTCTAGAGGTCGTCCTAATAATTCGTTCATTCCATAGACACTACCAGCTGCGCTAGCAGAGCTGCTACCAATTCCACTACCTGGCTTAATGTTCTTGTATATTTCAATCTCAAAACCACAGTCAGGCTTTAACGCATTATACATCGCTAAAGCCGAAACTCCAGCGACATTTTTTTTAGCTTCGTAAGGTAAATCGTGACCTTCAATTTTCGTGATTCTGATACCTTTCGCTTCTGTTTTTCTAATCACCATTTCGTCGCCAATCGTGTCTAAACAGAAACCGAGGACATCAAAACCGCATGCGACATTTGCCACTGTTGCAGGTGAAAATATTTTGATTTCGTTTTTCATGTTTAATTATTAGCGATTCTTATGATATCCGCAAATAAACCAGAAGCAGTGACATCTGCGCCAGCACCAGCACCTTTAATAATCATCGGTTGCTCAGGGTAGCGTTGTGTATAAAACATCACAATATTGTCTTTTCCTTTTAGATTATAAAACGGGTGACCTTCAGGAATTTCCTTTAGTCCAACTTTAGCCTTTCCATCATTAAACTCGGCTACAAACTTTAATTGACAATTCTTTTCTTGTGCCGATCTGTATAAGTTTTGATAATATGCTTCATCTTCAGAAAGCGTCTTATAAAAATCTTCAACAGTACCAGATTTCATAGCGTTATCTGTTAAGAAATTCTCAGTTTCAAGGTCAGATAATTCGATTTGATGTCCACTTTCTCTAGCTAATATTAATACTTTACGTGCGACATCAATTCCGCTTAAATCTATTCTAGGATCTGGTTCTGTATAACCTTCATCTTGCGCTTGTTTTACCACATCGTAAAAGGTCGTTACAGCATTGAAATTATTGAATATGAAATTGAGACTTCCAGATAAAACGGCTTGGATAGTATTGACTTTATCACCTGAAGTAATCAAATGACTCAGGGTATCGATAACAGGTAAGCCAGCACCAACATTAGTTTCGAATAAGAACGGGGCGTTATATTTCCTAGATAATTGTTTTAATTCATTGTAATATTCAATATTACCAGAACAGGCAATTTTATTACAAGCCACGACCGATATACTTTGCTTAAGGTAGTCTCCGTAAATGTTAGCTACAGCATCATTAGCTGTGATATCTACAAAAACTGAGTTTCTTAGATTTAGATTTTTTGCGTGCTCAAAAAAGCCTTTTAAACTCGATTTTTCACCTTTTTCAAGTTGTTGTTTCCAGTCTATTAAGCTGATGCCTTCATCATTAACTACCATAGTTCGGGAGTTTGATAAACCAGCAACTCGCAAACTAATTTTAAAGTGTTCTTTAACGTAGGCTTTTTGTTGTTTTATTTGTTCAATAAGACGTTCGCCAACATTACCAACTCCTGTAATGAACAAGTTGATTTGTTTCGTTTTAATTTCAAAAAATTGTTCGTGTAAACTATTTAAAGCCTTTTTTACGTCATTTTTATGAATTACAGCGGAAATGTTACGTTCTGAAGCCCCTTGAGCAATTGCTCTGATATTTACATTGTTCTTGCCAAGCGTACTAAACATTTTTCCGCTTATTCCTTGGTGACTTTTCATGTTATCACCAATAACAGCAATGATTGATAAATTAGTTTCTACAACAATAGGATCTAGTTTTTGAAGCGTTATTTCATATTCAAAAACATCATCGATTAATTCCTTAGCACGTTGTGCATCACTATCCGAAATTCCAAAACAAATTGAGTGCTCGGAAGAGGATTGTGTAATTAAAATAATATTGATTTTTTCTTGTGCCAACGTTTCAAATAAACGTTTACTAAAACCAGGAACACCAACCATGCCATTACCTTGTAAGGTTAAGAGTGCAATATTATCGATATTACTTAGGCCCTTAACAGGTGAACCATTTGGAGTAACATCTTGAGTAATTGTAGTACCTACAGCCTCAGGATCCATGGTGTTTTTTATGACAATAGGAATCTTCTTTTTAAGCACAGGCATAACCGTAGGTGGATATAATACTTTAGCGCCAAAATGCGATAATTCCACAGCTTCTTGATAAGATAATTCTAATATTGGTGCGGCTTGTTTTACCAATTTTGGGTTGGTGGTAAACATACCACTAACATCTGTCCAGATTTGCAATTCATCAACTTCTAATGCTGCAGCAATTATTGCAGCCGTATAATCAGAACCACCACGTCCTAAAGTTGTGATTTCTCCACTCATTGATTTTGAAACAAAACCTGGTAATAATACTATAGACTTAGAATTTGAATTGAAAAACGATTGAATATTAGCATTGGTAACTTCAAAATTCACTAAAGCATTATTAAAATTCAAATCAGTAACAATTAAATCTTGAGCGTTTTTTAAAGTTGCATCTAAATTTCTTGATTCAAGTGTGTGGTATATGATAGTTGAAGATAAAGCTTCACCAAAGCTTAATAGTTTGTCTTTCGTTTTAGGGGATAATTCATTAATCAAATAAATACCATCTAAAAGGCTTTGGAGTTCGTTTAATTTTTCAGAAATTAAATCATGTAATTCATCATGGTGCTTTTGAAGATTTTTATCATTTTCAGGATTTACAAATAGCCCTTCGATCACCTTATTATGTCTAGACCAAATCGCATTATAGGTCTGTTTATAGTTAAGGTCTTTGTTACACGCTAGATTTGCGGCTTCTAATAATTTATCTGTAATACCGCCAACAGCAGAAACGACCGCGGCTATGTTAGAATTTTTAGACTGTTGTTCTAAAATTGAAATAACTTTATTTATATTTTCGGCTGAACCTACTGATGTTCCACCAAACTTGAGAACTTTCATATTGTTTATTATTTAAGAGAAAAAATGTCTGTGTAGATAAAAAGGGACGGAGAGCATATTATAAATTACCCCAAAGGGTAATAATTGTTGAAATGAAAAACATAGAAATAGACATACATAAAGTACGTCTAATTGTATTTTCTGTTATGTTTATTTTTTTCGTCATTACTTGCCAAATGTATTATTTTTACAACAATAAAAAAACTTATCTCTCCTTTTTAGGGAATCGATAAAAAAGGGCTATTCTTTTTATTAAAAATTAAACATAACTAGCGATTTACATCAGGTTTTAAATTATTCACATAAAACATCCATAATTAAAAGTTAGATACCAAAGGGAAAGATTATATGGATGTTACATATCACAGCAATAAAACTATAGATATAAACACATGAAACGAGCAGGTTCTAAATTTCATCATATAAGATAATGATTAATAGCGAACAGCATTTATGTACTGAGCGAAGTCGAAGTATGACCATTGAAAAATAATAAATATAACACATGAAACTATTTTCTAAAGAACAAATTTATGAAGGCGACAAGTTAACCACAGAGCGTCAAAATATATCATCAACAGACTTAATGGAACGCGCAGGGACTCAAATTTTTAATTGGATTCATACGCGTATGCAAGGAGCGCAAGTGCCTATACATATCTTTTGTGGAATAGGTAATAATGGGGGTGATGGATTGGTGTTAGCTAGACATTTAATTACACATGGGTATAATGTGATTACCTATATTGTTAATTGCAGTGATAAGCGTTCTAAGGATTTTTTAATCAATTATGATCGTATTAAAAACGTGACTAAAGATTGGCCAAAGATGCTAACTTGTCAAGCTGATTTCCCAGAGTTTTATGCCGATGATATTATAGTAGATGCTATATTTGGTATAGGGCTTAATCGTCCACCAAATGACTGGGTACAGGAATTATTTCAAAAATTCAAAGTGTCTAAGGCATTTACATTGTCTATTGATATTCCTTCTGGGGTCTATACGGATAAATCTGTTGAAAATGAAAATGCTGCCGTACATGCCAACTACACTTTGAGTTTTCAATCACCAAAACTGGTCTTCTTTTTGCCTGAAACAGCTAAGTATACTGTGCAATGGGAAGCATTAGATATTGGAATAGACAAAGATTATTTAATGCAAACCGAAACTGAAGTTGAATTGATTTCAAAGATGGAAGTTTTACCACTTTATAAACCAAGAGAAAAGTTTTCGCATAAAGGGGATTTTGGACATGTCATGATTTTAGGAGGAAGTTACGGAAAAATTGGTTCTGTAAATTTAGCAAGTAGTGCAGCATTAAGATCAGGAGCTGGTTTGGTGACAGCATATATACCAAAATGTGGCTACCAAAGTTTACAAACGGCATTACCAGAAGTTATGGTCATTTCTGATGACAGCGAAGCATCTATTTCTAATATTAATTTTGATATTGAACCATCAGTGATTGGCATTGGAGTAGGACTAGGTACAACGGCTGAAACAGCTAAAACATTCGAATCTTTTTTAAAGATGAATAAAGTGCCTTTAGTTATTGATGCCGATGGTTTAAATCTGCTTTCAAAGAAAAAGATCTTGCTGAAATTAGTAGCTAAACAAACGATATTAACTCCACATCCGAAGGAACTAGAGCGTTTAGTAGGGAAGTGGTCTGACGATTTTGATAAGCTTAAAAAAGTAAAAGCGTTCTCGAAGAAGTATGATGTTATAGTTATTATAAAAGGAGCATACTCCATTACCGTTTATGAAGATAAGTTATACATAAATACGACGGGAAATCCTGGAATGGCAACTGCGGGAAGTGGAGATGTTTTAACAGGAATGATTTCTGGATTGGTTGGACAAGGTTATGAACCTTTAGCGGCTGGGATATTTGGCACTTACCTTCATGGGAAGTCAGCTGATATTTCTGTAGAGGATTATGGTTATCAAAGTTTAATAGCAAGCCATATTATAGAAACCATGGGTAAAGCCTACATTGATTTGTTTAATCAGCAAGAGGAGCCTGAAGAAAATAAACAAGAAGAGGAATAAAAAAAAGCCTTCTATTCGAAGGCTTTTTTATTTTATAATAATTTATTAAATATCTCAACCAATTGAGGGTTTGACGGTCTAGGTGCATCGGCATTAATAATTTTACCTTCTGGATCTAGTAATATAAATCGCGGAATGCCATTAATTTTATAGTCCTGAATAAATTTAGAACTAAACCCATTATCAGCTAGTAGCTGCATCCCACCTAATGCTTTATCCGTAATCATTTTTTGCCAGCCGTTGTATGCTAAGGCTGCATCATTTTTGTAGCCGCGTCCGTTATCAACAGAGATACTTACAAATGCAATGTTCTTACCTTCAAATTGTTTTTCTACTTTTTTTAGTGAAGGAATTTCTTTTATGCAAGGACCACACCAAGTTGCCCAAATGTCTATGTAAACATATTTGCCTTTTAAGTCTGATAGTGAAGTATTACCACCCGCAAAGTTTTCGTAATTAGTAAAAGTAGGTGATTGCCCGCCTTTTGGAAATTCTGCACGCAGCGCAATTTTAGGAGCCAAATACTGTCTTAGACGTTGTGCTGAGCTTTCAATGTTTTTGTCCATTTTAGCGACCTTAGTCGAATCCACATCTGAGTATTTTTTCTTTAATTCGTCGTAAGCAGTCTTATAATTTTTAATAGCAGAATCTAAATCCTCTTTAGTACCATTTGAAATAAGATCTTTTGTGAAATACTTACCTGAAATTAAATAAGATTGAAGTGAAAAATTATTGACATCCGATTCGTCACCATCAAAAACCATGGATTTATCAAAAGTTTCATAATTAGTATTAAATGTAGATTCGTTATCGTTTTTTAAGTACATCACACCGTATTTGTCACCGTGCTGAATACTGTAATCTCCTTCGGTAACTTTTAAAGTATCTTTAAAGGTTCCATCATCGGCAATCTTAATTAGTTTTTCGTAATTTCTTCCTTGAAAAATCTTTAAGATTTTGCTACTGTGTGAGTTTTCAATTTTCCCAGAAACTGTAGCGTAATCCTTCGGTTCTTCTTTTTCGCATGCAAATAGAGAAAGTGCAATACAAAGGGTTAATAATCTTTTCATAAATAGGGTTTTATTCGGATGTAAAAATAATAAATCTATAATTAATTTTCAGAACGGAGCGAATTATTAACAATATGCCGTAGTATCCGAAATTATTCTCAATTTTGAGTCCCTTTAAACTATTAATTATGGATCAGTATCATATAATTTCTTCAGAAACCTTAGACATTGTAACGATTTACAATATTTTTAAAGACAACAAAAAATTAAAGATTTCGGACGAATTATCTAATAAAGTAATAGCGTGTAAAACTTATTTAGACGAGAAGTTAGCGAGCAATAAAAAGCCAATGTATGGCATCAATACTGGGTTTGGTTCACTATATAACGTAAAAATTTCTGATAAAGACTTAACTCAACTTCAGGAGAATTTGGTAATGTCTCACGCTTGTGGCACCGGTGATAGAGTACCGGAGTCAATTGTAAAAGTGATGTTGCTTTTAAAGATTCAGTCGCTAAGTTATGGTCATAGTGGTGTTCAGTTAGATACAATAAATCGACTTATTGACTTTTTTAATAATGATATTTTTCCATTTGTATTTACGCAAGGGTCTTTGGGAGCATCTGGTGACTTAGCTCCATTGGCTCATTTAGCTTTACCATTATTAGGAAAAGGGAAAGTTGTACATAAGGATAAAGAATATGATGCTTCAGCTATTTTAAAGATGTTTAATTGGCAACCCATTAAGCTAGAAGCTAAAGAAGGTTTAGCGCTTTTAAATGGGACACAGTTTATGAGTGCTTATGGTGTATATTTATTGTTAATGTCTCATAAAACGTCGTATTTAGCAGACATTATTGCCAGCATTTCCTTAGACGCATTTGACGGGAGATTAGATCCTTTTCATGATTTGGTGCATGCAGTTAGGCCTCATCCAGGACAAAGAAAAGTAGCTAGACGTTTTAATGAGTTTCTTAAAGGTAGTGAATTGATTGAGCGTCCTAAAGAACATGTGCAAGATCCTTATTCTTTTCGTTGTATTCCGCAAGTTCATGGAGCGACAAAAGACACGCTAGATTTTGTTGAGAGAGTTATATTGACAGAAATCAATTCGGTAACAGATAATCCTAATATATTCCATGAAGAGGATTTAATTATTTCTGGAGGAAATTTTCATGGGCAACCCTTAGCCTTAGCTTTAGATTATTTGAAAATTGCAATGGCAGAAATTGGTAATATTTCTGAACGACGGATATTTCAATTGGTTTCTGGCTTAAGAGGCTTACCGGCGTTTCTTGTCGACAACCCAGGTTTGAATTCTGGATTTATGATTCCGCAATACACTGCCGCCAGTATAGTAAGTGCCAATAAACAAATGGCAACTCCTGCAAGTGTAGATAGTATTGTTTCTAGTAACGGACAAGAAGACCATGTAAGTATGGGTGCTAATGCGGCGACACAAGCCTATACCTTATTAAGGAATGTAGAACGCGTTATTGCTATAGAGCTTATGAATGCTTCTCAAGCTATAGAATTTAGAAAGCCTTTAAAGACGTCTCCTTTTTTGGAATCTTTTTTAGAACAATTCAGAAAAGTCGTTCCTTTTATAAAAGTAGATAAAGTATTACATGATGATATCGAAGCTTCGATACAGTTTTTAAAAGATGTAGATA
>RCNB010001547.1_pt1 | contig 14465 bp, 14 predicted proteins | sample 2041321 | NCBI WGS metagenome assembly RCNB01 (sample SAMN09708232, study PRJNA481090) | Marine sediment metagenome, whole genome shotgun sequencing project. | reverse complement strand
TTTTGGGAATTATATATTTCAATATGAGAATCATAGCGTATTTTCAAGAAGCAATTTCTAAAAAATAAAAATACAAATTATTTTTTTATGAATGCAAGGTTTTAAAATAATCAAAAGATTGAAGTAATCGAGAGCCATACCAGCTAAAAAATTCACCATCTACAAATATAATTTTTGCATTAGTAAGCTTTTCTAGTTGCTGTTTATGTTCTTTTTTAAAGGGATAAGGTTCTGAAGAAAGTAGGATTAATTCAGGTTTTAATGCTGCTATTATATTTAAATCAACTTCAGGATATCGATCTTGATTTTCAAATATGTTTTCAAACTTGTTTAGTTTTAGTAATTCATTAATGAAATTATTTCCTCCACTAACCATCCACGGTTTTGACCAAATAAAATAAGCAGCTTTTTTTACTGATTGTTCTTTAATGAAATTATTGAAATTAGTTAGTTTATGTTGTAATTCGTCTACTAACTTTTGAGCGATAATTTCTTTGTTAAACAGCACCCCCAAATCTGAAAATAGCTGTATTACATCAGAAATAGTGTAGATGTCAGAAACGTAGACAGGAGCTATCTTTTGCAGATTAACTACTATTTCTTTGGTATTTTCTTCTTTGTTACAAATGATAATATCAGGTTGAAGATCTTTGATTTTTTGATAGTTTACTTTTTTAGTGCCCCCAACGATAGGTTTGTGATTTTTTAAGTGGGAGGGATGTACGCAAAATTTCGTGATTCCAACAATATAATTTTCTAAGAATAAATCAACAAGTAATTCTGTTTGACTCGGAACCAAGGAGATAATCCGTTTAGGTGATTTATCAAAAACCAATATATTATTTAATTGATCTCTTATTTCCAATTTAGTGATTTTTCCAAAAGTAAGGTGTAAATAAAATAAGTACGGTAAACAACTCGAGCCTACCAAGTAGCATTAAAAAGGCTGACCACCATTTACCAACATCAGGTAAAATGTCATAGTTATTTACGGGGCTTAATAGGCCAAAGGCAGGCCCTACATTGCCCAATGAAGAGGCAGCACCACCGACGGCCGTTATATAGTCTAAACCTAAAATTCCGAAACCTAAGGCGCCAATGGCGAATACAATTAAATATAGAACAATAAACGCCATGATATTAAAAACAATGTCTTGAGGGATCGATTTCTTGTTAAGCCGTACTGGTATAATTGCATTTGGGTGTAAAGATCTTTTAAACTCTAGATATCCATTCTTTATCATAATAATATGTCGAACAAATTTTACGCCCCCGGCTGTTGATCCTGCAGAAGCTCCAAAAAACATGAGTATAAAAAACAAGATAGTCAAAAAAGGTGTCCAAATAGTAAAATCTGCAGTCACAAAACCAGTGGTAGTAATGATAGCAATCACTTGAAATAATCCATGTCTAAACGCACTTTCTAATTGACCATCTACCATAGGATGTGCTATTAATTGCGTTTCTGTTGGTACCTTAGAGATATCAGCGTTATAATAAACGACTAATGTCACGATAATGACAATCCCAATGATATTAAAAAAGTAGGTTAAAAATTCTTCATCGCGTATTATTTTTTTAAACTTCCCTTTAAATGCAAAATAACTTAGCACAAAGTTTACACCAGCTAAAAACATAAAAAAAGTAATGATATATTGAATAGCGGGTTGTGCATTCCAATGAGCAACACTCGCATTTTTTGTAGAGAAACCACCAGTAGATAACGTACTCATAGCATGGTTTGCGGCGTCAAACATACTCATCCCTGCAATTTTTAAAAGAATAGCTTCTGTTATGGTAAGTCCAAAATAAATATACCAGAGGCGCTTAGCAGTATCTGTAATTCTTGGATGTAGCTTGTCAGCAGATGGTCCAGGTGCTTCAGCTGCAAAAAGCTGCATGCCTCCAATCCCCAGTAAGGGTAGCACAGCAATGGTAAGCACGATAATACCCATTCCACCAATCCAATGCGTAGTGCTTCGCCAAAACAAAATGCCTTTTGGCATACTTTCAATATCATTTAAGATAGAAGCTCCAGTTGTTGTATAACCTGATATGGTTTCGAAAAAGGCGTTGGTAAAAGTCTCAATAGACCCTGTAAATAAATAGGGCAGTGTACCAGATAATGACATTAATATCCATCCTAATGTAACGACTAAATAACCTTCTCTTTTTTTAACTACTTTTTGAAAACCTCTTGTTGCGAATTGAAATAATAATCCAACAAGGATCGTTACAAGACCTGCAAAAAATATGGCTTTTGCCGCATCTTCTTTATAGAGAAGGCTCACTACGGCGGATATAAACATAAAAGCACCGTTAAAAATGAGGAGGAAACCCATCATTTGAAAAATGATCTTGATGTTCAATTTTTTCATGCAGTAAAACTATTAATCAAAGAATTTTTCTACTTTACTTAAAGCATCAGCCAAACAACTTACAACCACTTTATCACCTGCTTCAATCTTAAAATCACCTAAGGCAATAATACCTATACCATTTCTGATTACGCCCCCAATTGTTGCTTCTAATGGAAAGTTTAATTCTCGTATAATTTTTTGTGTTATTTTCGAGTTTTCACGCACTTTAAATTCTAATAGTTCTGCGTTCAAATTGTTAAGTGTGGCGATTTCTAAGACATCACCTTTACGGATATGTTTAAAGATACTATTTGCTGCTAATAATTTTTTGTTGATAATAGTGTCAATTCCAATAGAATGTGAGAGTTTAGAATAATCTATATTTTCTGCTAGAGCGATCGTTTTTTTAACATTTTTGGATTTTGCCACCAAGCAAGCCATTATATTGGTTTCTGAACTCTCGGTTGCGGCTAAGAAAACATCCATTTCTCCGATATTCTCTTCTTCTAGTAATTCTACATCTCTACCATCACCGTATACAACAAGTGCATTTGGTAGTTCGTCAGCTAGTTCTAACGCTCTATTTTTATCAACTTCTAAAATTTTTATATGTAACCTTTCATTACATAATTCTTTGGCAGTTCTTTTACCGATATTACTGCCTCCTAAAATCATGACATTACGTACGTGTTCTTTAATTTTACCCGTTAATTTATACAATTCATTTACGCCTTCTTTTAAGGTAATAAAATAGGCTAGATCTCCGTCTTTAAAGATGGTATTACCTCTCGGTATCTTAATTTCATCAGAATGTTCATGTTGTATAGCAATGGGCATAAAATGAAGTTCGGGAAAGGTAGCTGCAGCTTCCTTTACAGACATTCCTACAAAAGGAGCTGTTTTAGATAGAAAGATCCCTAGCAGTGTTAATTGACCTTCATCAAACTCATGCATATGATTGAACGCAGCCTGATTTAACATCATTTTTATTTCATTAGTGGCTAGTTCTTCTGTAGATATAAGCTCATCAATACCAAACTCAGAAAAGTTGATTTCTTCTTTATTATCAATAAATTCAGAATTATTAATTCTGGCAATTGTTCTTTTTGCACCTAACCTTTTGCCCAATACACTAATCGTAATGTTGATAGCTTCATTAGCTGTCACGGCAATAACCAAATCGGCAATTTTAATATTAGCATCTTTTAAAACCGATATTGAGGTGGCACTACCTTTTATAGTCCGAATATCGATCTTATTTGCGGCATATGTCAAGCGTTCAGAATCAAGATCAATAAGTGTAATGTCGTGTGATTCGTAAGAGAGTAATTTCGCTAAATGAAAACCTACTTCACCAGCTCCTGCAATTACTATTTTCATTGATATTTATTTTGAATGAAATAAGAAGTAGCAAAAGTATTACTTTTTTCTTTTATATCTTTAAATCATAATTTTAATTGATCAATTTTATGAGCAAACCATTTTCTATAAAACAATGGAATGAAGACGATAGGCCAAGAGAAAAGATGTTGTTGAAAGGAAAGGAGGCTTTGTCGGATGCAGAACTAATTGCGATTTTGATAGGGTCAGGGAATAGAGAAGAAAATGCTGTTGGCTTAGCGAAAAGGATGTTAATGTCGGCTAATAATAATCTTAACGCATTTAGTAAATTGTCAATCGAAGATTTAGTACAATTTAAAGGTATAGGCAAAGCAAAGGCTATTACAATTCTAACAGGATTAGAACTAGCAAGGCGTTGTCGATTAGAAGAAGCTTTAAAAGAAGACAAAATTGGCAGTAGCAGTGCTGTATTTAAAATTATGCAGCCTATTATTGGAGAACTAAAACATGAAGAATTTTGGGTGATTTATTTGAATAATTCAAACAAAGTAATTCATAAAAAACAATTGAGTAAGGGTGGTATTACGGGCACTTTAGTAGATACTCGACTCATTTTTAATAAAGCACTAGAATTATTGGCAACAGGTATCGTTATTTGCCATAATCACCCATCAGGTGCGCTAAAGCCAAGCAATTCCGATAAAAATTTAACGAATAAAATCAAACAGGCAGGAGTAACTTTAGACATTAAAGTGTTAGATCATTTAATTATTACTGAAAAAGAGTATTTTAGCTTTGCTGATAACAACCTGTTATAAACTTTATTTCGACCAACAGATTGAAATTGCTTTAGAGATATCCATGCTATAGAGCGTTCGTAAACTTAAAACTACAAAAAATTAATGCTGCTAGTTTATACACATAAAGTTACGCCAAGAGTGACTTATACATTTAAACACTTTTTTACAAGAATACTACAAGTGCCTATTGAGTTCACTTCTAAAGTTGAAAAATTTGTTGCACATAATGGATTGAAATTAACCTACGCTAAACAACCTCTAGGGAATGAGTTTTTTATCAAAAGTGATGATTTATTGTTTGAACAAGGAATTAATGATGTAGAAATAAAAATGGACAATTGGCAAGGGATACCATGTTTTTTTATGAATAAACAAAAGGCCACGATTCCATTTGATATTTTTGCTGCTACCTTTTATTTATTAAGTCGTTATGAAGAGTATTTGCCCCATTTAAAAGATCCATATGGACGATTTTCAGCTCAGGAAAGTTTAGCATACAAGCAACACTTTTTAGATAAACCATTGATAGATATTTGGGCATATAAGTTTCGAGATTTATTAATAGAAAAGAATGAAAATTTTCATTTTAAAGAACGATCTTTTGAATATATTTCTAGTATTGATGTTGATCTTACATATTGCTTTAAACACAAAGGCATTATAAGAACTATTGGAGGGTTTGCCAAAGATATTTTAAAGCTAAACATAAAAGATGTTTGGCTTAGAAGTATGGTTATCTTAGGTTTTAAAAAAGATCCTTTTGATACTTTCGACGAGTTAATTTATTTACAAAAAGAATATGGTATTAGAACTATTTTTTTCTTCTTAGTAAGTGAATATACAACGTATGATAAAAATATATCCTCACGAAACTCTAAGTATAGATCGCTTATTAAATCGACGGCAGATTATTGTAAAGTAGGCCTGCATCCTTCTTATTTTTCAATGAAGAATGACGTAAAGTTAAAGAAAGAAAAAAAGAGACTAGAAGCTATTACAAATAGCCCGGTGCAGCGATCGCGGCAGCATTATTTGAGATTGGCAATGCCCGAAACTTATCAAAATTTGATTGGTCTCGAAATAAAAGAAGATTATACAATGGGATATGCGCAACATTATGGTTTTAGGGCTAGCACATGCACTCCTTTTTATTTTTATGATCTCGATTATGAAATACAAACTCCTTTAAAAATATTTCCGTTTGCCGTAATGGATGTTACACTGAAGGATTACTTAGGCTTGTCATATAAAAAGTCATATGAAATAATCTTGCAGCTGGCAAAAGAAGTGGCTCAAGTAAACGGAACATTTATTACCCTGTTTCACAATGAAACGTTGAGTAATAAGGGGAAATGGTTTCGCTGGAAAAAACTATACGTAGACATGTTTAAACAAATTTCTACTTTTAATAAATGATTACGTATATAAAACGAGATGCATTAAACATTGAAAAGTATAATAGTTGTATTTCGAATGCTTTAAATTCTCGCATCTATGCTTATAGTTGGTATTTAGATATTGTTACTGATACTAAATGGGACGTATTAGTATTAGATGATTACAAGGCAGTAATGCCACTCCCTAAACGTCAAAAATATTTTATAAATTATATCTTTTTACCTCCTTGGTCGCAACAATTAGGTGTTTTTTCAATACATAAAATTGAGAGCGATCTATTGAATTTTTTTATTGATACTATTCCTAAAAAATTCAAGTTAGTCGATGTGTTTTTTAATACTGACAATCGTTTAAACGGTCCAAAATTCAAGGAAAGAATAAATTATGTTTTACCCTTAAGAAAACCGTACGACATTACTTTTAAGAAGTACAAAAAAGGAAGAAAAAGTAGCGTTAAACAGGCAGTTAAATTTAAATTGAAGGTGGTGGAAGGTTATGAAGCTGAAAAAATAATAGCACTTTTCAAATTAAATAGGGGTCAGGAAATTACAGAAAGAATAGTGTATGATTCTCTAAGTAGACTTATCGAGTATGCATCGTCATTAAACCTTGTTGCTAGTATAGGGGTTACAAATGAAAAGAATGAATTAATTGGAGGCGCCTTGTTTTTAAAAAACAACAACAGAATAACCTATTTGTTTTCATCGATAAATACAGAGGGCAGAGAAAAACAAGCCATGTCTTTGTTATTAGATTATATGATTCAAAAATTTTCTAATAGTGATACTATTCTTGATTTCGAAGGGTCGATGATGAATAAAATAGCCTTGTTTTTTAGAAGTTTTGGAGCTGAAAGAGAAGTCTATTATCATTACAAGAAATATAGGCTATGGTAATTTTCTATAGTAGATAAAGAATAAAACGGCAGATAACAATCCTGTAAACCACATCAATGCTGCTGAAGTCATGGCCGCTCCTTGAATCCCAAACTTAGGTATTAAAAAATAGTTTAACACAATGTTTAATAAAATAGCCGTGAGCGCTATCCAATAATTAGTAGAGGCTTTGCCTATCGCAGAAAGAAGATTTCCATATAATCCACGAAATATTAAAATACCGCAAATACCAACGATTAATATGATAAAAGTCATGTGATATTCAACAAAACTGGTTCCAAAAAAAGACAAAATATATTTCGAGAACACCATCGAGAATAATAAAATAATACTACTTAAAATAAAAAATATCAGCATATAATTCTTCATATAGTCTTTCAGATATTTTTTATCGGAAATATTTTCAGTAATTTTTACGAAATCCGTTGTCATAAAAACTCTTGATAAAAACAATAAGCTTAACGGTATTAATGAAATGTATTTATAAATAGTAACTGCTTCAGAATTCATTAGAAGGTAACCTATAAGTAATATATCGATAGCCATCAAAAATTGGGTAGCAACATTAGACAAACTTGAAAAAAAACCATATTTCCAAAAAGTAATATTTGTGATTGAAAGTTTTTCTTTCGAAATTAAATTGATATTTAATTTATTAAAAAAGAGGAATGAGGTTATCAGTGGAGCAACTATTAAAGCAATACTATAGCCTACTTCTTTATAGAAATAGCTTAATAAAAAAACAGCAATTACTAATACGACTGCATACGTAATTTCAACTTTAGCAAAAGCCACATTTCTGTGAAATAGTCGCAACTGTATCTTAATGATTTCCAATATAAAAGTTGTGGGAATCACAAATGATAATAAGATGATATATTCTTGCGATTCTAGTAACAGATCCTCAAAAACGAAACTCAATCCAATTACGAGTAATGAAAGTGCAACCGACCAAAAAATTCCTCTTTTCAGCACATATACGAAGAGGCTATTTTTTTCGATATCTGACCCTAATAGCGCACCATATCTTATCAAGCCCTGATGTAATCCGAGGCCGCCAATCGGTAAAATGAAAGAAATTATTGAAAAAGCATAAATAACTAAGCCTAACTTTGTGTCGTCAATAAGATGAAGCGCTATAATTGAGGCGATAAATGATAATAATCGAGCTATAAAAGATGCAAAAAATATGGAAACTCCACCTCTTGTTATAAAGTCTGATACTATGTTTTTAATGCCATTTATCATCAATCGATGGCTGCAAGGTAACATTTTAAAAAGGCTTTACTAATAACTAAAGGGCCAAAATTATCTTTTACATATTGGTGCATTTTTGAAACGTCATACACCTGCTTATTTTGATAAAAGTGAATGAAAGTTTCTAATAGTTTGTCAGTATCACCTTTTGGGGTTAAGTAGCCAAAATCATCAGGAAAAAACTCAGAGATCCCTCCGACGTCAGTAGCGATTACCGGTAGGCCACAAGAAAAGGATTCTAAAATAACGCAAGGTAAATTTTCATAGTTGCTGAATAGCGCAAACACATCTGCGCTTTGCATAAACGAAACAATTTTATGATGCTCAATTTGAGGGATAATTTCAATACAATCTTGAATTGATAGTTTTTGAATCTGTTCGGTATAATTATCAGAACCATTTCCTATCATGATCAGCTTAAAATTAGTTATTTCTTTTTTTAATTCAGCAATAACTGCTAAGAGACTGTTGATGTTTTTATGTGCATCAATCATATTAGAGATATGTAATATTATAAATTGACGATCTTTTATTTTGTTGGGTTTAAATACATTTGTATTTACAACATTTGGAATGACGCGGTAGTTACCATTTAATCCTAATTCAAGCATCGAATCGGCTAAATTTTGAGACACGGTACATGTGAAGCTTGCATTTTTAATAATTATCTTAGAAAGAGTCTTTTCAGAAAACGAGAGTGCATGAGCATTATTTTTTAAAAACCCTGTCCAATGCTCTGAGATAATAAAAGGTATTCTTTTGACGTATTTTAAGTATAACGCAAAAACGCCTAAAGGATAGATTCTATTCAAATGAACTACATGAAAAGGATCTAATTTCTTTGAGACTTTTCGAAACGCTTTGATAAATCGAACATATTTTAGTAATGGATTTTTCGTATACTTTATATAGCCAATATGTGTACGAACCCCATTTATGATTTCATCGGTAAGATCAATGACTGGGGTACAACTTTTATCAGAAATAATATGAATAGCTGTAACTTCACTATGAATTGCTACAGCTTCTGCGTGTCTTTGAATAAAGTCACCATTCGTAGGCATAACCCTTGAAGGATACCAACTGTTCAAAAATAAAATATGTAACTTTTTATTCAAATGATAAATTTCATCAAATATAAAAATTATCTCTTTGCAGGTTGAATGATAAATAGTTTTAAATTTACTTTATGAACATAAAACATATTTTCTTTGACCTCGACCATACCTTATGGGATTTTGAAGCTAACTCGGCAAAAGCGTTTGCTTATATTTTTACGCAAAATAATATTGAACTGAACCTAACCGAATTTCTGGCAGTTTATAAACCAATAAACTTTAAATATTGGAAGCTATATAGAGAAGAAAAGGTCAGTAAATCTAATTTGCGATATAAAAGACTCAAAGAAAGTTTTGACCTCCTTGATTATGAGGTTTCAGATAATCTGATCAATCACTTATCCAACGTATATATTGATAACCTGCCTAATTATAATCAGCTTTTTGAAGGAACCGTTTCGATATTAGACTATTTACTCGTGAAATATGAATTGCATATTATTACCAATGGTTTTGATGAAATTCAAAGTTTAAAATTAGAGAGATCAGGTATTATAAAATACTTTAATAAAGTGATTACCTCGGAAAGTGTTGGTGTGAAAAAACCAAATCCCAAAATATTCGATTTTGCCTTACAAAGTGTTAATACACGACCAGAGAATAGTGTCATGATAGGAGATAATTTAGAGGCAGATATTCAAGGCGCACTAAACATGAATATGAATGCTATTTTTTGTAATTTTGAGAATAAGCCAATAAATAAAAATATTACAAGCATAAATCATTTGTCAGAATTAAAGAAACATTTATAAAAATACATATATGAAATTCAACATGTTAGTGATAGTTCTTTATTTAAGCGTTATAACGCTATATGGACAAAGTAATTTGAATGCTTATAAATATGTTACCGTACCAGATAAGTTCAGTTTTCAAAAAAACAAAGACGAATACCAATTAAATTCATTGACGAAGTTTTTATTTGATAAAGAAGGATTTGTAGTATTGTCTGACAGTGACAATGTTCCTGAAGCTTTATATAAAAACTCTTGTTTAGGTTTAAAGGTAAATGTAACTGATCAATCGACTATGTTTTCTTCAAAAGTAACTATAGAACTATTTGATTGCAGAAATGTTAAATTTTTAATTTCACCTGAAGGTAAAAGCAAGCAAAAAGATTTTAAGAAAGGATATCAAGAAGCGCTCAGAAAAGCGTTTCAATCAATTAAGAGTTTAAATTATGCCTATGATAGTAGTGTTTCAATCGAAAAGGAAATACTCGAGAAGCCCGATAATAAAGTGATTATTCCCGTAATTGTAGATAAGCCGTCGGATACAAAAATGACAAATGCTCCAGAAGAAAAATTGTTATTAGATGAAACGGAAACAGTTATGGAAGTTGAGTTAGAAGATGTTTCTAAGGTCAGTACGCAATCAATTGGCATCGTTAGTGCCATACCTACGGTTTTATACGCACAAGATAAGTCTTATGGTTATCAGCTGGTAGATAGTGCTCCGAGCGTTGTCTATTTATTGCAAAAGACATCTCTTAAAGATGTGTATATTTTAAAGAATAAAAATGGAATTGTCTATAAGAAAAATGATATATGGATGGCCGAATATTATGAAAATGACGAACTAATTCAAAATGAGTTAACCATTAAATTCTAATAATTATACTTGTCTTTCCAACGTTTTTTTAAAAAATCTCGAAAACTATTTTCGCGTGTGTTATTTCCAGGTTCATAAAATTGTGTGCCTGAGATTTCTTTAGGCAAAAACTCCTGCTCTATAAAGTTCTCGTCGTAAGAATGTGCATACTTATAATTTTTACCATAGTCTAAATCTTTCATCAATTTAGTAGGGGCATTGCGCAAATGTAAGGGCACAGATAAATCGCCTGTTTCCTGCACTATTTTTTGTGCTTTCCCGATGGCAGCATATGACGCATTACTTTTGGCAGAATTAGCCAAATATACAGCACATTGACTTAGAATGATTCGAGATTCAGGATTGCCGACTATCGAAACAGCCTGAAAGGTGTTATTTGCCAATATCAAAGCAGTGGGGTTGGCATTTCCAATGTCTTCTGAAGCTAAAATTAGCAAACGCCTGGCTATAAACTTTACGTCTTCACCACCTTCTATCATTCTAGCAAGCCAATATACGGCTCCGTTTGGGTCGCTTCCGCGGATAGACTTGATGAAAGCAGAAACAATATCATAATGCTGCTCGCCAGTTTTATCGTAGCGAACCGTATTTTTTTGAACTTTAGACAATACGAGCTTATTTGTAATTTTAATAGGCTCATTTTCTGAATTGACAATCAACTCAAAAATATTTAAAAGCTTACGTGCGTCACCACCAGATAATTGTAATAGCGCATCTGTCTCTTTTAGTTTGATATTTTTCTTCGAAATGATTTCATCCTCAGTTATGGCTCTTTTTAGTAAGGCGATTAAATCATTTTTGTCAAAAGAATTTAAAATATACACCTGACAGCGAGAAAGTAGGGCAGGGATAACTTCAAAACTTGGGTTTTCTGTCGTAGCACCTATTAATGTAACCCAACCTTTTTCTACGGCGCCTAACAAAGAATCTTGTTGGGATTTACTAAAGCGATGAATTTCATCAATAAATAAAATAGGATTTTTAGTCGTAAACAAACCACCACTTTGCTTTGCTTTATCAATGACTTCACGTACGTCTTTTACACCCGAATTGATAGCGCTTAAGGTGTAAAATGGCCTATTGGACTCGTTCGCTATAATAGTGGCTAAGGTGGTCTTGCCTATGCCCGGAGGGCCCCATAAAATCAAGGAAGGAATCACGCCTCGCTTAATATGTTCAGTAAGTGCTCCTTTTTTACCAACCAAATGTTGCTGACTTATATAATCATCTAGTTTTTTCGGTCGTATACGTTCTGCCAAAGGAGTATTCATATAGCAAAAATAGCCAAAATGATGACAATTTGTACCGTTTTATCTATCTGGATCTATTTTTGTGTAAATTCAGTTCATGAACGCATTCGATCATAAGCAATTTAAATTCACTCCGGCTACCTTGGCTATTCCATTGTACACTGTCTTATTTTTATGGATTGTGTATTGGTTTGAAGTAAAATTTGGTTACAATTTTAATAAGTATGGCGTGGAACCCAGAACAATAATAGGCTTAAGAGGTATCTTGTTTTCTCCTTTTATTCACAGTGGTGTTCAGCATTTATTTAATAATTCAGCGCCACTTTTTGTATTACTCATCTCTCTTTTTTACTTCTATAAAGAAATAGCATTCAAAATACTCATATATGGTTTACTTCTGAGCGGATTTTTGACATGGGTTATTGCGCGTCCGTCATATCATATAGGTGCCAGCGGTATCGTTTATTTATTGTTCAGTTTTATTTTTTTTAGTGGGATTATTCGAAAATACAATAGACTTATAGCGCTTTCGTTAATGGTTGTTTTCTTATATGGTAGTCTGATTTGGTATATTTTTCCTGTTAAAGAAGAAATATCATGGGAAGGTCATCTGTCAGGTTTCCTTATCGGATTAGTTTTTGCGATTGTACTGAGAAAGTATGGTCCTCAAAAAGCAACATACGTATGGGAAGAAGAACATTATGTAGATGAAGAGTTAGACTTTTTCTTAGATGAAGAAGGTAATTTTATAGATTTAAGAGAAGACGAAGAAGAAAGCTAATATTTACAGTCGTTGTCTGACGATTTCATATAGAGATACCCCACAGGCTACAGATACGTTCAAAGATCCTATGGTACCTAAAAGGGGTAGTTTTCCCTTTTGATCAGATATTTTCAATATGGCCGGAGATATACCTTTATGTTCAGAGCCCAATACGAGAGCAGTGGGTTGCTTAAAATCTATTGTATAGATGGTGTTATCCGTTTTTTCTGTTATCGAGACTATTTGAACTCCCTCGCTTTGCAATAGATATATTGCGTCTAATAAATGATTGACCTTGCAAATAGGTATTTTAAAAGCCGCACCTGCTGAGGTTTTTATGGCATCAGCGTTGACAGATGCACTTCCTTGATTTGGAACAATTACCGCGGTTACGTTGGTGCATTCTGCCGTACGTAAAATAGCACCAAAATTGCGAACATCACTTACTTGATCTAGTAATAGGTATAAAGGATTTTCTAGTTCATTTTGCTCTAAAATATCTTCTAAATTGTAAAAATTGATTGCGGATATTTTTGCGACAACACCTTGATGGTTTTGGTTTTTAGAAAGGTGATTTAGTTTTTCAACCGGAACATAACTCGATGATATCCGATGTTCTTTTAATAAAATACTCAAAGTAGAAAATAATTGACCTTTCAGTCCTTTTTGGATATATACTTTGTCAATAGTTTGTTCGGCATTGATGGCTTCTATGACGGCTCGTATACCAAATATTTGGGTGTTTTTTTCCATGACGCAAAGGTAAATAAAAAAACCACCTCAATTGAGATGGTTCATACTATTGATGAGTGTATCAAAAATCACAGGGTACTATAGTGTGCAAAGATTTTGATAACATCTTTTTCATCTTTATACGAAAGACTGTTTTCCTTCACATATTGTTTCATAATATTTGACTGTGTGTCAAAAACTGAGTTGAGATCTTTTTTCTTTAATTTTATCTTTTTTGACTCTCCATCTTGGATTAAGTAGTAGTCATAAGATTTATAATATGTGTTTGGCTCTTGAATTCCATTCAAAGGATTCATTTTACCCACTATTAAACGTATGGTATTCTTTTTTAAAAAAGAGAGTTCTTCTTTTTTAAGAAGGATTTCAAAGAAAGTTTCATCATCTGCCACTTTCTCTGTTTTGTAAATAGAACCATTGATATTTAAATGATCAATACTGTTCGAATCTAAAGTGAAAATAGAATCTTTAGACCGTTTAATTTCAAAAACTTCTTTTTTTATGTTGTAATTAAGACCAGATACAATAAACTTTTGTTTATTCTTTGTATATACTTTGGCACCATTTACCCAATCTGAAAATAAATATACGTCACCTGCAGTTGGTATCCCAGGATTCGTAAAATTGGCAACGCTCAATTGGCTGGTACCATCTATATATAATCTTACATCTTCATCTCCGCTAGAACCGGTTTGAGCGGATGTACTTAGTATTAAAGAAAGAAGTATGATAACAGTTAAACCTGATTTTTTCATAATGTTTTAATTTGAGTTTTTAAAGATAAAGTTTAGGACATTATTATATGTTAAAAAACCATCAAAATTTTACTTTTGATGGTTTTTTAAATAAAATTTAAAAACACTTTATATATTCAAGGAATTAGTACCCTGGATTTTGAGTGATATTATTATTTAAATCTCG
>RCNB010001874.1_pt1 | contig 14466 bp, 11 predicted proteins | sample 2041321 | NCBI WGS metagenome assembly RCNB01 (sample SAMN09708232, study PRJNA481090) | Marine sediment metagenome, whole genome shotgun sequencing project. | reverse complement strand
GATTGTGTCGGGTCTGATTGCTCTGGTGATGCGCGTCTATAGTGGCCAGCTAGTTGAAGATATTATTAGTACGCCACCGGAGTTTATTCGTGCAATTGGCTTGAGTGAGCATCTGAGTCCGACCCGAAACAACGGTTTGGCTGCGATGATCACTAGTATCCGCGAGCAAGCGCAGTCATGCGCTGGCTCATAAGGCTTTACCAGCGCTATATATCCCCATTTCTGGGGCCTCGTTGTCGCTTTTATCCTACTTGTTCGGAATACGCTCATCAGTCTATCGACCGGTTTGGCTATGCTCGCGGGCTGCTATTGGCTCTGGGCCGCATCTTGCGCTGCCATCCTTGGGGGAGTTGTGGGGTCGACCCCGTTCCGGAAAGGTTTTCATGGTCTGCAGTGTTTGGGCGGAATTTTGAGGGCGGCAATGAGGATTGACAGCAGTTTTCTTGGGAAACAGCTGTTCGGGCTAAGCCGTTAGCACCAAGCTGTTATATAGTAGTTGCCTATTAACAAAGCTATATATTTACGGAGCTATTGCGCAAATGGATTCCAGATTACTCGATATCTTGTGCTGTCCGATCACCCTTAAGCCGCTGCATAGTGTGCGTGGTGGCAACTTGGATGAACTCAACCGCCTGATCTTGGCTGGAGAGTTGTCCAACCGCGGTGGCGAAACTCTGGCTGAGCCACTAACCGAGGTGCTTTTTACTGATGATGACCGGCTCGCGTATCCGGTGCGTGATGGTGTGCCGGTATTGCTTGAAGAGGCTTGCATTGATCTGGCTTCGCAGTCGGGAAATGGTAAGTAAGTGAAAGTCTCGTTGCCTCAGTTGAAGAAGCAGCTTGCAGGCGGCTTGGGTGCGGTGTATCTCGTTGCCGGTGATGAGCCCTTGCTGGTGGGCGAGGCGCTTGATGAGATTCGCGTCGCCGCGCGCAAAGAGGGTTATGAAGACCGCGAGGTGTTCGTGGTCGGTACCGGCTTCGACTGGGATTCTATCCGCACGAGTGCCAGCAATATGTCTTTGTTCGCCAGTCGCCGTATTCTTGAGGTTCGTTTGCCCACTGGTAAACCGGGTAGGGTCGGTGGAGCAATGCTGGCTGAGTTGGCGCTCGATCCACCTCAGGACACATTGTTAATTATCATCGCGGAGAAGTTTGATAGTTCAGTTGCTAAGAGCAAATGGGTTGCCACGCTGACTGATGCGGGCATTGCCGTTGTCGTAAGGGGCATTGGCTTAGACCAACTGCCAGCCTGGATAGAAAAGACTCTCCGGCAGCAGAACCTCAGTTATGACCCTGATGTTATTGATCTTCTGGTGCACCGGGTTGAGGGTAACTTACTCGCCGCACGGCAAGAAATCGATAAGCTTGCACTGCTTACTGATGATGCTCATATCAGTCTCGAGTTGGCTCAGCAGTCAGTCGCAGACGGTGCTCGTTTCGATGTGTTTCAACTGGCAGATGTGGCATTGCGGGGGGATTCAACCCGCGCAATCCGCGTGCTATATGGTTTGCGCAGTGAAGGTATTGCAGCGCCCTTGGCATTGTGGGCATTGGTGCGTGAGTCTTTGGCGTTGGCCTCTGTCTGGTTAAAAATAAATCAGGGCACACCCTCTGGGATGGCGATGAAGCAGTCTGGTATTTGGAGTAATCGGCAACAGCTTATGAGCGCATGTTTACGTCGTCATGACCGTGAGAGCATCGACTATCTGCTGCAAGCGGCAGTAACTACTGACAGAATTGTGAAGGGTGCCCATCGTGGTGAGCCATGGGATGCATTGCTTGAGTTACTGCTGGCGCTGGGGCAACCGCAACAGCGTATCGAAGGGCAGTTGTCGGCCTAATCACGAAACGCTATGAATAAAGCAATTGGCATCTTCGGTGGAACCTTCGATCCCGTGCATTACGGGCATCTCAGAACAGCATCCGAGATCGTGGCCATAATTGGCCTGGAGAAGCTACGTTTTGTGCCGTGTGCGATTCCTGCGCTTAAGTCTGCCGCCCATGCGTCTCCGGATTTACGGGTTAGTATGTTGAATGCAGCTATTCAGGGGTATCCGGCCTATTCTGCAGATGAGCGCGAATTGCATCGTCAGGGTGTGTCTTACACCGTCGAAACCCTATTGGAAATGCGACAGGAACTTCCAGAGACTCCGTTTTGTCTGATTTTGGGCATGGATGCCTGGTTAAGTTTCCCCCAATGGCACAGGTGGCAGGATATACTTGAGCTTACTCATGTTGTTGTAGCACATCGTCCTGGCAACAATTTGCCGGAATCTGGGCAATTAGCTGATGTGATGCGACAACGACAGACGACTGAGACCGCAGATTTGCATCAAGCACTGGCGGGTCGGGTTTTCGTACATGAGGTGACGCAACTTGAAATTTCTTCTTCCGCTATACGAAAGCTCGTAGCCGATGGTTTAGGAGTTGATTTCTTGTTGCCGCCTGAGGTCGGAGAGCTGATTCACCAATCGGGGTGTTATAGCTCCGGCTCGTCAACAGAATAAGAGAGGAAGAATGGATAGCAACGCACTGCTTGAGCTTGCCGTTGAGACGCTGGAAGACTTAAAAGCCCGTGACATCGAAGTTCTTGATGTAAAGAAATTCACCACCATTGCAGATTACCTGATTGTAGCTAGCGGAACCTCGGGGCGTCATGTCCGTTCGGTTGCCGAGCGTGTGGCTGAGGCTGCCAAACATGCCGGAGTTACCCCATTGGGTATCGAGGGGAAGGAAGGCTCAGAGTGGGTGTTGATTGACCTGAATGACGTCATCGTTCACGTTATGCAGCCGTCAGTACGCGAGTTTTATAAGCTCGAAGACCTGTGGTCAGTGCGTCCGTCAACTGCAACTGAAACGCCAGCTGACTAGCTGGTACTCGGCGACTTGAAAATATCTATCGTCGCAGTAGGGCATAAAATGCCTGCTTGGGTAAACGAAGGCTTTAAGGGTTATCAGCAGCGTTTGCCAAAGCATTTTTTCCCAAAATTAATTGAGGTTCCGGCTATAACACGGACTCCGACCATGCCCGCAGCAAGGGCAATGGCACGTGAGGGTGAGCGCATGCTCAAGCAGTTGCAGCCCAATCACTACGTGGTAGCACTTGATGAACATGGCGAACAGTGGTCATCAAAAAAACTGGCCGGAAATTTGGAGCAGTGGCAGCAGATGTACCAACAGGTTACTTTTCTTATTGGTGGCGCCGATGGTTTGTCAGCGGAATGTAAGCAACGGGCTAATCAAACCTGGTCCTTGTCTCGTTTAACCTTGCCGCATGGAATGGTTCGAGTGCAGTTGTGCGAACAAATTTATCGTGGATGGACCTTGATCCAAGGACATCCATATCACCGCGATTAGAAGTCGCAGAGGCTGAAGTTTGTGAGTGAGACAGTCGCAAAAGAGAACTTTATATATCTGGCATCGCAGTCGCCGCGCCGCTGTGAACTATTAGAGCAGCTGGGCATGAATTTTGAACAGGTTCCTGCTGATATAGATGAGACGGTTAATGGCGGCGAAGGTGCGGAAGCGTATGTGCTGCGGATGGCAATAGAGAAGGCGCAGGTTGCTGCTGCAAGGCTGGATCAGAATAGTGTTCCGGTGCTTGGTGCTGATACGACAGTTGTTATAGATGGTCAGATTCTGGGCAAGCCAAAAGATCAGGCCGATGCCGCTGCAATGTTGCGCCAGCTTTCCGATTCTACTCATTGCGTCATGAGTTCTGTCGCCATAGTTGGTGGCGGAAAAGAGTTTGTTGAGCTGAGCAAGACAGATGTGAAATTCCGGCGAATTACGGACGCAGAGATACGTGCGTATTGGAGCACTATGGAGCCTTTAGATAAGGCTGGTGGCTATGCTATACAAGGTCGTGGCTCGATGTTTGTTGAATCCATCCGTGGAAGCTATTCCGGTGTTATGGGTTTGCCATTATTTGAGACGAGTCGCCTTCTGGAAAACTTTGGTTATTCACTGTTGGCACGGGTTGTTCATTAAGTGAAAGAAGAAATTCTCATTAATGCAGGTTTACGTGAGGTCAGGGCCGCTCTGGTATCTGACGGCGTGTTGCAAGAATTTCTTATTGAGCGACAAACTCAGGAAGGCCTGTTAGGAAATATATATAAGGGCAAGGTTTCCCGTGTTCTACCCGGAATGCAGGCTGCTTTTATAGATATTGGTCTGAGCCGAACAGCATTCTTGCATGCGTCGGATGTGGCCAGTAGCAGCGAGAGGCCGGTGTTCGATTCTGCCGAGACAGCACCTCAGGATATCGCCCGCTTGTTGCGTGAAGGTCAGGAGTTGCTGGTTCAGGTTATTAAGGAACCGCTAGGAAATAAGGGTGCGAGATTAACGACGTTTATCACGATACCCTCGCGATACCTGGTACTGATGCCAGGGAGAAATTCGATCGGGATTTCTGCACGTATCGAAGATGACATTGAGCGCGAGCGTCTGCGGTCTTTGGCAGAAGAGTTTCTGCCATTGCTGGAGCAAAATGGCTTTATTCTGCGGACGGCTGCTGAAGGTGTTTCCGGTGATGGTCTTCGCGGTGACGCGGTATTTCTCACCAAGCTCTGGGGCTCTATAAGTGCCTCAGCTAAAACAGTATCTGCCGGATCTCTTGTCCACGAAGACCTGCCGTTAGCCGTTCGTGTAGTAAGAGACATGTTGCATCCGGATGTTTACCGGGTGCTGGTCGATTCTGAAGAGTGTTTGGCGACTATGCAGCAATTCGCGGATAGTTTTATACCTGATATTAGCCCGGTGATGGAGCTGTATCCGGGGCGACGCCCGATACTGGATTTGCATGGTATCGAAGATGAGATTCAGAATGCTTTGAAGCGTAAAGTTGAACTTAAGTCTGGCGGCTATCTGATTTTTGATCAGACTGAAGCAATGACTACAGTCGACGTAAATAGTGGTGGCTTCGTCGGGCGAAGTAATCCTGCGGAAACCGCATTCCGTACAAATCTCGAGGCAGCTGTTTCAATTGCCAGACAGTTGCGACTGCGAAACCTTGGCGGAATTATTATTCTTGATTTTATCGACATGGATGCCGTTTCTCATCAGGAACAGGTGCTTGCAGCTCTTGCCAATGCCCTAAGCAGTGATCGCGCAACTACGCAGATTGCGCAGGTTTCGCCTTTGGGCCTGGTGGAGATGACGCGCAAGCGCACAAGGGAAAGTCTGGAGCACGTGATGTGCGAGCCTTGTCCTACATGCAGTTCAACAGGCTATATCAAAACACCCGAAACAGTCTGCTATGAGATATTCCGCGAGATATTGAGGCAGCATCGGCAGTTCGACGTAAAAGAGCTGGTGGTGATTGCGCATGAGAATGTTGTGGAGATGCTGCTTGATGAGGAAGCCGCGGGGCTTGCGGGCCTGGAAGAACGCACGGGTAAGACTATCCGTCTGCAGGCTCAGGCTATTAGTGCTCAGCACGAATTTGACGTAGTGCCGGTGTAGCCATGCTAAGTTTTTTAGGATTCTTAAAGCGTCTGATCCTTCCTGTGATAGCTACGGTGGTAATCGTTCTGGCTGTGCTGGTGGGCGTGGCGCGCTTGTTATTGCCCCAAGTCCCACAGTATCGCGAGGATATTCAGCGCCTGGCCGAAGAGGCCACTGGTTTTCAAGTGGATTTTGGCCAAATCAGTGCTGGTATATCTTTCTATGGCCCCGAGTTGCGTCTGCAACAGACCCGGATTGTTTTGCCGGATGAAGAGCTTGAGGTTGTTTATGCGGAAGAGGTGAATATCAGCCTCGATCTTGCAGCTCTAGTTTTCAGACAGTTGGTGCTGCCGAGCCGTACAGAGATTCGCGGTGTTCGTGTCGACTTTGTCCGCGATAGCGAAGGTCTGTTATTTGTTCAGGGGCGTACTCCTGCTGAGTGGCTACAGACTAAGGGTGAGGGCAATCTTCAGATTGAAGATATTCCTGATACCTCACTATGGCTGAGCGATGTAATTGTTGGTTTCGATGATCAGTTTCTGGACCGACCCCCAACAGAATTCTTAATCGAGGTTCTGGAGGCAAACCTTGATGATGGAGTGCTTACTCTTGACGGACAGGTGGAGCCAGAAGTTAGGTTCGGTGATGATATTAGCTTCTTTGCAGAAGGTGACCTTGCGCCATTGCTTGACCCGGAAAAAGGACTGAACGCTTCGGCGTGGCAGCTGCGTCTGGACATTCCCGATCTGGATATAGCGCAGTGGGTGAGTTTGCTTCCCGATGAGATGTCGCCTGTTGTCAATGGCGTGGGTGAGGCGCGTGTGTTCGCAGACCTGATAGGTGGCCTTCCTCAGGCAGTAACGGCTGATCTGGATTTGCGTGACCTGGTGATTGTTGTGCCCGGCGCAGAGCCTATTGTTTACGAGCAGGTTTCGGGCAGCTTTGACTTAAGCCAGCGAGATGGTGATTGGAACATTAGCGGGCGGGATTTGGTTCTGCGCCGGGAAGACCAGCGATGGCCGACCGGTTCATTTAGCGCTCAGCTTAGTCTTGATGATAGCCGAACGCCCGAAGCTATCAGTCTGGATGCGAGTTTTGTGAATCTAGATAATCTGATGCCACTTGCTCGCGCATTTGCTAATCCTCAACTTAAATCGTTTGGTATTAATGGCTGGTTAGGCGGAGAGTTGCGTGACGTTCGTATTCGTGCGGACTTGAAAGAGGGGAAATTGGCTGCAGCAAATGTTTCTGCTCGTTTTCAGGAGTTGAGTTTCTTTGATGCAGCGCTTGGTGTTGATGTTCGTGGCGTGAGCGGAAGTATTGATGCCAGTTTGGAAAAGGGGCAGCTTGCGCTTCAGGTCGAGGAAGGACGATTTGTTCTTGAGTCGCTATTTCGCGGTCCGGTTAATGCAGATGTCCTAAATGCATTGTTTGTGTGGCGCACTAATCAGGAAGGTCTCACGATACTAGGCAGTGGGATCGAGCTTGAGACCCCTTATGGAAGTGGTGTCGCCGACCTGACCTTATTTCAGTCAGTGGATGCTGATCAGGGTTTGGTAATTGATCTATCTGCCACGGCAAGCTCTGCGGATGTCCGCGGTGCAATCCCGAATTTGCCTATACAAATCCCCGCCGTGATTCTGGATTGGCTGGAAATCGCGGTAGTTGCAGGTGAGGTAGAGGGTGCGCAGTTTAAGTTACAGGGTGATCTTTCCAAATTTCCGTATGTCACACCGGATGATGGTGTGTTTAAGATTACTGTGCCCTTTAGCAAGGGTCAGTTCGCCTTTGCTCCGGATTGGCCCACGCTCAAGAGCCTGAGTGGTGAGCTCGTTTTTGACGGAGTGTCTATGTACAGCACTCGCAACGTTGGTGAAGTTTCCGGCACAGCATTTAGCGATGTTAGTGCGCAAATGAATGATATGCGGACAGGTGTTCTGGATATTGAGGCTGATGTCGAGACTGATTTGTCAGCAGTCGTTCGGTTATTGCTCGAGTCGCCGATTAGTAAGTCCATGGGAACGGTGTTGAATGATGTGACTGCTTCGGGCAGTGTTTCGGGCGACCTTAAACTGCACATTCCCGTGAAAAGTCTGGAAACATACGACCTGGTTTCGAATGTTGTTGTTAGCGATGCCACTGTGCGCTTACGCGGTATCGAATACCCGGTCACCAAGATAAATGGTCCGCTTACTGTCCGGCGTACACAGCTGTCGGCTGATGCGATTAAAGGACAGTTCCTTGGGCAGCCAGTGCATATTTCAATGCGCCATCCATCAGAGGCCGAAGAGGGTTTAATTCAGATCGTGGCTGTTGAGGGGACCACGCCTGTTGCTGATATGGCGGAAGTCTTGAAGTTACCGTTTCCCGATCGCTATTCCGGCGATGTGTCTTGGCAGGCGCGGGCTTTGTTTCCCTCAGTCAAGGAAGACACTACGCGTCAGTTTCAGATTTTGCTTGAGACAGATATGGAAGGTATGGCGATAGATCTCCCGCCACCACTAATGAAGGCTGCAGCTACGATTGATCCGCTTACTGCGAGCATTACATTTCCGCAGCCGGGCCGGTTCGAGGTATTTGTGAGTGCCCGCTCGGGTCTGGCCGGCATGCTTCGGTTTGAGAATGAAGAATCTATCTGGAACATGGATCGCGCCGCAATAGAGGTGGGCGGCTTGATGCCTAAGATGCCACAGGAATCTGGTGTAGTCATAGGCGGTACGTTTGATGAACTGTTGGTTCTTGATTGGGTAGGTTTGGCCTCAGGCTATGAAGAGGTTGCCGGTGATGAATATAGCTCCCGGAAGGATTTTATTCGGGAGATTAGTCTTCGTGCAGAAAGCCTGATACTGCCGGGTTATCGCTTTCCCGAATCAAGGGTTGAGGCGTTGCAGATAGATAGTGTCTGGCATATAGATATTGCGGGGCCCAGAGCTACCGGACGCTTGACGGTGCCTTCCGACTTTACGGGTGGGATACCCTTGCGCGCTGATATGAGCAGGCTCACATTGATTGATGATCTTCCTAGTGCTGAAGCTACTGAAGATGAGGAGCTCGCTGACCCCCGTGATTTCCCCCGGATGGTTGTGGGTGTGCAGGAGTTCGCTATAGATGACCTTAATTTTGGTACATTGGATGCCGAAGTTGAACGGGTTGAGCGCGGGCTTAAATCGAAAAGAATCGAAACAAAGAATGATACGTTTGCAGTGTCGATAGAGGGCGATTGGTATATCACGGACCCGGTAAACCTGACGCACCGCAGCCGGATGCGTATGAATATGGATAGTACAGATGTTGCCGCCACCCTTAGCGCACTGGGCTATGAGCCTCTGATTGTGGCAAAAACAGGTAACGCAAATGCGGACCTAACCTGGAATGGCCCCCCTGGTATGGGCATGCTGTATGAGTCTAAGGGCTCATTTGGTTTTAGGGTGGAGAAAGGGCAGATTCTGAATGTTGAGCCTGGTGGCGGGCGTTTCCTTGGTCTCCTGAGTCTTACATCGCTCCCTCGCCGCTTGTCACTCGATTTTCGTGATGTCTTCGACGATGGGCTTGGTTTTGACAAACTCAAAGGCAGTTTTACATTGAATGAAGGCCAGGCGTACACCTGTGATGTCGCTATGGATGGTTCGGTAACCGATATGGCTATTATCGGTCGTTCGAGCATAGTAGATCGGGAATACGATCAATTGGTGGTAGTTCGGCCGCACGTTTCAAATATGGTCCCGCTGGGCACGGCAGTTGTCGCCGGGCCAGCTGTAGGTGCCGCTGTATGGCTTATTTCGGCAATCTTCAAGGATTCGCTAAGTAGCATCGGGGCATCCTACTATCAGGTTTCTGATAGTTGGGATGATCCAACGATTGAGAAGATTTCCAAGCAGGATATTGATACGAGTACTTTTGCAGATTGTCGTGCTTCATTACCCGAGTTTTCTCTGGAAGATACTGCGAGTCTTCAAGACCTGAGGTTTCCACAAGAAATCATCGATCCTGAACCTACGAAATGGCTGCCTGAAGTACCTGCCCCGGAGGGCGGGGTTGAGGCACAATAGCTGTAAAGATTGTGCAGTGAATAAACTGATGTTTTTTAAGAGTGTTAGGCGAAACCCATGACTGAAAATTATTTTGAACAAGCTCGTGAGAGCTTATTGGTCCCGACCGGGATTGATATGGCCGATTTGGAAAAATCGCTCGCGGTGCTTATGGCACCTGGAGTCGACAGCGCAGATCTTTACTTTCAGTTAATGCGCCATGAGGGATGGTCATTGGAAGACGGTATCGTCAAGGTCGGTAGCTACAGCATCGATCAGGGTGTCGGTGTCCGGTCTATTGCTGGTGATAAGACCGGTTTTGCATATTCTGATGAAATCGTGATGCCATCTTTAATGGATGCCTGTAAAGCAGCAGCAGCAATTTCCCGTGCCGGCAAGCAGCACAATACTGCGGGGTGGAAGATACCTGCGGTGCATTCGTTGTACCCCGCTATCGATCCTCTTATTACCGCTACCGATGAGCAAAAAGTGGCTTTGTTGCATGCGGCCGATGCGCGCGCCCGTGCCGCAGACCCTCGTGTGCAGCAAGTGATGGCTAGTTTGTCGGCGGCACACGAGATTGTGCTTGTGTGTGCGAGCGATGGCACTTTGTCGGGAGATATTCGTCCTCTGATTCGCATGAATGTTTCGGTTCTGGTCGAAGATAACGGTCGTCGTGAGCAGGGCTTTAGTGGCGGTGGTGGTCGACACAGCTTTGATTATTTTCTGGGTTCAGATTTGCCTGCCAGCTATGTTGATGAGTCTGTGAGGCAGGCATTAGTTAATCTTGAGGCAGGTCCTGCACCGGCAGGTGAAATGACCGTTGTATTAGGTTCGGGCTGGCCCGGTGTGCTGCTGCATGAGGCAATTGGTCACGGTCTTGAGGGTGACTTTAACCGCAAGGGTACATCAGCTTTTTCTGGTCGTGTAGGCGAAATGGTTGCCTCAGAGTTTTGCACTGTTGTGGATGATGGAACCATGCAGGGGCGTCGTGGGTCACTCAACGTTGATGATGAGGGCACCCCAACTCAACAGACAACCCTGATCGAGAACGGGCGTCTGGCAGGTTACATGCAGGACAAGATGAATGCAGGTCTGATGGGCGTCGCAACGACCGGCAATGGTCGACGTGAGTCATATGCGCATTTGCCTATGCCTCGAATGACCAATACCTATATGTTGCCGGGCCCGCACGATCCGGCGGAGATTATCGCATCGGTTGAAAATGGTATTTATGCCCGTAATTTTGCAGGGGGGCAGGTAGATATTACTTCCGGCAAGTTCGTGTTTTCAGCAAGTGAAAGTTATTTGATCAAGGATGGCAAGCTAGGCGCACCAGTGAAAGATGCAACACTTATTGGTGATGGTCCTTCTGTGTTGCATCAGGTTTCTATGGTTGGCAACGATCTTGAGCTTGATACGGGCATCGGTGTTTGCGGCAAAGAAGGTCAATCGGTTCCGGTTGGTGTAGGTCAGCCTACTTTGAAGATTGATAAGCTAACAGTGGGCGGTGTTGGCAATTAGGCGTTTGTCTTCTGTGCGTTCCTAGGGTCTTGTGCTAGTCTCTGAGTCTCGGGCACTGGTAAGGAGTTTTAAGGGGTTGAACAGGATGTGGTTATCTAAACCGCTGTATGAGTTTTTGCCCTATTTCTATTTAGTAGCAGGGGCATCGCTATTGCTTGCCTCCATTTATCTGGACTATTGGTACTGGCCGACAATTTGTCTTGTTTCAGGTGTTGCCTGCCTTATAGGTGGCTTGGTAGTTTTTCTTAAGCGCCGTGACTTCAGAAATAATGTTGCAAGCCCTGAGCTGGATGATGATGAGTTCTGAGTTCGACACTTTTTCCAAATACATACAAATCAAATATAGAACAAATATAGAGAAGGGCCTCTAATTCGCAGAGGCCTTTTTTATTGCGCGTATTACGGGGTACTTAACCGAGCTATGTCGTATCCGTAAGAGCTTGAGCTTGATCTTCCCGGAAGTTATGCAGTCAGGCTTCTAGCTGAGATTCAATAATTCTTCCTACTAGGACACTCATGTTTGTCTCCGCTTCGGTTAGCTAAAGTAAAATTTAGGAGCGGAATACTGCATTGCTGCCCTGAGTCGAGGAAAGTTTCGCTAGAATAGCGTCTCCAATACAGTACAAAGAATCGGAAATATCTATGGATTTCAATTTGCAGGAACTCGAGAGTATCGCTGCCAGTGCGCTACAGCAGGCTGAATCCCTTGGCGCGACTCAGGCTGAGGCCAATCTGAGTCAGGGCGCAGGATTTAGCATTACAGCCCGTTTGGAAGATGTAGAGACGCTTGAGCATCATCGGGATCAGGGTTTGTCTGTAACTGTCTATCTGGATCAGCAGAAAGGCAGCGCAAGCACCTCCGACCTGCGACCCGATGCCATTCGCGAAACGGTTGAAAAGGCCTGCTCATTGGCAAGTTATGCGGCTAAGGATGAGTTCGCCGGTTTGGCAGATCCTGAGCGACTGGCAACAGAATGGCCCGATCTTGATTTATGGCACCCCTGGGATATTGATGTTCCGGAGGCTATCGAACTGGCGATCGAGTGTGAAGCGGCGGCTCGAGCAGTTGATTCGCGGATTAGTAATTCAGAAGGAGCTACAGTTTCTGCTAGCGAAGGCGTTCGTGTTTATGCGAATAGCCTGGGTTTCTCAGGCGCCTATCCTGATAGTCATCACAGTATTTCCTGCTCGGTTATTGCGAAGCAGGGTGACGAGATGCAACGCGATTATGAGTACACCGTATCCCGAAATGCCGAGCAGCTTATGGCCGCTGCACAGGTAGGTCGGGAGGCAGGGTTAAAAACGGTGCAGCGACTCGGGTCGCGCAAACTGGAGACCTGTACGACACCCGTTATATTTCCTGCGCGTCTTGCACGTGGCTTATTCGGTCACTTAGTGGGTGCGGTAAGTGGCGGTGCTTTGTATCGTAAATCCAGCTTTCTCCTGGATAGCCTCGGGGAACAGGTTCTTCCTGATTTTGTAACAATTATTGAGCAGCCTCATATTCCATGCGGGCTGGCTAGCGCGCCATTTGATAGCGAAGGTGTCGCAACCTATTCGCATCCTTTAGTTCAGGATGGCGTGCTGCAGAGCTATGTGCTGGGTAGTTATTCTGCAAGAAAACTAGGTATGGCAAGCACTGCCAATGCCGGTGGTATTCACAATTTGATAGTGAGTCATTCTGATCACGACTTCGATGCTTTGCTAAAGCAAATGAATACAGGGTTGTTGGTTACCGAATTGATGGGGCAGGGAGTAAACCCTGTTACCGGCGATTATTCACGCGGCGCTGCAGGGTTTTGGATTGAGAATGGAGTAATTCAGTATCCCGTCCATGAGATTACAATCGCGGGTAACCTGAAGGATATGTTGTTGCAGATTGTTGCCGTTGCAAATGATGTGGATTTGCGGGGCGGTATTCAGAGTGGCTCTGTATTGCTGGAACGTATGACGGTTGCCGGCAGCTAGTTAAATAAGAAGCTGCTTAAGCGCTGGCTTCGATTTCTTCCACGTTGGCATCTATTGCTTCATAGACTGTGTGGTCACCGCAGACGTCATCAATTGATCTGTTTATTTTTCTGTCGATAGCATCTACATCCAGTGCCCAGTTGCCTTTGGCAAAGATATCGCGTTGCTGGTTGTTGCGTATAGCAGCCAGTACTTCAGATAAGCGGATGCTATTCGGATCACGCCCCGGAATTAGTCCATCTTTACCACTATGAGCGATGAGTCCGGCGTTGGTTAAACGTCTTAGCACCGGGCTAATAACCAAGCCGGGTTGATCTATTTGTATGGCTATTTCATCAGCTGTAACAGCAGGCTTGCCGTCACGAAAACATCTGGCTGTTTGGAACATTAGCTCTAGGCCGATTTTTTCCCGAAGCCGATTGCCAATATTTAGTGGCTTGTAGCCGATCCTCAGGTATTCAGGTTTCTGTAAATAGAATGCAGTTTGTGCACCAATCAACAAAATGAGCCACGAAATATACAGCCACATTAACGCGATAATAACGATTGCAAAAGAGGCATAGATATCGACGTTACGGGTCGCCGTTACAACAAAACGGGTAAATAGAAGTCCTGTTGTTGCCCATAAAATACCACCGGTTAGTCCGCCACCTAAAGCGGCAAAGAAACTTACCTGTGTATTCGGAATAAAAATGTAAGCGAAGGTAAACAAACCGATTACTAGAAAGTAGGGGATTAGTTTGCCTATCAGTAGCATGGTTCCGTTGATAACTTCGAGGCTCGATGCCTCCTGAACAATGCTCAGATTCCCGACATAAGCAAGCATACCCATCGCAGTGACCATGAGGATAGGGCCGATGAGCAGTATGCTTAGATATTCGCTGAAGCGTTGCAGAAAGCTGCGGGCATGTTCGACGCGAAAGACATAGTTAAAGCTGTCTTCTACTTTCTTGATCATAGATACAGACGTGTAGACCAGTAGCGCCAAACCAACACCGGCAAGCAGTCCGCCCTTAATGTTGTCGACAAAACCCATGACCTGATCTGTCAACTCGACGCCACGTTCACCAAGAGGCGCGAGAAAGTTGTATAGCAATGGTTCTAGTTGTCGAGTGTAACCAAAGCCTTTCAGGACAGAGAAGGTGAGGGCAAGTAGGGGTACAACCGAAAGAATGGTGACATAGACCAAACCCATGGCTCTTAGAGTTAGTGTGCTTATTAGAGCATCACGAAGAACCGCATACACATATCGGACAATAGTGATGCCGGCTTTGGGCAGTGCCCCGAGGTTGTTGAGTTTTGGGCTCCAGAGCCAGGATTCGATTATTTCAAGAATATCCAATGCTGTTCCTTTGCGATTAGTTTTGCAGTTTGTGTGGTTTTGGCTAACCACACGATTGTAACTCAAAGAAATGAAGGCGGGCAGGCGTAAAAAAGCGGCGCCCTGTATAACAGAGCGCCGCTTTCTATATAGCGTATGTTCGTTTAGCTGGTTAGTTGA
>RCNB010001546.1_pt1 | contig 14467 bp, 14 predicted proteins | sample 2041321 | NCBI WGS metagenome assembly RCNB01 (sample SAMN09708232, study PRJNA481090) | Marine sediment metagenome, whole genome shotgun sequencing project. | reverse complement strand
ACCATCTTTTTGATTAACGAAATTTGACCTAAATGATAGTAGCTATGCTCGATTATGCCTTCAATATTTCTTCTATAAGTCCCATATTTCTTTTCTACGAAGTATTCTTCTAATTTTTCGTCGGATATGAGCTCTACCTGACTGGCGAACTTCTCAGCATTCGCAAACAAGTCTTTCAATAGGTCATTCCAGTCTTCTTCCGACGCGATTTTAAGCATATCGAAACTGTATTTGTCCCGAATATCAAGAGTACCGCCTTCAAATACGTTGAGAACACCAGCAACATAATAATTGATATGGAATGCCAATGCAGCAATTGTATTTAGGTCCCCAACTTTTGTAATGACCTGTTTCCAGGAAATATCGGTTAATTGTGACTTATAATTTGTATTGGCAATCCAAGTGCCGTTTAATAGAACTTCCCTGAAACGATGTGCTAATTGATTCGAATTTCCCATTTGATTTTAGAATGATTGAATATTAGACTTTTACCAATGTTGTTTTTATTTAACTTAATCTTCCAATTTTGGTGCAATGGATTCCGCTCCACCTGTAAGTAAGGTCAAACTTTCTATTTGTCCATCGGCGTTTACATTAAAGGTGATTTGAATTGCTGCATTCTTTGCATAAAAAGAATTTTCGGATCTAGCAATAAATTCATATTCTTCCTGACCAGTAGCTTTCGCTTTTAGTTGATTGCCATGCTTAGAAACGGCAATCACCAATTCGGGGGATAGTTGATAATTCCCTGTATAACTTTTCAATACGTCATGAGCTATAATAATTTCTTTAATATGATTTTCTGTGTCCACATAAATTTCACCATCTTTCATCACCAAGACCATATTGAATAAGGTATTGGCAAAATCGTTTTCTACGTCTCCTTTTACGGCAATGATATCGGCAAGTGCGCCTTCCTTGATTACACCCAATTCATTCTCTTTACCCATAAATTTCGCGGATAAATAGGTAGATGAACTAAGTATTTGCATAGGTGTCATTCCCTCTTCATGATAGGCAACCAGAATATTCTTTGCCGCTTCGCCTTGAGCCATTTCCAAATCCAAATAATTGTCGGACCCAGTTATTATGGTAACACCAGCCTTGATGGCTCTTTGCAATCGATCGGTATATCTGTCTTTAGCCCGTTTCATATTTTTCTCTCTATCCCATTTAAAGTCAATGATATCATATAGCTTATGAAAAAGAGGTTCTGAGATATCAGTTGGTACGAGTACCACTTTCTTTTGCGCCATCAGTGTTAATGTAGTATCAGAAATTTGATAACCATGTTCAATGCCATCTACGCCTGCAGTTACCGCTTCCCATACGGCCAGGTCGGTAGTCGCATGCGCAGTGACCTTTTTGTCATATCGATGTGCTATTTTTACAATGGCTTTCATTTCTTCAATGGTCAGGCTTGTATTATTGGGCGTATTATTTGCACAGATCTTAATAATATCGGCACCATTATTCACATGTATCCGAACGGCGTTGATTGCATCATCCACATTTCTAATGATCGTATATTCGTCATCAATGAAGTCTCGATGACGTCTTACAATCCCTGGAACTTGACCACCTTCAGAAATTATTATCGGTCCAGATACAAACATTCTAGGGCCATCGACTGTTCCCTCGTCTATCGCTCTTTTCAAGGCTACATCAAGAAAGTCACCCGAATCTCCTAGATCTCGTATCGTGGTAAAGCCATTTTCCAACCATGATTTAGCACGTTTAGAACCTCTAAGGACTCTTAATGCATCGCCTTCAAATAATAACTTGTCGGCCATTGGAGTTTCATCATTTAAGTCGTCAAGCGTCATTAAATGGGTATGACCATCGATTAAACCAGGTAAAACAGTATGTTCAGATAGATCGATGATCATAGCGTTTTTAGGAATCACGATATTTCCCCCAACTTCGGTTATTCTATTACGCTCAATTTTTATGACCTGATTAGAAAGTAACTTTCCATTCTCCGAATCAAATAATTTACCAGCTTTAATATAGGTGGCGCCATTTGATTGCGCTGTTGACGAGTGTATCGCACATGATACGAAACATAATATCATGACAAATTTTAGTGATCCTTTCATAGTGTTGATTATTTAATAGTTGCTAGTTGTTCGCGAATGAGTTTTCAAACAGTCTCTCCAATATACCACTTTTCAGCATGGAGCAGAGGCAATATTATTTGTATTCAAATTTAATGATCAACGGATTCATTAACTCAAAAAGGCTTCTTTAAGAATGTAAAGAAGCCCTTTAATACAATTGGTTGTGAGTTTAGCAACCCATTAATCCGAAGGAAACCACAAGTTCTTGGTCCACCTTTTCTCCTTTTGAATTTTCGGCAGGTATCCATTTACCTGGTGCATTGCTGATCAGTTCGATCATCGTTTCATCTACAGCAGGGAAGTTCGATGTCCTATCCAATCTAACATTTTTGATCATACCTTCTTTGCTCACCGTGAAATAGAGTTTGGCTGGTTGTAGTTTATCCGCTTGCACATTGACCCTACTTTTTTCGCTGTTCTCTTTGAGGTATGTCTTGAGTGCATCCTTACCATTGGCATATTCGGCTTGTTTTTCAGGAATTACGGTAAGGTAAGGGGTCCAAGAACTAGCTTCAATTTGGCCAGTCTCGATATTCTTCTCTTGGTAATCAGCTGTGATTAAAATATTGGTTGAATAAGTCGCCGATTGTAGGAGCTTGATCTGATCGGCCGTGAAGACGCCATCGTTGCCAGTTTCCTTAATGTCGGTTGGTCTGTCATTGTAAAGAAAGGTAACACTCAGGGACCTATAGTACACGATGCGCTGGGCGTGTTCTTCGCCAATAATATCGCTAAAAGATCGTAGATTGTCGAGGTCTACTTTTTTAATACCGCCAAATCTTGGACCAACATCGTAGATAAAATCTGTAAAGATACTATTGTTAATTGTCTTCAACGCTTGCGTATTTGAAGCAATATCCTCGCTAACCGGAGGTTCTAAAAGATCTATTGTTGATAGGTTCCGATTAATTAAACCAAAGGCCATTAGACTTAGGATTGTAAATACGGCGCAAAAAATTAAAATGCTCTTTTTCATATCTGTTAATTAATGATTAATTTCTATCAAATCTATTGCGAAACGATGCTTCGGTACCTATTTCGAATGTAAAATGATGTAAATTTTGTGTAAAACATCCTAAACTGTCTCAGATTTAAATAGTTTTGTAGAATGGGCTTAAGTCATTTTAAAATAGCTTCTTTCACTTTGGTATTTATTTTCTTGTGCATCTCAAGGATTAATGCTCAAGACTCGCCTAATGATAGACATATTGAGGTGTCATTGCGAATGATTGGGCATCAAGTCATGCTCAGTTCAAATGATAGCACCTCTCGAGTGTTACCGATCATAAAGGAAAAAGGACGCTATAAAATTCAGTTCGCATCTGACTTTGAATTCGAGCCAGCGGAATTGGTCTCAACCGTAGACCACGTTGTCAAGGAAACCAGAATGGCAAAAAGCTATATCGTGGAAGTGGAGGACTGTGAAACTGGCGAGGTAGTTTATAGTTTCGAAATTAATGATAAAGAGCAATCGGACATCATCCCCTGTAGGGGTAGAGTTCAACCCAAAGCCTGTTATAGTATTTTAATCACCTTGATAGATCCAAGATGGGCAGATACAGCGCTGCTTACTATCTCTCCTGACACCGAAAACGGATCATTTTTTAAGACAAATCAGGTGAAGTATAGTTTCTTTGTTACACTGTTCATACTAATGGCCATGGTGTTATTTTTTATATGGAAGCGACGAAATTCATCCAAGATAGACCCGAATTTAATCCCAATAGGCGAGTACCATTTTGACAAGCGGAATACGAAGCTTTTAATTGAGGATCAAAAAATAGAACTGACCAGTAAAGAGGCAGATCTTCTTCTTTTACTCCATGGAGCGGTCAACACAACTGTTGAACGAGAGGTTATCCTGAATGTGGTCTGGGGAGACGCAGGTGATTATGTGGGCAGGACCCTAGATGTGTTCATTTCGAAATTACGGAAGAAACTAGACGCCGATTCAAGTGTGAAAATCGTCAATATTCGAGGGGTTGGATATAAGCTAGTTAGCGACATTTAGTTCGTATTTTGAAAGGGCTAATCCTGTGGCCAGCATTAATGGAGCTATCTCAACCAAATCCCGATAGCTATCGGGACCATCAGACCTTTGATTTGTTTCACAAAATTAAGTTTCGATAATATTATTGGTATATGGGTTAGAAAGGTCTCTGAATTTTAGCCATTTTAATTTTAGTCTTTTATGTTTCATTTTTAATTTTGACTGGATTGGTTCTGAAGACATACGCAAATAGTATTGCAAAAACGGCATAGACGGCGCACAGAGAAATAACTATTTCCGAATGAATTTGGATTTTAGAAACAACTTTGACCAAAGCAAGTGCGCCAACTCCAAAATGCATAAAATTCCCAACGGCAATGGGCTTATTATAAATTCCTCCAATTAATGACCCTTTCGCCATCCAATTCAACATTGCGAAACCTAGATATAGTGCGCCCAATAATTGGAAGGATAAGGTTGTGATCGGGTTAGGTGTTATGCCTATACTAGAGATAGTTTCATTAGGTAAAAATGTTAGAACCGCACCTGATGCGGCTAAATAAATGGCACTTGAACTCATTAATATTTTTGTATTCATAGTCTTTTTTCAATTGATGCTAGCGGTTAGGCTATGATTTCGTTTTGGAATCATCCGCAGGATTATTCTGGCGAAACCGAGCTGTTTGATAGATGCTTTTATTTTGTTGTGCCACAAAACTGCAATGAAATACACACATTGTTCTCAGCTGACCTTTCATTATGCTTTCTATTTATTGCAAACTCATAAATTACCAATGAAGTCCTTTTCCCCTTAGATATTCAATTAATATTAGCGGTCTGTCAGTTTGAATAATGTCAATATTGTTCTCAATATACCAATCATAAATAGTAGGGTCAAGGGCAGCTTTTTCATCATCATGACCTGCACATAGATCTTCCCAAAGAGCATTAACCCAAATACTTGAGCCTTTTGCTCTAATGTCATCAAAATCGTCAATTAATTGAATGGAGTCTTGAGGAATTAGAAATTCAAATGCAACAGGTAAAAGATTTTCAAGATAATCATCTACGATTATGTTATCACTCGGGTTTGGAAGTCGTACTACTGGCATAAAATAAACTTTGTCCAAATATTCACCAAATTCACTTTCTACTTCACTTCTTGTTTTTAATCCTTTTATAATCACTTGGTCAAGCGTATTTGTTCTTTTCATTACTTCATAACACTTGTCAAAAATATGGTAACACTTATCTAAATTGATCAGGATTTTATCTTTAGAAAGCAAAAGAGCTTCTTCCAAAGTAGGGATTCTGTGCAACGTTGCCACACCCAATCCATCAGTGAGTCGTAAGGTTTTCAAACTGTCTAATGTCCAATCCTTTACAAAGCCTTTACCGTTAGTTGTTCTGTCAATGGTTTCATCATGCATCAAAACAAGTTTTCCGTCTTTAGTTTCTCGGATATCGATTTCTACCATATCAACCCCCATTTTAATACAGTTTTCAATGGCATTCAGTGAATTTTCAGGGGCATTACGCCAATCGCCACGATGTGCGACTACAATGATTTGATCGTTTTTAGAATCTTCTAAATTTTTGATCAAGGCGTCGATTGATGGTTTTTGAACTAATGCTTGATTTTCATTAGACGGTTTTTTACAGGATACACTTATCAAGAAAATTCCGATAATTAAATAGTAACATTTCATTTTAATTTTTTTTATGTGGGTTGACGTGCTGGTGTATAGCAAATCAATTTAGTTCTTAAGTTTAAAAGTAAGATAATTTTACTAACAGTCCCGAAAGCTATCGGGGCAGCAAAATTAACCCACCCGAACGTGCCGTTCGAACCTGGCGGGTTATGCACTTTGTTGAACTTAGTTAGTTATTTTCTTTTCAAATTTTATTTTTCTAACACCATGATTACTGTCCCATTGTTTAACTTCTATGAAATCAAGTTTTCTATACAACTCAGTAGCTGGTCCATTTTCTACTCCTGTTTCAACAATAAAGAGTTTCGAATTAAATGAATTTAAAGTAAACTCTATTAGTTTTCGAGCTATTCCTTGCCTAAAAAATTTGGGATTTACGACTAAACTTTGAATATGAGTAAAACTGTCGTCGTGATTAATTTCTATGATTCCTGCGAGTTCTTGGTTTTTTAGATATCCAAAAAAATCATTGTCACTCTTTAAATAACTTTCAAGACTTCTTTTTAAAGGAGGAAAATCAGTGGCATTTAACAATTCTGCCTCTACAGCATATGAAACCTGAAAAACCGAACGTATTTTATTGGATACACCTATATCTTTATTTTGAAGCCTTTCTATCATGGGTAGATACTCTATTTATTAGGATTCATAAACCCATTTGCCATCAACCATCGTCCGTTCTATTTTAATATCAACGATAGTGTTGGGGTCTACTTGTGCAGGATTTTTATCCAGCACAACCAAATCTGCAAGTTTACCCATTTCCAGGGATCCTTTAATGGTCTCTTCATAAGACGCGTAAGCACCATTTATCGTCCCGACCTTGATGGCTTCTTCAAATGATATTTTTTGACTTGCACCCCATATATTCCCAGACATATCCGTTCTCGTGACCGACGATTGAATAGCCATCATTGGCTCAAAGGGTCCGGGTGGATAATCAGAGGTCTGTGTCACATTAATGCCAGCATCAAGAAAACTCCTCACTGCAAACATGTTTTCTAATCGCTCTTGTCCATAATTCACCATCTTTTCACCATGAAAATACACATAGGTGGAAAATGGACAGGGTATCGCATTTAGATTTTTAATGCGCTGTATCAATTCCGGATTGACCACGGTGCAATGCTCCAACCTAAATCGAGGGTCTTGTCTTGGATGTTCTTTTTGAATTCTTTCAAATACATTTAAAGATTTATCAATTCCCACATCACCATTGGCATGGATACCAATTTGCCAGTTCGCTTTATGCGCTTTGATGGCATAACTATACAACTCTTCCTCATCCATGACAATAATCCCAAAGTCGTCAGGTCTACCAACGTATGGTTCTGACAGTCTTGCGGTGCGCTCCGAGATAGAACCATCACAAGTAAGTTTCATGCCGCCTATCCGAATCCAGTTGTCGCCATCGCCGGTCTTTATTCCTTGTGCAATCATATCATCGATTTCATAATAACCCATCATGCAATATATTCGGGAAGACAATTCACCCGCAGCGTAAGCATCACGATAGGCTTTAAGGTCAGCCTGTTCGCCATAAGCATCAGTCACTGAAGTGACGCCAGACTTCGACATCATTTCAGTGATTATTTTCACACCTTCTTGGCGGTCTTGCGGCGTAAATTTTTCTGGCGCCAGTTTATTTACCAGATCCACCGCATTTTCTTTAAGCAAACCGGTTGGTTCTCCGTCTTCATCGCGCACGATCTCACCACCTTCCGGCGTTGGGGTATTCCTATCTATGTTAGCTAATTTTAAAGCCATAGAATTGACATAGGCCGTATGTCCTCCTCTATGCACAATTTTAATGGGATGGTCTGCAGTTATCACATCAAGGTCGTATCGTGTAATATATCTTCCTTCAGCGGTTTTGGTATCATCATATTTAAATCCAAAAACCCATTCTCCAGGCGGCTTTTTAAGTGATGCTTCTTTCAGTGCATCTTGAATTTCTTTAATGGATCTTAAATCACAATCGACATTTCTAAGGTGTGCATTTCCGGAATAGGCTGGGTGAGAATGCGCATCGATAAATCCGGGTGTAATGGTTTTGCCCCCCATATTCATTTTATGCGTTTTTGAACTACTCAAGTATAAAATGTCTTTATCTGTTCCAACGGCTACGATCTTTCCATTACTGATGGCAATAGCTTGAGATTTTGGTTGACTGGGGTCAGACGTGTAAATATTTGCATTATGTAATATTAGCTCAGGACTTGATGTTGAACAAGAATTCAATACAAGTAGTCCCATGGTACCCATTCCTAATGTCTGAACAAACTGTCTCCTATCTAAATTGTGTATCATAATCAATGATTTATTTTAAAGCGGCATAACTCAAATGTTATCGTTTAGGAAAGATACAAATTGTACGACAAATTATTCTTGTTAACCAACAAAGCACAATGGCCCTATAGCTATCGAGATTTACGCCCTGTTAGCATCAGTATTTAATTTTTAAAACTTATTTCGCTTAAGTTGATATCGTACTCAAATCTTTGATTGTCATTAATGTCCCAAGTTTCCATTTTTATCTTTGGATCTTCCTTATTCCAATCAATAGTGAGTAATCCAAAATGATTATCCATGATAGGTCCTTCAATTCGATTTTCGTTTGGTGTAGCAAAATGCCATGTAGAAGAAAGCCCACTTGACGTGAAATCATAGATTGGGTAATACCTTGTTTTCAATTTAGAAACTTCAGAATAATGCACATCTCCAGTTAAAAACATGACTCCATTAGCATTTGTTTTAGCAATAAGGTCTAGCATACGTTGTTGCTCGTGAGGGAAATTTGCCCAAGCCTCGTAACCATTCCATTCAATTCCGAATTGGGTTCCAGAACCAATTAATCTAATATCGGCCGGTTTCTTCAATTGTTTTTCTAGCCATTTCCATTGCTCTTCACCAAGTAAAGTTGAGTCAACATTAGTATGAGGCGCATAATCCTTGTTGTAAAACCGAAACCTTCTGTCTTCTTTAAATTCATTATTGTAAGGCTTAAGTCTGTCTCTAAATGTTCTGCCGTCTAGTAGGATTATTTGAAGTTTGTTTTTTCCTATGTTATAAATATATGAATGGTAAATCCCTTGATGCTTTCTTCTTAAAGAAGAGTCTGGTTCGTTAAAGAAATCCATAAAAACTTCTTTTGATTCTTCTTTAAGCGGATACTCTTTTCCAGCGTCATTCCAACCGTAATCATGGTCATCCCATGTCGCTATGATTTCGGTATTTTCTTTTAAATTTTGAAAGCTTGATTTATTTGCTAATCGCTGGTATTTGGTCTTTAGTGTGTCAATGTTTTTGGTGTCTCCATAAATATTGTCTCCCAAGAAAATAAATAAGTCGGGTTTATGTTTAACTACTATGTCAAAAATTGGAAGGTCATGGTTTTCAGATGCACATGATCCGAATGCTATTGTTGTAATTTGTGCAGTTTGCTTTTGTTGATCTTTGCAAGCTACCAGTGCTATAGAAATTAAAAAATAATAAAAGATATATTTCGTATGTCGCATAAAAAGTTCTTTAATTATTACTGCTGCCGTGTTCGTGCCTGCATACCACTGGCGAGAAAAACTGACATTGTCAAATCAGTTTTAAGTTATCCTGTAGTATAAAGGTAAGGAAACTCATGAAGTTATTCCGATAGCTATCGGGACAGCTTGCTGAAATATATGCTATTGGTCGTTCGTATTAAATTAATTCCTGTTCCGACTCTTTTTTACTTGAAAATTCATAAATAAGAATACCACCTATTATGATATCGATAATACCACTCACAGGCACATAGGATTTGATTTCAGGAATCAATGAGGAAAAAAAATATTGAAAACTTTCTTGCCCCATGAGAATGAAGATTATGGCAGCTAATATGGTTAGGTAACCCAAAACTTTATAACCCTTGATATTTTGACCCTTTAGATTAGTTTTTCAAAAGGTATTATAAGTAACTTACTATGGTTTGGTGAGGGCTAACGTTTGGAATAAGGTGTGTTTTAAAGTGCTTTATTTGTTGTTAGCATTAGTTTTGCAATAGGATGAATAATTTCTTGCCTGAAATCTTCTTCATAGTCACAATTTCCCAAGACGACGAGCCCAATATTCTCTTCAGGGATCATCATTAAAAAACTCCTAAATCCTTTATCCCCACCATAATGACCTACGGCATGTTTTGAGTCAAAATCATATTGTTGAAAGCCTAATCCTATATGCGAGAATTTTTCTGAAGTGGGTTTCAAGGTCAAGGAGTAATTGTTCTCAGGAGTATTTCGTTTAGATTCCTTCAAGAAGTGAATCATCCACTTACTTAATTCAATAACTGAGGCATTCAGAGTACTACTCGCAGCATGCTCTCTTGTATATGGGTAGGTGTCTCTTTCATATAGATTTCTAGATATTTTATTTATGGTATGCGGTGAGGTAGTGAGAGAGTCGTGAATGTTGAAATATCTAAAGTCGCTAAAAACCATTCCTGAAGGACCTAGAACATTATTTTTTAAATAATCTTCAAACGAACTTTTAGTCTTTTTTTCAATCACGTACCCCAAAATATTATAGCCCAAATTGCTATAAGAATAAGTTAGAGAAGGCTCTGATTCTAGCTTAAGATTTAAGCTGACAACATACTCTTTTAAGCTCGTATCGGATTGATTATTGTTTTCCCAGTGATAGTTTCCAACATCTGGTAACCCTGAGGTGTGGTTTAACAGATCCTTGATGGTTATTTTCTTGATCCGTTCGTCTTTAAACTGCAATTCGGGAATAACTGTATAAAGTGTATCATCCAGTGAAAGTAGTCCGTCATTTGCCAATTTAATAATAGCCGAAGACGTAAATAACTTGCTAATTGAGGCGGTATGAAATATGGAATTTTCTGTAACTAAATTGCCGGTTTTAATGCTTCTAACACCATATCCCTTGCTGTATATAACAGAATCATTTCTCACCACTCCAATTGAAAGTCCAGGAATATTATATTCGTTCATTTTATTGATCACAATCGAATCAACTTTTTCATTAAATCCATTTAAGGATCTTTTGACCTCAAGGTTTTGTTTAAACGATTGGTTAGAACAGGATTGTAATATGACGAGGAATAAAAGTAGTGTTACTAAAGCTGATCTTTTCATCTAGTTAATGCTAACGTTTTTAATAGTATTAAAAATGTTCAAAATCAACCTTATGGATTTAGGTTCTCATAAAGATATGTAGCCGCAGCTTTTGCCATTTTTCGTTGACTATGTCCAACACCAGGAATGATTTTTAGTTTCCAGTTGCTTTTGGTATTCAACGTTTGTGCTGTTTCCATGCCTATGTTGTAAAAATAGGTGCCTCTGGCCAATCGATGTGTTCCTTGAATATCAACGGTTTTAGAGCGTAGTATTTTCCCGCCTTTTTCATTAGCATTATCCAGTTCTCCTAAGAACATTGTTAAGTTTTTTCTAAATGATTTTTTTAAGTTTTTCTTTTTTGTGTTTGTGTTTTTAATACCGAATGGGTAATCTGCTTGATAGTCTGTAACTGTATAAGACCCAGCATTGGATGCTAAAATTCTATTAGCTTTTGATTGAGGGTAGAATATTGCAAAACGTTGTAATATTTGTCCACCAGCAGAATGCCCAAAAATATCATACTTTTTTGCTTTGAGTTTTAGCTTTTTTTTAGCTATTGAAAAGATTCTATCAAAATCACTGTAAATCCAAGCTTTTGAATCTGCATTGAAATTAAATTTAGCGACACTTTCATCCATCCAATACTGATTGGTATTCTTTTTCAGGCTAATTCCTATGCGTTCATCAAAATCTTTAATCATGTTTCCTAAGTGATATCCCCCGTAATTATAGTTTTTTTCAGGATACGAAGGTGAAAGAATTAATACATTGTGTTTCTCAGAGGTTTGAATCCATGAATCACGATAATCATCACCATTTCTTCCTGATCCGGGAATAACTAGTAGCACTTTTGTAGATTTATTAAACTTTTTTGGTTTGTGATAATACACTGTAAGGTCAACATCCTCATGTCCTTTTCCTCCACTGATTATAAAAGACCCTGAACCTTCATTGATTTGAAGGGATTGAGAAGTAATGTTTTGAGCAAACGAATAGTTGATTAGCCCGATGATGGCGCTTACAATAAAAGGGGCGATTTTAATGTTCATAATTTGAAGTGTTAATGATTTATTTATTCTGTATTGTTTGGTCAAAAATCTTCATTAAAACAACATTGATTTTAATACATCGACGAATAATATGTATCTGATTACCGATAAGTATTAACTCATGATATTTTTATTTGGTCAGTAGTTTATGATCATTCATGTGTAATAAATGAAGATTTGTCTTAATATAATTTAAGGCAAGAGTTATTGCGTATTTTTAAGACTATTTCGATGAGATCATGGATAACATTTTAACGCAACTAATCAATAAAATACTTCAAAAGCGCTGGTTGAGTCATGTCTTGTTTTGGATACTTTTATTGATTTTTTACACGCTAGCCATGCGCAGCGGTTATGGGTCAATTTATAGATCCTTCAACCGTAACGTTATATTATTACTTCCTCAAATATTGGCTTCTTACTATATTATCTATTTTTTAAATCCGGTTTTCTTGTTTAAGAAGAAGTATGTACTCTTCGGGATCTTGTTTTTAATTGGAACCTATATATTTTCCATATTAGCTCGTTTTTTGGTAATTTATGTTGTGGAAGAATTATATAGAGAACCTCCATTTCAGCAAGAAACACTTTTAGAAATCGCAACGGATATTAAAAGACTGTATAGAGATTTTTTTTACAGGGTGTATTTGCCAGTATTTCTTGTTGTTAGTGTAAAACTAATAAAAGAACGATTTGAAGAGAAAAGTAGAAGAGAATTGTTGGAAAAAGAAAAGATAACTGCAGAATTGAATTTTATGAAGGCACAGATTCATCCGCATTTTTTGTTTAACACATTGAATAATTTATATGTATTGACACTTCAGAACTCTGACAAAGCCGCTGATACCGTTTTAAAACTTTCGGAAATGTTAGATTATATGTTGTATAAATGCAATGAAAATACAGTTTCAATTTCAGAAGAAATTCAGTTGATTCAAAATTATATTGATTTAGAACAGTTGAGGTATGGAAATCGTTTAGAACTCGTTTTCAATAAGGATATTGATAATCCTCAAACGCAGATTGCTCCATTAATTTTAGTGTCTCTTATTGAAAATGCCTTTAAGCATGGAGCTAGCGGAACTGTTGCAGTTCCGAAAATAAAAATAGAAATTAGCGTTAAAAATGAGCAATTATTATTCTCTATCTACAATACAAAACCAATACAAGCTCAAAAGGATACGACGAGTTTCAAAAAGGGCATCGGCCTGGTAAATACTAAAAGTCAATTGCAATTGATTTATCCTGATATGCATTCAATAGAAATTATTGAAGATAAAACTTCCTATAAGGTAAAACTTCAAATAAATTTAAAGAATTAAATTTATAGGCTTTAAAAATTTAAATAAGTGAAAGTACGCTGTATTATTATTGATGATGAACCGTTGGCCATAATGTTGATTGAGGTACATATTGCTAAAATTCCGAATTTAGAAGTAATAGCAACTTGCAACAACGCATTGGATGGTTTTGAGGAGTTGAAATCTAAGGAAGTGGATTTAATGTTTTTAGATATACAAATGCCTTTGCTAACCGGGATTGAGTTTTTGAAATCTTTAAGTAATCCACCAAAAGTAATTTTTACTACAGCATATAGAGAATATGCAATTGAAAGTTATGAATTAGATGTGGTCGATTATTTATTAAAACCTATTTCTTTTGATCGTTTTTTTAAAGCGATTAATAAGTACTTTAAAGCAGTTGAAAGTAAATATACGACGGAGATTGACAACTCTGAAAAAGAACAAAATTCAGATTTTATATATGTCAATGTAAATAAGAAACATTATAAAGTTTTGTTTTCAGAAATTCTTTATGCAGAAAGTTTAAAGGACTATGTACAAATCCATACTAAAGAAAAAACAATCATAACCAAAGATAAAATCAGTGATTTCGAACAAAAATTACCAGAGCATTTCATTCGAACTCATAGATCGTATATTGTTAATATGGATGAAATCACTGCTTATACATCCCATGATGTTGAATTAGGTGCATTGGAAATTCCAATAGGAGTGAGTTATAAAAAGCAACTGCTTAAAATTCTAAAAACACCTTAATAAACTACTTTTTAATTTAGATACGACTTATTATATATCACAGGCATTTGTCCTTTTCCATCTGTTTCATGAATTATCGTCACTAATTGGATTTATCATGATGAAGCCAGTTATTCTAGTATTTTTTCTTTGCTTGCTCCTAGCCAATACTCAATAAAATAATCAAAGGTGAAAATCAAAACGATAATTAGAATTGTAATTCCGAAAGTGATTATTCTCCTTTTTATTAGAACTTTAGATTTTGGCTGAAAGTGAGTGAGTCTTTGGATCACATCTATTATCCTTTCTTTATTAAAAAACAGAATTAATAACAACATTAAAAGAACGATAATGGCGTTGGCTAATGCAGGATAGACATCAAGAAAAATAATATCGAATAATATTATGTTTACCATTATTGGTAATAATATTAATACGCCTAT
>RCNB010002283.1_pt1 | contig 14472 bp, 13 predicted proteins | sample 2041321 | NCBI WGS metagenome assembly RCNB01 (sample SAMN09708232, study PRJNA481090) | Marine sediment metagenome, whole genome shotgun sequencing project. | reverse complement strand
TAAGCAGTACGAACCCGCCAACCAGCTCTTCCCCTGGTCGCCGCGCAGATTGGAGTACTTACTCGAGGATATTGGAAAAGCCGCTGGTGTGGAGAAGCACCTCTCCTTCGAGATGTGCCGCTGGACTGCAGTTCTCATCGATTATGTCAATGGTTTAGACCACGACAGAATTCGACAAAAGCTCGGCATCTCGAAAATCCAATGGCGCGAAGTGGGCAACAAGCTGCACCGCTTGGCTGAGAAAAACGCCTAAATATCACCGACACCATTTCAAAATTAAAAAAGGGCTGTCCAAAAAGGCGCTTTGGGCAGCCCCAATATTTAATTCATGATTCATCTAATTATTACATCTTCTTAACGACGATATCCCCTATCACATTGGCTGCTGCGTCTCCACGATCTGCAGCGTTGGAGAGATGACGATAGATCTCGCGCAGCTTCAGCATCTCAACTACGTGATCGATATCGCGCGGCATTGCGAAGAGATCGGCGATCGCCTCCCGATAAACAGTCTCCATCCGATTCTCCAAAGCTTTCGCCCGCACGGCATGGTCGTTGGCGACATTGGGGTGATCTTCCAATCGCTGCACACCCATGTGGATCTCACGCGCTGCATCCGTCAGAAGGGAGACCATGCGCTCCATGTAGGCGTTCGGCTGCACACCGAGCAGGTGCATCTCTTCTACCGTTGTATCGGCATAGTCGAGCACATCATCGATCGTTAATGAGAGTGCGAAGATGTCCTCGCGATCGATCGGAGTAACAAATGTCTTATTAAGTTCGTCAATCAGGATCCGACGCACTTCATCGGCTTCTTTCTCAAGCTGGGTCACCGCCGTTGCAAGCGCTTCGCTAGGTTCTTTAACGTACTCGAGCAGCTTCTGCATCCCCAAAACAGAATACTCCGCCTGCTTAATTAGCAGTTCGAGAAAGCGGTTTGTTTTTTTACGAGAGAAGATACTCATACGGTTTCACCCTTCGATTAATCTCATTGCCACGAATAAACTTTATTGTTTTGATTCCCCCGGAATTTCGAGGAACAATACCAAATTGATGACTTCGAGATTTATTCCGGAAAGGATCATCAAAATCCGATCGTCCGGTCGTCTGGATGGTTTATTATAAATGCGAATGCCAATCTCGTGTCAGATCCAGCATTTTGTAGTCCTAATTATAGACTCAATCAGCGATCATCTGTCTACGAACCCATAGGACTCGTCGAAGGTCGGCCGCAGAGCACTTGCCTGCCTTACAGACAAGAGACACGTTGAAACATCATAACTAGCTGAATTTCGCATGTCAAGGAGAATGGAGGCGCAGCTTGACAGCACACATCCTTATCACCACAATTAGGCTATGGAATCACTTGAAATCCCGGATGGTCACCGCTCTGGTTTCGTCGCCCTTGCCGGTCGCCCCAATGTGGGAAAATCCACCCTTATCAACCGCCTCCTTGGGCAGCGAATCGCGGCGGTGTCACCGAAGCCGCAGACGACCCGCCAGCGCCAACTTGGAATCCTCTCGCTTCCGGACGCGCAGTTGATTTTCGTCGACACACCGGGGATTCATGAACCCCTGCATAAATTGGGCGAGAAGATGAATGAGGAAGCCCTTTCTTCTCTGCGTGAGGCGGATGTTGTTTTAGCGCTCTTCGACCTCACCCGACCGCCGAACGAAGAAGACATACAGGTCGCGGCGCAGATCAGAGAGATCCAAGGACAGATACCTGCCATCATCGCCCTTACAAAAGCAGATCGCGTGCCCGATGACCGCATGTCAGACCGGCGCGCAGCGTTTCGAACCCTGCTCCCTGAAGCTGACTTCCTGGAGATCTCCTCGACTCGAGGGGATAACCTGGATGAATTGATCGAACGCATCAAAGGTGAATTACCCGAGGGCCCTCGTCTCTTCCCACCTGAAACAATTACGGATGCGTACGAGCGCGATATCGCCGCCGATATGATCCGTGCTGCTGCTTTGAAAAATCTGCGCGACGAAGTTCCGCACAGCCTCGCCATACGGATCGATGAATTCAAAGAACGGAACGAACATGGCGCCTATATCGAAGCTACAATATTTGTTGAACGCGATTCCCAGAAAGGGATCGTCATCGGTAAGGGTGGCACAATGCTGAAGACGATCGGCACGTTTGCCCGAAAGGACATCGAAGCCGCAACAGACCGCAAAATCTACTTGAAATTACGTGTCAAAGTCTTGCCCGGATGGCGCAATGACGAAAACAAGCTTAAGAGTTTCGGTTTTGGGGGGTCTGGTCACTAAGAGTGCAGATGCATTCACTGAGGAATAACCTTGAGTAGGAATAAATCGAAGGGCACAAAAACAAGCTCTTTCGGGGCGCCGGGGCGCATCAGCCATGACGCCTCACCGTTTTACAGCAGCCGCCTTTATCAGGGACAGCAGCGGGAAATCACTTCACCCCACGCTGAGAATCCTATCCCTGAAGAAAGCCTTAATTGTTTCCACCTGAAATCATCGGGCGATATGTCCGAAATCCCTGATTACAGCGTCCACCTCATGGTGACCTCGCCACCCTACAACGTCCGCAAAGAGTACGACGAGGATCTCACCCTTGAGGAATACCACGATCTACTGCATGTTGTCTTCAAAGAAACCTACCGGAACCGGCGGGCGAGCCTGCATTAATATCGCCAATCTGGGTCGGAAGCCTTACCTGCCACTGCATGCTCTAATCATTCAAACCATGCTCGAAATCGGTTTCTTGATGAGGGGAGAAATCATCTGGGACAAAGCCGCGAGCGCCTCCCCCTCCACGGCATGGGGATCCTGGCAGTCAGCATCAAATCCTGTATTGCGCGATGTCCATGAGTACATACTCGTCTTTTCAAAGGAGTCTTTCTCACGCAAACCTGAAGTCAAAGAAGATACGATCGAGCGCGAGTCCTTCCTCGAGTGGACGAAGAGCATCTGGACTTTCCCCGCCGTTTCTGCAAAGCGGATCGGACATCCGGCTCCATTTCCTGAGGAGCTTCCCAGGCGCCTGATCGACCTCTACACCTTTAAGAACGACGTGGTCCTCGATCCCTTCTGTGGATCTGGAACCACCTGTCTGGCAGCATTTCGACTCGGAAGGCAGTACATCGGCTACGAAATTAATCCGCAGTACAAACAGCTCGCAGAAGAACGACTGGGAGGCGCAATAGAAGGCGATCTCCTGGGAAAAGCTGCGACGGACGAAACATAGAGGAGAAGATGGCCTACCAATCCCCGTTCTCAACTCGATACGGTTCATCGGAGATGCGCGCAATATGGTCTGAGGTGGCCAAGAGGCGCGCCTGGCGCAGCGTATGGTTTGCTGTCGCTGAGGCGCAATCAGCTGCTGATCTTGTCTCTCCTGAGCAAATTAATGAGATTCGCGCCAAGGTTGATGCGATCGATCTAGCCCGGGCTTGCGAAATCGAAGCCGAGATCGGGCACGATCTAATGGCTGAACTGCGTACCTTCGCTGAGCAATGCCCGTCGGGCGGCGCAATCCTGCATTGGGGATTAACTTCCGCAGACGTCCAGGACAACGCCGATGTCATGCGGCAGAAGGCTGCACTCGCCCTCGTGCTCGATAGCCTGCGGACTCTGCTGTTGGCGTTCGCCGAGCGCATCGAGGAGACTCACGATCTACCCATCATGGGCTTCACCCACCTTCAGCCTGCCGAACCAACGACGCTGGGTTACCGCCTGAGCGTCTACGCCCAAGACCTTTTAGAGGGGTTCGAAACTCTCCTGAGTTTGCACCGCAGGCTGCGCGGGAAAGGCATTCGCGGTCCGGTTGGGACCTCTGGCCCATTTGTAGATATGTTAGCAGACTCCGATATCACACCTGAACAGCTCGAGTCGAACATCATGAACTCCCTCAATCTTGAAGCATTTCCAATCACGACGCAGACCTACCCGCGCATGCAAGACTACCGATTGATCAGCGGCTTGGCCGACGTCGCGGGCGCCTTACATAAGTTCGCCTTCGATCTGCGCCTGCTGCAATCACCCGGGATCGGCGGCCTTCAGGAACCCTTTGGTGATAAACAAGTCGGATCGAGCGCGATGCCATTCAAACGTAATCCGGTAGCAGCGGAGAAGATTTGCTCACTGGCTCGAGAGACCGCGGCCTGGGTGGATGTCGCCTGGCAGAATAGCGCCACATCCCTTCTCGAGCGGACGCTTGACGACTCCGCCAACCGGCGCAGCATGATCCCAGAGGCGTTCCTAGCTTGCGATGAGATGCTGCGCACTACACATCAAATTCTCCAGGGGCTAGTCATCGACCGCTCTCACTTCCAATCCCAGCTTAAGCGCTTTGGACCCTTCGCTGCGATCGAGCGCGTTTTAACCGCTCTTGTCCAGGCTGGTGGCGACCGCCAGGAAATGCATGAACGACTTCGCCAGCACAGCATGAAAGCATGGGATGCCTATCAAACAAAGGGAAAGAACCCGCTTAAGGGCTTGCTATCCAAGGATACCGCCCTGCTTAAGCACCTTCAGCCGGCACGAATCCGTAAGCTGCTGGATGCGAGCACCTATGTTGGTCTTGCTCCTGTGAGAGCAAAGGAAATGGCGGCGCACATTCGCGGGCGATTAGCCCCAGAGCAGAAAGAAAAGAATTCTTGAGCAATGCCTACCCGCTCAACCGTGCACTGGGCAGATTGAATGCGGTGTTTCTTTCGTTTTCTAGTCGATAGAATTAACCAGTAGTGACATTGGATAACCAGGCTTATTCGAAGCAGTAAACCGACCTGAGAGGGCAGACAACGATGATGTTCTTCCTCTTTATTGCAGCAACGTTCGCCGTCCTTGATTGGATTGCAGTCGCAACGAACCACCGGCGGCTCGAATTCGTCGCCAAACCCGCAACCATGCTGGGGATGGTCTTATGGTTCGCGACTACCCTGCCTGCTGTGCCTGCCCCAGCTGGCACCTGGTTCCTTCTAGGGATGGGTATTTTCCTCGCCGGGGACATATTCTTAATGCTCCCGACTGACAATTTCATCAAAGGTCTGCTCGCCTTCATCCTCGGCAACATCGCTTATATCGTCGCCTTCAATCTCCCGCAGCCGATTTTCCAGCCCCTATCCCTGATTTTTCTTGCGGTCATAGGTGCCATAGCCCTGTTCCTTTTGAGACGTATCACTCGAGCTTTGCGTGCAAATAAGCAGGGCGAACTCATCGTACCGGTGATCGCATATGCCGCCGTCCTCGGTCTCACCTTCTTCTCAACCCTATCAACACTCTTGCGAGCGACTTGGCCTCTGCAAGCCGCGGTTCTTGCGGCGATCGGCGGCGGGTTGTTCGTCCTCTCAGACAGCATGTTAGGGTGGAACCGCTACGTCAAGCCGATTCCGAACGGACAACTTATAACGATCATCACCTACCACCTCTCTCAACTCTTCTTGGCAACGTCATTCCTTCTATTCCTGGGTTTGATCGCGCTCTGAAATTCGGGAAGCTTGGCGTCTGATTATCCTCTGCTAAATCAATTTAGACGCGGATCTTCTCCCACAGCACGGTTCGACTGCGCCAGTCATTGTTTGAATTGATTTGCAGTTAATGTATGTATCGGTGGGGAATGGTTTGAGGCCCTTGATTCGTGCTACGCCTCAGTTTAATCAGCGGGAATGACTGCCCAGGATCGTTTTCACTCACACTTGGGTGAAATGATCAGCTTCAATCTCGCGCCAGTCGGCTCCCTGAGGCAAACGCAAGTATGCGCCCAGGAGTGGGTGAACCTCGCGGATCATCTCCGACATCCGCAGCGCGATGCGCCGGATGGAAAAATGTGCGTTTTTCTCCGCTCTCAACTCACAGAAATGATAAACCTCGCGGAGATTCATCGTCATCAGAACCCTGCGATTGAAGCCATTCGGCACCAGGTAGGCAGCGACATGTGGATTCCAGGCTTCAAGTTGGCTGAATGCCTTTGCAGCCTGCTCCATCGCCTTTCTGTAGGGCGCTTCGAAGCCGGCCTCCACGATCAGGCGTGGAACAGCGTAACCCAGATCAGCTCTTAACCGTTGGGGGGTTTGAGTCATCATGCGGTGGCGTTTTAGCTCGAAGTAAGCCCCTTGATCGAGGGTTGCGTCGAATGTGTAATAGGCATGTTCCAGCTCTCGCACCGGAGCATCGAAGCGATCGAGCCTTCCCAGAAGCGCCTCGGCCAATTCCTTGAGTTGGTCTCCTTCCATTTCTCGCACGGTCTTCATTACCGTTGCGAAACTCGCGCCTCCTGGCGCGAAAAGCGCAGCCGCCAGGATACGCAGCTCGGCTTCGGGATCGTAATCGACTAACTCGAGCATCCCTGCCGTCGGTTCAACAGGAAAAGCGGCTGCTCGGTCTGAAAAATCCGTGCCAACATCCTCGAGATATGGAACCCGGTCGGCGTATTTCACCAAGGTCGGTATCTCCACTTGAGCAACCTCTTTAACTCGCTCACCGATTTCCTGAACCTCGCGCAGGGGGTGAGACAGCATCTTGCGAATCGCATGTTCAAGCACGCGAGCGTTGGCGGTCATACCCACATTGGCCAGGGAGGCTGCTGGTAGAAGAAAGCGGCACGCATCGATATAGCGGGAACGAATTCGCCCATCCCAGCGCTCATCACTCTCGCCCTCCGCGCGTGGATGCGCGCTGGCGACAGCATCTTTAACCGGCGCAATGGATTGCATGTAGGTGTCGAATAACAAGTCGCAGGTTTGACGATAGATCTTCTCTGTCGATCCATCTTGAACTTCGGGGGGGATGTAGTATCCCTGACGGTCCCATTTTTGATACCGGGTCGATTTCTCGGTGTAGGAAGCCAGACGGTTTGACTCTATACACTCGATCGCCAAACGGGATACGTTCTCGAGGGCCAGATGTAAGACAGCATGTTCAGCGACCGAGGCGTGCCCGTACCCGACTACCCATCGCTCATGAAACTCTGCGGATTTCTCATCGGTCAGTTCGGCTGCGATTTCACGAAATGAAAGCGGTGACCTGGATGTTTTAGCAAAGGCCACCGCGATTGTCTCTGGATTGAGCTCCTCTGGACGCAGCAGGTAAATCTCCCGCTTGAAAGTCTCAGGCATCCTGTCCCTCCACGCCTTGATTCAGAATCACACGCGCCCGTTGAATGTCTCGCCCAATGCGAGAAAGAAGCAGTTCCGTATTCGAGAAACGTCTTTCATCCCGAAGGCGTGCGCTAAATTCAAGACGCAATTCCTTTCCGTAGAGATCCGCGTTGAAATCCAGCAGATGCGCTTCAATAATCGCCTGTTCGAGTTTGTCTTCGAAGGTCGGTCTAACACCGATGTTCGTCACCGCCTTATGGCGCTGTCCATCGAACCCTGCCCAACAGGCATACACACCTGAGCGCGGGTATGCCCTTTCTTCCCAGATTTCCAAATTCGCCGTGGGGATCCCCAGTGCTCGCCCGCGGCCTGAACCCGGAACCACCTTCCCCGGAACCACGAATGACCGGCCGAGGTATTTGGCGGTTCGGGCTACAGCCCCGGAACGCAGTGCTTCACGCACCCGCGTCGAGCTTACTACCTCACCGCCAAGAAGGGCCGGGGGAATAACATGCAGCGAAATTCCGCGCTCCGAACCCGCGGCGGCGAGGAAGTGGCGATTCCCCTCACGCTTATACCCCAGCGCGAAATCTTCACCAATCCATAGACTTTTTAAACCCAAACGCGCCTTTAATCGGTCGAGGAAGATCCCCGCTGGGATCTCGGCCAGACTTCGGTCGAATGGCTGCGTGATGACATAGTCCACGCCCAATTCACCAAGCAATTCAGCTTTCTCCTCAGGTGTGTTGATATAAAACGCGGGCGTTCTACCACGTAGAAAAACAGAGGGGTGAGGGAAGAAAGTAAGGACGACTGCCGGACGATTCTCCCGATGAGCGTGTTCGACGAGCGCCTTGATCAACGCTTGATGTCCTCGATGAACCCCATCGAAAGATCCAATCGTAAGATCGCTTTGTTCTAATTGAACGGTGAAAAAGTCTCGCAGATGCTGCATAGGCAACTTCAGCGGTTGAAGACCTTCTTTGGATGCCATTTTGCGCCGTCCTCGACAGCCTCAAGGATGGCGACGAGATCGCCATCAGGCCCGATTGCAACCGCCATTCCAGAGGCGGGTGCGTCTGCAGGAATGAGTCGGCCGAAAGTCACATCTTCATAATTTTTGCCCTCCACACTGATCCTTGGAAAATCAGGTAGGGCGTCAACGGCGGGCCGCAGATATTCGTCCCACGTCCCGTCCATAAATCCCAGCTCTAACTTTTTGAGCGAAACGCATTCTTCGATTGTGAAATGACCCGATTTCGTCCTCCGCAGGTTTGCCAAATGGGCGCCAGTCCCCAATTGCTCTCCCATATCATGCGCGAGCGAGCGGATGTACGTTCCAGCCGAACACTCGATTTCTAAAACCAAATCTGGCGGGCGGTACTCTACGAGAGCCATTTTATAGATTGTTACATCTCTTGAATCAAGCTCGAATTCCTTTCCCTCTCGTGCCAATTCATAGGCTTTTTTGCCTTTGATCTTAATCGCGCTGTACGGTGGCGGTATTTGCTCGATCATGCCCGAAAACTCGGGGATAACGGCTTGGATATCTTCTTCGGTTGGCGCCGCTCCTGTGAGGTGAATGACATCCCCCTCGGCGTCGTAGGTTTTTGTGCTCGCGCCGAAGCGGATCACAGCTTCATAACGTTTTGAAGCCGTACTGAGATATTCACTCAATCGGGTTGCCGATCCCAGGCAGAGGACGAGAACACCCGACGCTCGAGGGTCGAGCGTTCCAGCATGACCTACCTTGCGCACCCCTGTCTCCCTGCGAACAATACTGACGACCTTATGCGAGGTCGGGCCGGTAGGTTTATCGACAAGGATGAGACCAAAGCGATTCATGCAGATTCCTCCGGAGAAGGTGAGATGATCCCCCGAGTCGCGGTCAGGACACGCTCCTGAACCTCCTGCATATCTCCTTCGATTGTGGCACCGGCAGCCTGTTCATGACCGCCTCCCCCGAAGGAGAATGCGATCGCGGCCACATCCACCCCCGGTCGCGACCGCCAACTGACTTTCACATTACCACCGATTTGTTCAATGAAGATCATGACCACCTGAATCCCCTCGACCGTCGCAAGAAGATTCACCAAATCGGCATCGTCGGATCCTGGGTATCCCACTGCCTTTCGGTCTTCAATTGTGAGGCTCGTCCACAAGATACCATTCTCCATCTCAAGTCGCCTCAAACCCTTGCCCCAGTATTGAATGCTCACAAAACTACGTTGATTGAGCGTTCGCGCGTAAATCTCCGCCATGGGGGCTCCCAGGCCGACAAGTTCTGAAGCAATCTCCAGCGTTCTCGATGAGACGCTATCCGTGCGAAAGCCTATCGTATCTGTGATCAAACCAGTCATAAGATTAGCAGCGACATCAGTGTCGATTTCCAAACCAAGCTGCGGGATGACGTCGAAGAGGATTTCTGTCGTGGCGGGGGCTTTGTGATTAACTATGTTGATTACAGCATATTCAGTATTGGTTGGGTGATGATCAATATTAATATCAGGCTCCCTCGGCAGGTTCTCCACGGGAAAACCTGTCCGCTGGATATCCGCGGCGTCCACTAAGATTAATAAATCACCATCGCTAGGGATTTTCGAAGTCACCTTATCTGCGCCTGGCAGGAAGCGGAAGCGAGACGGCACACCTTCCAAAAGAACCGGGGTGACGTTTTTCCCGGCTCGTTCCAGGCTCAGGGTTAGAGCTAGTAGCGAGCCTATAGCATCCCCATCTGGCCGTTCGTGGGAGAGAATGATGACCTGTTGTGCGGCGTTAAGGGCCGCCTTGGCCTTCTCAATCGTCGTTTCCGCCACTCACGTCTCCTGCTTTTTCACCGCGTTCCTCTTGCAGGCTGTCTAACAGTTCTTCAATGCGCGCTCCACGTTCATGAGACGCATCCCAATGGAAGCGAAGTTGGGGGAAGCTTCGCAATTGTATACGTGCTGCCAGTTGGCTGCGTAAATATCCTTGCGCCCCTTCCAAACCCGCGAGAACCTCATCCATCCGCGCGTCGTCTCCACTGGCGACTACAAATATCTGTGCATAGGCCAGCTCCCGATCCACATCCACATCCGTTATCGTGATCATAGCCAGGCGTGGGTCAGCAACATTCCGCGTGAGGATGTCGGCTAATTCCGCTTGTATACGTTCTGCAACCTTTCGGGCGCGCGCCTTGGTCGCCATCGCTCAACCTCACGTAATGGGAACGGTCTCTTCAGTAAAACATTCCAGAATATCGCCCTCTTTGAAAGACTCGAAACCCTTCAAGCCAATACCGCACTCGAAGCCGTTACGGATTTCCCGAACGTCGTCCTTCTCATGCCTGAGAGAGGAGATTGGGCCATTGAAAAGCTCCTCATCCTCGCGCAGAACCAACATACGTCCACTGCGTTGAATTTCCCCTTCTGTGACAATGCAGCCGGCGATATTACCTAGCTTGGGTATTCGGAAAACCGCACGCACGCGCGCTTTGCCAAGCACAACCCTGCGCGTCTCAGGTTCCAACAATCCCTTGAGCGCCAGCTCAATGTCCTCTGTAAGGCGGTAGATAATGTCGTATACGCGGATATCCACATCTTCCATATCGGCACAATTCTTTGCGACTTGATCGGCGGTCACGTTAAACCCGATGACTATTCCTTGTGATGCCGCGGCGAGCATGACATCGTTTTCGCTGATGTTACCAGTGCCTGCATGGAGGATGTTCACTTTAATTTCACCGGCACTAAGTTTTTCAAGTGAATTGACGATCGGTTCAAGAGACCCCTGAACATCGGCTTTGACGACAAGCCGTAGTTCCTTTACCTCTCCTGCCTTATACGCCGCGAAGAGCTGCTCAAGGGACTGTGCTTTTGAAGTCCCGCGGGAGCGCTCTCGCCGCTCGATCGTTCGCTCCTCAACAATGATGCGCGCCTCGCGCTCACTCTCAACGACAGTGAAGAGTTCTCCAGCGAGAGGTACATCTGAGAGCCCCATGACGGATACAGGTTGCGATGGCCTGGCGACCTTAATCGGCTCGCCCTGGAAATCGAACATCGCCCGGATTTTCCCGCAGGACGTACCCACCAAGATGGCATCTCCAATGCGCAGGGTTCCATTTTGAACCAGGAACGTTGCTACGACGCCCTTGGCTTTATCCAACTCGGCTTCAATCACCGTTCCGATGACTTTCCCTGAGGGGTTGGCTTTAATTTCCGTGGAGTCAGCGACGAGATTGATCGCTTCAAGCAGGTCTTCCAGCCCGTCCTTTTCCTTGGCCGAAACGGGAACAACCATCGTTTCGCCTTCCCAGTCATCTGGAATAAGCCCGATGTCAGATAACTCCTGTTTGACTTTATCCGGATTGGAGTTGGGACGATCGATTTTATTTAGCGCGACGATGATCGGCACACGAGCAGCTTGTATATGCGCCAGCGCTTCACGCGTCTGAGGCATTACGCCATCGTCCGCGGCGACAACCAGCACAGCGATGTCAGCCCCCTTAGCCCCCCGGGCGCGCATAGCCGTGAAAGCGGCATGTCCGGGTGTGTCCAGAAATGTGATTAGCCGCTCATTATGTTCAACTTGATAGGCAGAGATGCGCTGGGTGATACCTCCAGCCTCCCCACTGGCGACATTCGTCAAACGAATGGCATCCAGCAGTGTAGTCTTGCCGTGGTCAACATGCCCCAACACGGTTACCACCGGCGGTCGTTCCTTTAACGTTTTTGGATCTTCCTCTTCGATCAATTGTCTCCAGAGCGGCAGCTCGCCCGCTTCTTCAAGTTCGTCTTCAGCTGCGGCAAGATGTTCCGCTTCAAAACCGAACTCAGCGATCACGATCGCCGCCGTATCGAAATCTACTTGCTGGTTGATATTCGCCATCACACCATTCGCCATCAACTGCTTGATGACTTCGATCGGGCTGACATCAATCATTTCAGCCAGTTCACGCACTGTAACTGTTGATGGGATTTCTACGATCTTTGGGCCATTCTCGCTCATATAGCACCTCCGGGTCGAGCACTCCGTCAGCACCGAGCGAGTTGGCCGGGGGTATTACAGGTGTTTCGGTGGTTCGGCCATTCCGTGCTCGGCGCGGACAGCGAAAGCTTTCGCTTCAGCCATTCTGCTCGTCTGTCAGACTGTTCATGTACGCTTCTAACTCCTGGTGAGCCTCGTCCGTCAATTCTACTTTTAGTGATCGGGGTAAGGATCCTTGCAGAGCCTTCTCCCAGCATGATCGCAGATCATGCACGTAGGCTCCTCGCCCGGGAGCTTTTCCTGTCAGGTCGATTCTTACGCCATCTTGCCCGTGTACAACACGTATCAAGGACCGTTTCGCTAAGATCTGCCGGCAGCCAACACACGTGCGTTGGGGTTCATGCTTTCGTCGCCGTGATCTACGTGGTGACATTCATCGACCGTCGCATTGCCCACCTGAAATCAATAGTGGTCTAATAATCCCCTTTATCCCATGCATCCTCGTCGCGCTTCCTGCGCCTGCGCACGACTACCTCACCAAGATCCGGATCAAATTCCATAATCCGTGATTGTTCCTTGCGGCGCTGCTTGCTTTCGGCGGAGTCCTGCGCGAACTCTTCTTCGCTTAGCTCGGGGGTTTTGATCGACTCCCCGAGTTTCTCGGCCAACTCTTCGACGGCATCCGCGGCGACCTGTTCCACTTCCCCTTCAGCCTCATCCTCGATAACTGGAGCTTCGGCTTCTGTGGTGATTTCCACTTCGACAGCCTCTTCGGTATCAAGAACAGCTGCGGGCTCTCCTTCAACTTCCTCGGCAACTACTTCTTCTTCAGCGACATCTTCAATCTCTACAACCGGCTCGGGGTATGCATAAGAATTGAGGGTTTCAGCGATCTCTATCATCGCCTTTGGTCCGATGCCCGGCAATCCTAAGATGGCATCTGCGTCCATTCCCAATTTCTGTAGTACCTGCCCTGCGGTCTTGTAGCCTGCCTCGATGAGCAAGTTTTGCACTCGTGTCGATAGTTCAACCTCAGCGAGTTCAACTTCGAAGGCTGTCTCAGGGAATGAAGCTCGCACTTCGGCTAGCTTCTCGATCTCAAGTTGCCTGCGGGCATCCCGGCGAGACTCGATCTCGCTCTGTACCCGGTCGACGAAGGATGTTAACGTCTGGTATTCCTCAGGAGTGATCGGACGCCCCTCTTCCTTCTTGGTTAGAATCGCCTCGACCTGCAATACTGTCTCAGCTTGCTCTTCGGCCACTTCGGCGAAGGATGAATCCGTAGTGAGCAGCATCAAGGACTCAACTGCAGTCTCAGGCAAACTCTTGATATCAATGCGCCAGCCGGTCAGTTTTGCACCCAAGCGAGCATTCACGCCGGCGCGGCCGATCGCCAAGCTGAGTTGATCCTCCGGAACGACTACGATCGCCGTTTTGCCTCGATCAAGTTCCTCACTGAGATACACGCCAGAAACGCGGGCTGGTGCGAGCGCCTTGGCCACAAATGTGGCCGTGTCTGGATGCCACTCGATTACGTCTATCTTTTCATCGCTCAGATCACGCACGATGGATTGGATGCGCACACCGCGCATACCGACACATGCGCCGACAGGGTCCACACCCTCGCGCAGCGCAGCTACGGCAACCTTCGCACGCTTTCCCGCCTCGCGGGCGATTGATTTAATCTCCACTAAACCCTGATTAATCTCTGGGACTTCCATCTCCAGCAGCCGCCGCAGCATGTGCGGGTGGGTGCGGGAAACAACGATTACCGGTCCGCGCGGTGACCTGCGCACCTCAAGAACATAGGTGCGAATGCGGTCACGTACCCGGAAATGTTCGCCGGGGATTTGCTGATTGCGCGGCAGGATCGCCTCCGCTCGCCCCAGGCCAACCGTCACGGATTGCGGTGTGACCGAGTGCACCGTACCATGCACGAGGTCACCCTCGCGCTCGACATATTCTTCGTACTGGGCTTCACGCTCGGCCTCACGCAGACGCTGCAGGATCACCTGCTTCGCCGTTTGGGCGGCGACACGACCGAAGTCTTTTGGCGTGGATTCGACCATCACCATATCACCGAGTTCTGCTTCCGGGTCGAAGTTCTTGGCAATCTCGAGGACGACTTCTGTCTGTTCGTTCTCGACACCCTCGACAGCTTCCTTCTCTACGAAGATTTCTATGCCGCCGCTCTCGGGCAAGATCTTGACTTCGACATTTTGTGCGCTGGAGGCGTTGACGGACCGCCGATAGGCGGAAATCATCGCCGCTTCTAGCGCCTCCATCACTGTCTCGGGTGGGAGGCTGAAGCGCTCGGTTATTTCATTGAATGCTAGTGCAAACTCACTCTTCATTTCTCTTCTTTCCTTGGTGGTTGTTCTAAGTCTATGTTATACGCAGAAAAGTGGGGGAAACCCACTTTCCAGAACCACCG
>RCNB010001544.1_pt1 | contig 14481 bp, 17 predicted proteins | sample 2041321 | NCBI WGS metagenome assembly RCNB01 (sample SAMN09708232, study PRJNA481090) | Marine sediment metagenome, whole genome shotgun sequencing project. | reverse complement strand
ATGAGGATGCAGTCCGGAATGCCATCTCGCTGGGAGGTGACAGCGATACACTCGCTTGTATTACCGGTGGCATCGCCGAGGCTTTCTATGGAGATGTTCCGACCACCATTCGAGCGAAAGTCTATGAGTGCCTGACTCCTGATTTGCGCGAGATTGCCGAAGCCTTTTGCCGGAAGTATTTATATGGTAAATCTTGATGGACTTGTAAAAAGTCCACAAACAGACGACACAGTAAAAAGCTCCAGATGCAAGGCGCGCGAGTTTTGAGGAATGAGGCGTACTTATCGTACGTGGCAATGACGAAAGATGAAGCGCAACGCTGCAGATAGACTTTTTACAAAGTCGTCAATCTTCTGGATGTCAAAGGACAGGCAAAACAATATCAGGGGAGACAATCCGTGAGCACCACGAGCAATGAGATTTTAGTACTAGCTGGAGATATTGGCGGGACCAAAACCAATCTGGGACTTTTTGCCGAAGGGAAACGCCGTCCTATTCCCAAGGTATTAGCATCTTATCCCAGCCGTCAAGCTTCTGATCTTGAAAGCATTGTTTCGCAGTTTCTTCACAATCATCACGCAACCGTCACTACCGCCTGTTTTGGAGTTGCAGGTCCTGTCAGAAATGGCAACTCACAGACCACGAACCTTCCATGGAGGGTTTCAGAGGCTCGACTTAAGAGGTGTTTCAAGTGGTCTCAAGCACGTTTAATCAACGACCTGGCAGCGACGGCTCAAGCCATCCCCCTGTTGAGTGGGCGAGAGATCATGATCTTGAACAAGAAAAGGGCGGCAAAGAAGGAAAACGTGGGACTTGTTGCACCTGGGACAGGACTGGGGATGGCATTGCTGGTGTGGTCGGCCGACAAATGCATTCCTGTTCCTTCTGAAGGAGGACACATGGACTTTGGTCCCAATAGTGAGGAAGAAACTGCTCTCTGGCACTATCTGCACCGACGTTTTGGCCATGTGAGCGCGGAAAGGGTCTTATCAGGGCCTGGTCTGTTCAATATCTATTCATGGCTGCTGGACTCTGGCCGGTACAAAGCACCACTGTGGTTGCAAGCGGCTATTGAGGAAAAAGATCCTCCAAAGGCTGTTGCGGAAGCTGCAATCAACAAAAAAACCCCCATTGCTGTGGCAGCGATGAACAAATTTACAAGCATTCTGGGAGCTGTTGCAGGTAATATCGCTTTGGCGGGAACGACCACGGGAGGAATGTATCTGGGTGGGGGTATTCCTCCCAAAATCATACCCTACCTTCAAGGTGAAATATTTATGAAGTCCTTTGTTGGAAAAGGTAGATTTAAGCCGTTACTCGAAAAGATTCCCGTCCGAATTATTCTTAACGATAAGGCAGCGCTTTTAGGTGCAGCACATTGTGCCTTTTCGATGAGCAAGTAATGTCACAAAAAAGCCAAGGAGAGGTCTTTTTCGATAATAACGCCGACAAGGGTATTGCCTTTCCAGTAGAACGCCGTCGTTTTGAAGACTAGCAAGATGTGACAGTTATTGAGTGGCGAGCCCTTAATTGCTTTTAGCGCTAGTTTCCATCCAGAAATGGCCTTTTTCCGAAATCTCTGCGTCAAGCTACGGTGTTGCTTGTGTGGCGTACTAAAGTACGCCTCCGCGAAATCCCTTGTATTGACTCGGGGCATCCTTGCCACTCGCCCTGCGGGTCTGCCTACGGCAGATCCTATTCCGCTATCCTGCGGAACAGTCTTGACCTTACGAAAAATTGCTCATTTCTGCATTGGAAACTTACGCTAGTGCCCATTCGGCTCAAAGGCATTTATGGATGGGCACAGCGCTAGAAGAGCTCACTTTCCACAAGTCAGTTGCTCGCTGGAAACAGAAGCATCCACAAGCCCAATATAACAAAAAGCCCACCTGCCCCCAACCTGATATAATTCGGCGGGATAACCCTGCATACAAATGAGCCGCACACTACAGCCAGAAGAGAAGTCATCACGAGTGCTCCTGCAGAACCAATAAAGACTGCAAACTTTGCTTTATTCTCGGCGGCAAAGCAAAATGTTGCCAATTGCGTCTTATCGCCCAGTTCAGCAAGAAATATCATTCCAAAGGTTGTAAGCATTACTTTTAGATCCATCTTCCTGCTCCAGCAAATATGGGTTTTCTTGCAAATGGATTAGTGCTAGGGTATTACCATAAGATATTCAACCAGCCTTTCTTCTTCATCCCGAGAAAGCTCCTTGAACCTACATCCTACGTGCCTGTCGTGGCAACAAACGGCAACTGTCACAGGCTCAAACCCGGTATGTTTGCCATCAGCTAGTACACATCGCAGAGTGACTTCATCTCCCTTTTTAAGGTTGTTGGCATCCAGCGTCACAAACCTAATACCCGTCATAGATAGGTTCTCGATGGACATTTCACCAAGTTCACCCTCTGGAGATGTTCTCTGGTAAGTACCACGAAGACTGACCTCCCTGCGGTAAGCCTTCCTGCGCTCAAAGAAGACAGCAAAGGTCTTGCCACAGTTGCATGTGGTCGAGGAAGAACGCCCTCCGTTGGCGATCTTGTCCGATTCGACCGGCTGTATTTTTCCACAGCCAGGACAAGTCGTCAGCACCTTGCCATCCTGCTGGACACGAGCTTGAATTGTTTCTGGAATGGACATTATCTTTCCCAGAGTCTCCTTAAGACCTTTGCCTCCGGTAATCCCATAGCCGGAGAGAATAGCCACATCAGCCTTTTGGGGTTCTTTGGCTTGACGATAACCCTGCCTTTTTAAGATTTCAAGAAAATACTCACTGGTTTTCTTATTGCCTCCAACCCAAGGACTTCAAAGCCCTGTAGGCATACCACTGATTGTACCAGTGGTCGGAAGTTTCTATCTTTTTCATGATTTTCGGGACTGCTTCTCTGTTTCCCCTTTGTCCCAGGGAATAAAAGGCCATAGAAACTATGTTGGGATGGGGATCATCCAGGAGGGTTAGCAAGTGAGGGTAGGTCTTGGTGACGCGACTCAGCCCAAAGGCCTTTGCCAGCCAATAGCGCTCGGGCACATGGCCACTCGTCAGGCTTGTTCGATAGGCAGGATATTTGCCGATCTCCAGCCTTTTGTTTACTATTAACCTAAGGGCTGAGACTCTTTGCTGCCAGGAGTCTGACTTCAAGGCCTGTGCTACATTTGATAAAGAAACCGGCTTTGGCCGGCCAATATGAAGTGGGGCGAGGAGGGCAAGGCCAATCAGGAAACACAAGGCCGAAGTAATTGCCAAGCAATGTTTTTGCTCGGCGAACAGGGCTGTAAGCAAGTGGACAAGTGAAAAGACCATCACATACAAAAAGACGGGAAACCCTATCAAAAGGCACAGGAAAGTTGCCTGACGAAAGGGTCCGTAAGTGTCTGTGGCTGCGGAGAAATCCTGCAGCACTTTGCGGGGGCGGAGGAGAAAATCCTGGACGCTGTTTTCCAGAATTCTTCTTCCATTGTGGTAAAACCCCAACCTGTCTTGTTCTGATATGATATTGAGATCTACCTGAGTGTCTGGTGTTACATGCAGGTAGTCATTATTCGTCAGCACTCTTTTTGCCCTGCTGTAAAGGGCCTTATCTTTCAAGCCTTGAATGGAACACGTTTTAAGAGTTTTTTGCTCAAGCGACTTAAAAACCTGGGCCGGATAGAGTGTGTAGTGGTAGTAAAAATCGTCGACCTTCTTACCAACCGGATTGGAGAGTAGGAGATAGTCGCGGATATCCAAAAATAGATACCGGTCAGACTGGGCTGCCCATATGATTGTAAGCAAAACAATGGGAATGACCGGCACCAATCTGTGTAGCCATACCCGGTCTAGGCGCTCATCAGGCATTCCCTTTATTGTCGCAGCAAAGACCACAGGAGGCACAACCAGGAAATAAGATGTGGCAATCCAAGAAAGTCCCTGGGTGTTGATCACAACAAGTAAGGCAATCCACAGGATTGCAACGGATATCAGAAAGAGCCGATTCCGACTTACGATACGATTCCAAATCCAGGCAAGGGCTGCCGAGAGCGCAGACAGCCCTGCACCGATGCTTAATGTGAAAAAGATTCCTCCGAAAAAAGCAGGCCCGAAATCTTTGAGACCTTGGGTGATGTATTGGTTGGGGATGGCAAGATACCCTGCTCCCGCTATGACACTGACAGTCTGGTGAAGGTGTATATTGGACAGATACACATGTACAGTAGCCAGGATTTGCGTCGTTAACAGACCCAGAACCATGGCTTTTGCTATGTAAAGGATTCTATTCATTATGATGATATGAGTGAAAGGGTAAATATGGCCGTGTTTCCCAAGGCATGGATAGTAATAGGGGTCATCAGTTTTCCTTCTACTTCGTAGGCTATACAGAAGATAACACCTCCCACTATCTGTGTAATCGGAAGGCTGGAGCCGATTGAATGAACCGCCACAAACATAACAGTGGTGCCAGCAATGGCCGCAAGTATACCCCACTGCCTCAAGAAACCGTAGACGACCCCTCGGAAGAAGACCTCTTCCGCAACAGGGGCTATAAGCCCCCCTGTAATAAAGAACAAGACCAGGGCAGTAGTTTCTTGCGGCAGATTGGTTTTGACCAACAGCAAAGGGTTCAATTGAGCCATATATATTGCGGCAAAACCCACGACAGTGCATAGCCCAAAGGCTGCTGACCAAATGAACCCTTTTTTTAGTCCTGAAATGATTTGCCCTTGTGCTAACCCTATACAGGATATCCCGCTTTCCCAGATTGAAAGAATTAGAAAAAAGGCTACTATTTCTACAAGCCGGGCCGTACCAAGGATTAGCATGGGAGGCCATGCGGATTTACCAAGTATGACCCCCACGGATACTTCAACGACCATGACGGCAACAAGGGATAGAATAACAATCTTTGCTTTGACTATGCTTGTTGTCATTTAGTGCCTTCTAGGCCTTTATAACCATATTGCAATATCCCTTGTTGAATACCTATCTTTTGGCTGTATTTGAGGCATTTCCAAGCGTACTATCGTCCGCTCCAGCTCAGTTTCGACTTGAGCAGTTCATAGTAATTTTGCTCAGGGATTTTGATCATATTGATGGTATGGGGGGCTTTTTTAACAATAATGGTGTCTTGGTGGGTTATGTGGAGGCCTACTTGGCCATCAAAGGTCAGGAAGATATTTGAGTCTCTCTTTTCCACGTTGATCTTTATGGTTACAGTATCGGGTAGCATCAGAGGACGATTTATCAAGGTAAATGGACAAATTGGTGTAAGTATTATGGTTTTTAGGCAAGGATGGACAATAGGACCACCCGCTGACAGGGAATAGGCGGTGGAGCCTGTTGGGGTGGCTATAATAAGACCGTCGGCCTTGAAAGTCGTTAGGTAATCATCATCAACGTAGGCATGGATATGGGCGATTCGTGCGAGGGCCTCTTTGTTGACTACTACGTCGTTAAGTACAGTCTGACAGGCCACAGTTTTTCCTTGCCGTAATACTTCTGCCGACAATAAGATCCGTTCTTCCGTGACATAGTCGGCATTGATGATTTCCTCCATGATTGGAAAGATTCGTTCTGCGGAGGCCTCGGTAAGAAAACCAAAAGCTCCAAGGTTTACCCCCAAAACGGGGATCATGGTATCTTGGATCCACCTGACGGCACTGATGAAAGTTCCATCTCCTCCTAAGACAACAATGCAAGAAAGATCTGAAGGGGCCTTGTCGATGTTCTTGATCAGGCAATGGTTGGAAGTGATAGGGGCTGGGATATTCTGGCGTGTAATTACCTCTAAACCTTTTTTCTTCAGCCAAGACTCCAGTTCGCTTGCCTTTTCGATGGCTTCATCCTGGGCCTTGACAACAATGCCTATCCTCTTCATGGAGGGGATATCCTCTTATGGCGCAACTATAGCTCTTCGTGTTTATCGTATAACAAGGTTTTAAGGTCCGGTCAAACCCGAATTGTTGACGTTTAATTATTTCAACCTTTTATTACGCCCATGGGTTTAAGCTTGGCAACTTTTTTGCCGATGCCTGCATTGTGTACTATATCCACAACGTTTTTTACGTCCTTGTATGCTTCAGACATTTCCTCGGCTACAGTCCCTTTGCCGGCACTTTGTACATAGATGCCGCGGTCTTCCAATTCCCTGATAATAGACCGCCCCCTGGCCGCTTTTTTGGCCTTGTGCCTGCTTAGTACTCTGCCTGCTCCGTGGCAACAACTGCCAAATGTCTCCATTAGACCGGTCTTAGTGCCTACAAGGACGTAGGAGTACCGACCCATATCTCCAGGGATCAGTACCGGCTGGCCGACTTCTTTGTAGCACTGTGGGATCAGCTCAGAATGGGGTGGAAAGGCCCGGGTGGCGCCTTTGCGGTGAACGCATAGTTTCTTTAAATGTCCATCTACTTCGTGTGTTTCTATCTTCGCTATATTGTGACAAATATCATATACTAGATCAAAAGCGAGTTCTTTAGGTCCCATTTGAAGGACTTCCTGAAAGGTTTCTTCTACCCAGTAGGTAATGATCTGGCGGTTGCAAAACGCAAAATTGGCTGCGCAGGCCATGGCTGCAAGATACTGTTTGCCCTCGGTGGACTTGATAGGTGCGCAGCAGAGTTGTTTGTCCGGAACGTCTATCCCGTATTTACCTGAGGCCTTTAGCAGCAGTTTAATATAATCGTCACAGATCTGATGTCCCAAGCCCCGCGACCCGGTATGGACAAGAACTGTGAGCCGACCCTTATGCAACCCCAGCGTTTCGGCAATAGCTTCATCATAGATTTCATCTACAAACCCAATCTCTACAAAATGATTTCCAGAACCCAAGGTTCCCAGCTGGTTCTTACCCCTGTTAAGGGCCTTTTCAGAGACATACTCCGGGTTTCCGCCGGGGATGCATCCCATCTCTTCGATATGCTCCAGGTCCCCTGCATGGGCGTAGCCATTTGAAACCGTCCATTGAGCGCCCTTTATGAGAAGCTCGCTCATTTTTTTGCCGGAAACCTTAAGATCTTTACGTCTGGACCCAATACCAGCAGGGATATTCTTGAACAGGGCTTTTAGGAGCCTGGGTATGTGGCCCCTGATCTCTGCGGCATCCAGGTCGGAGCGGATGAGTCTTACCCCGCAATTGATATCATAGCCAACACCGCCGGGCGAGATGACACCCTCTTCCATGTCAAAGGCGGCAACGCCGCCAATGGGAAAGCCGTACCCCCAGTGTATATCCGGCATAGCCATGGAACGACCCACGATTCCGGGAAGACAGGCCACATTTGCCACCTGCTGAAGGCTTGCGTCTTTCTTGATCGTGGCTAACATGGTCTCATCCGTGTAGACGAGCCCTTCTGTTTTCATCTTGCCTGATCTTGGAATAATCCAGCGATAATCATCAAGTTTTTTTATGGCCACATTTATTGACATGACGAGTCCCTTTCCCGAGGCAATGAAGGATTCGTTTATAGATCCAAAACGACCCGGCTTTCCCAGAGAACGTTGTGTCGCTTTACATAAAGTTGGTGATAGGTAACCGCCTTGATTGTCGTTCTTATTTCATGACGTGCCGGGTCTATGGTCTCTCCGTACACTGTTGCTTGAAGGGAACAACTGGTCATCTTGTCAATTTGAGATCTTTTCAGAAGAAAGCCTTCCATTTCAAAGCGGTAGAGGAGTTCGTTCAGCCAGCTAACCATTAAGGTCTCCAGGTCTATGGAATCGACATGAATGATACGTTTGTCTCTTGCTCGGACGCTGTCGAGTGCGACTAGCACTTCAAACAGAGCCTCGGCGGCATTGACGAACAATTCTTCAACGGTGGTTCCATAAGCCTTAAACCCCAAATCTGCAGTATGTTCTATGTATTCGTACTTGCGGTTCATTTGCCATTGACAACGAGGCAAGGAAGCTGTCCGAGAATACCTTTCTGCTATGATCGGCTGCCAATTCCGCTGGACTGCGTTATCGGCCCGCTGCCTTGCCGGCGAAGTTTTCGCTCGATCTCGCGGCGAAATCTATTTTCGGATAACTTCCTAGTGCCCACCCTCGTATTTAACTTCTTTTAAAAACAGTCCTTGAGGAGGGGCTGTTACACCAGCCTGTGTGCGATTCTTTGAATTGAGAATGTCGCACATACCCTCCGGCGAAGTTTTTCCAAACCCTACGTTTACCAGGGTCCCCACGATATTGCGAACCATACACCGCAAGAACCCGTTTGCCTCGATGCTAAAGACTAGATGCCCGCTTGAGCCTTTTGTGTGTAAACTAACATTCATAACGTTACGGACGGGGTGCAACCTGTGGCTGCCAGTGGCCTCAAAGGCTGAAAAATCGTGTATGCCTTTCAGGTGAAGCATGGCTTCACTCATAGTGTTGAGATCAAGTTCCTTTTTGATATGCCAGGCATAATGCCGAAAAAGGGCTGTGGGAAAAGGGCGATTCAGGATATGATAGTTGTAGACCTTGCTTGAAACGTCATATCTTGCATGAAATGAGTCATCGACCGCCTGGCAATCCTTGATAACTATATCTGCAGGAACAAGGCTGTTGAGTCCCTTGTTGAAGATCTCGGAAGTGAGTTTTGAGTCAATTGAGAAGTGAGCTATCTGGTTTAGAGCATGGACTCCGGCATCGGTACGCCCGGACCCTATGACGGTGACGGATTGTTCCGTCATCTTTTCTATAGCAGCCTCAATCGTTCCCTGAACTGTTGAAGCATTCTTCTGCCGTTGCCAGCCGTGATAATTCGTGCCGTCGTATTCTATGGTAAGTCTGAGGTTTTGCCGCATTCGAAGACTAAGTCGTCAAGTAAAAATAACTTATACAACTTATTTTTACTTGCCTCCTAACCAACAGGAAACGGAACTTGGGTCAAACCCGCAGTTTCCGGAAGTCCAAACATAATGTTCATATTCTGTACTGCCTGCCCCGAAGCGCCCTTTATCAGATTGTCAATAACAGAAACCATGATAAGTCGTTGAGACTGTTGGGTTACCTTTACACCAATGTTACAATAGTTTGTGCCTTTTACATGCATGGTGTTTGGGACCCGACCGGCAGGACATATCCGAACAAATGGCTTATCCGCATAAAACGAGTCGAGACAGGAAATAACGTTTTCGGTGGTAACCGGACTTTTTAGTCCAACATAGAGTGTAGTAAGCATTCCACGTGTCATGGGTACCAGGTGGGGCGTGAAGGTTATGTGGATGTCTCGGTTGGCAAAAAGGCTTAGAACTTCATCCATTTCCGGGTTATGTCGGTGTTCGTCTACCTTGTATGCCATAAAACCCTCATTGACTTCGCAAAAATGAGTTACTAGGCTTGGCGATCGTCCCGCGCCACTTGTGCCCGATTTTGAATCTGCAATGATATTGTCTAGATCGACAAAACTCTCCTTTGCCAAAGGCAGCAAAGGTAGGAGAACGCTTGTAGGATAACAGCCAGGGTTTCCTATGAGAGAAGCCTTTCGGATGTCAGTAGCATAGATCTCGGGAAGCCCATAGACGGCTGACTGAAGTAAATCCTTTGCTTGATGGACTTCGTACCATTTCTCATAATTAGCAGGATCTTGAAATCTGAAATCTGCGCTGAGATCAATTACCTTATGACCTTGATCGATAAGACCGGGCACTATACCCATGGAGGCTTTATGAGGAAGGGCAGTAAATACTATATCTGTTCCCTCAAGACTTGTTTTATTGCTGAGATTCCTACATCTTAGGTCTACAATTCCACTCATGGCCGGATACACATCCGAAAAAGGAATACCCCCATATTGACGAGAGGCAAGCAATGTTATCTCTACATGAGGATGGCCTGACAGGAGTCTGACCAATTCTGCGCCTGCATAGCCTGTTGCCCCAATAACCGCTGCCTTAATAACCATCTTGGACCTCCGCAAACTGTCTTGGGTATGAATTGACTGGAGTGAGCTGGGATAAATGGGCGGGTTGTCAGAAGTGGCAAGAGAACATGGGAAAACTTAAATCTCGACGAAAAATCTTTCTTGTCCTACTGGCCACTATATCGGTATGTAATCCTCCCTCGCGTCAGGTCGTATGGTGAAAGTTCCACAGTTACGTTGTCTCCAGGAAGGATCTTTATAGAGTATTTCCGCATTTTCCCGCAAGGGTGAGCAAGTATTTGATGGTTATTCTCAAGCTCGACCTTGTAATTGCCGTGTGACAGATCTTGGATGACCTTTCCACTTACTTCAATCGGTTCTTCTTTGGCCACAATCGATTCACCTCCTTGTTTGGGACATATGATAAAGATATTGATCAATTAGCGTTTTGAATACTGAAAGTTTGCGCGCGCGCCTTTTTGGCCGTATTTTTTTCTTTCCTTAATCCTCGAATCACGCGTTATAAAACCAACCTTCTTAAGTATCGGTCTAAACTCCGAATTAACAGAGAGCAATGCCTTGGTAATACCATGCCGGATAGCTGCAGCTTGCCCGGAAATACCACCACCTGTCACACTTACAGTAACGTCAAAGCTTCCATGAGTATCGGTGAGCACCATAGGTTGTTCTACAACCATCTTGGCAGTTTCTCTGCCAAAGTAATCATCAATGTCGCGCTTGTTAATTGTAACTTTCCCGTTTCCAGGCTTAAGCCATGTCTTGGCTATGGCTGTTTTCCTTTTTCCGGTAGCATAATAGACTTCTGGCATGAGACACTCCTATATCCTAAAATTCCAAGGGTTGAGGTTGCTGTGCCGAATGGGGGTGATCAGAGCCGGCATAGACTTTAAGTTTCTTTATCATCTTGCGTCCCAATCGGTTTTTGGGAAGCATTCCGCGAACTGCATGAAGGATCAAGTCCTCAGGGCGTTTTTCCAAAAGCTCGCTGGCAGTCCTTGATTTTAGGCCTCCCATATAGCCGCTATGACGGTGATACATTTTTGTATCCCATTTTCTGCCACTAAGAGCAACCTTGTTGGCATTAACTACGACGATATGGTCGCCTGTATCCACATGAGGTGTATAAATAGGTTTATGCTTTCCACGTAAACGAGTAGCAACGAAGCTGGCCAATCTTCCCAAAATACGCTCCCTAGCATCAATTACGAACCATTGTTCTTGCAGTTCATGCGATTTTGCACTATATGTTCTCATATATTTGACCCTCTCTATTTCATAAACCTCACGAAACCACTAAACTGTTATTTGTAGCCGGGACGGTAGATTCTGTCAAGGGAAAAGTTGCAACACCACTCAAACTCCTTGACAAATTGGTTTAATTCTTATAGGTGACTCATTCTAGTACATATGGTTAAGCCCTTAGTTCTGGCTTGTGAATTGCTACAAAAAGAAAGGAGAGTTTTATGAATGTCTTGATGTTTGGACCCAACGGCAGCGGCAAAGGGACGCAGGGAGCAATCTTGAAGAAAGAGTACAATCTTCCACACATTGAATCAGGTGCAATCTTCCGGGAGAATATTGGGAAAGGAACAGAGATCGGTCTCAAGGCAAAGGAGTATATTAATCGTGGTGAGTTGGTGCCTGACGAGATTACTATTCCAATGATTCTGGGACGTTTACAGCAAGATGATTGCAAGAACGGCTGGCTTTTGGATGGATTTCCTAGAAATAAAGAGCAGGCCACAAAACTGGATGAGGCTCTTAAGGCCTCAGGTCTAGATCTGAGTGTTGTTGTTGAGGTAATTCTTGACAGAGAAATTGCGAAGAATCGAATCATGGGACGTAGGCTTTGCGCAAACGACAATAACCATCCGAATAATATCTTTATAGATGCTATTAAACCGGATGGTGATAAGTGCCGGGTATGTGGGGGCGAGTTATCAACTCGTTCTGACGATCAGGATGAAGAAGCCATAAACAAGCGTCATGGCATCTACTACGACACAGAAACCGGAACCATGGCCGCAGCTTATTATTTCAAGGCTCTGGCCGAGAAAGAGGGGAAAATCAAATATATTATCCTTGACGGGGCTCCTGGCGTAAAAGAAGTAACGGCAGAATTGATGTCCAAGCTGAAGGATTAACTCGCATCTCTGCTTGGAATCTCTTAGATTCCAAGCAGAGACCTATATTCACAAACTCTTCGAAACATTATTCACCCCCACTCTTGAAAAATCATCTATCTCAAAAGTTTGACACACAGCTACCAATTAGAGTATTATAATACCTGACAGGGATAGGATTTCACAAACTGAAGGTCCGTCTGATTTACGGTGCCGGGAAATGAAACCACAGACCAAATCCGTACTTAACAAAATTAAGACATCCAAGAATTTACCCACACTTCCGCATATTCTTCTCAAACTCATTAATGCTTGTAACAACCCTGGAGTCACCGTAAAGGATATATCCAAGATAATTGACAAAGACTCCTCTTTAAGTGCCAAGGTCATGAAGATGATCAACTCTGTTCATTATGGCCTGCCTACGAGAATAACCAGCATTGAACAGGCCTTGCTCTTACTTGGCACGGATGCCGTCAAGAACATTGCTGTCAGCGCTGCGGTGTTCCAGGTATTTGGTGCGGCAAGAGGGAATGGAATTTTTAACCTGAAGTCATTTTGGCGGCACTGTTTGCTATGTGCCAGCATGGCCAAATTGATTGCAAAAAAGACCTCCTACAGTTCTTCCGAGGAGGCCTTTTTGTCTGGACTTCTCCACGATATCGGGAAATTGGTCCTTTGGGTGAACTTTCCAAGAGAATATGCCGAGGTCCTGCAATCCTCAAAAGCCAAAACCGATTTGCCTATGGTTGAAACGAATCAGCTCGGGATTACGCATTCAGAGGTTGGAGCATGGATGATCGGTAAATGGCACCTGCAGTCCTTTATGGCGGATGCCGTTCTCTATCATCATGAATCGGCGGGGAAAATCTTGGATGCGCTACCGTTGGTCAAGGTCGTTTTTCTGGCCAATGTCTTGACAACAGACTCAGTTGGAGAAGACAATGTCAGATTTGAAGCCGCAGACAAGCTTTTCGCATTTACCCGTTTAGACGTTGAACAACTTATATCGGAAAACAATGAGCAGGCCGGACAAATAGCACAATCGTTGGGCATGGAAATCAAGTCCCAGGAGTCCCCTGAAAGTCGTTCTGATGTTGAACATCAAGAAGAAGTAGATTTGCTACGCAGTGTCAAGGATTTTGCCTTGCTCCAGGGCACTCTACAAAACCTTTTGGAAGCCTATGGCGAGCGGTCTATCTTGGCAGTCGTGAAACAGGGGTTTCAGATTTTGTTGGATGCAAATAATGTCTTGTTCTTGCTTTATGATACCAAGAAAAACGCTCTCGTTGGAGAGGAAGGCTCAGGGGCGATTGGTGATGCTCGCATAAAAGAATTGAGCATTCCTTTAGAAACCACAAATTGCCTTCCAGTTCAATGCATTGAACAAAAAAAGCCGTTAGACTCTTTGGGTTACTTCAAAAAGGCTGAAGTTGACCTTGCTATCATTGACAGTCAGCTTATTCGCCTGGTAGGTGGGGATGGTATATTGTGTTTGCCGATGATTGCGCATAGGCGACCTGTCGGCGTTATAGTCTTGGGAATGGAACAAGCGCATGCCTCTAGTCTACATAATTCCATGAATCTGTTATCCATGCTTGCCGGCCAAGCGGCCCTGGCCTTATATGCCGATGGCGTGAGACAAGCACAAGCAAGACTGGTACAATCTGAACGCCTGGAAGCAGCTTCGGCTGTCGCTAGTAAAGTAGCCCACGAGGTAAACAATCCCCTGGGGATCATCAAGAACTATGTTAAGATTCTTAGCTTGAAATTACCCGATGAGGATCCGGTCCAGGAACAACTGCGAATTATCAGTGAAGAGCTTGATCGTGTAGCACTCATCGTGCGCAAGTTATCCGATTTTTCCGAACCGGAAGCCAGACAAACTGAACCGGTTGATGTGAATGCGCTATTGTCTGACCTTGTCAAGTTGATTCGGGAATCTGTCATGCTGGAGTCTAAGATAGATGTCAAACTTAATTTGGAGCCTTCCTTGCCAACCATTTTTTCGGAAAAAAACAGCCTGAAGCAAGTTTTTATCAACCTTATAAAAAATGCGGCAGAATCGATCTCTTCCGGTGGGAAACTATCCATTACTACGGAGTCTTGTCCAAAAGCGCTCACGGACAAGTCCAATGAAGGGCCACAAGAGGCTTGTAAATCTGTGAGGATCACCATAAGTGATGATGGGCCTGGAATTCCTGATGCCGTAAAAGCCAAGCTTTTTGAACCTTTTGTCACATCCAAGAAAGGGCAACATGCCGGCTTGGGTTTGTCAGTGGTGTATAATATTGTAAAGGAATTGAACGGGACAATTGCTTGCAAAAGTGACAAAGAATCCGGCACAGTCTTTGATATTGTTTTGCCGGTAAGTTTGACGACTTCGTAAAAAGTTCATCTGCGGCGTTGCGCTTCGTCCCCGCCCTGTTAAATTCTCGCTACGCGAGACGGCGAAGCCGATTTAACAGGGTAAATCATTGCGACGTACGATAAGTACGTCTCATTCCTCAAGA
>RCNB010001541.1_pt1 | contig 14488 bp, 13 predicted proteins | sample 2041321 | NCBI WGS metagenome assembly RCNB01 (sample SAMN09708232, study PRJNA481090) | Marine sediment metagenome, whole genome shotgun sequencing project. | reverse complement strand
GACAAGGTTTTCAATGCGAAGGCCGGTAAGCAAGAGTACCGCGACAATCTCGTCAGGCAATTCCCAAACGAGTCGGTGGCGATCGATAAGTACCTGAAATTACTTAATAAAGCGGGAGACACCGTGCCCGCCATCGGCATGAAACGAACCTTCGGATTCTGGCACTACGTGGCGATGTGGCCCTACCTGTTGCTCAAGTCATCACGATTTGTGTTCAGAAACACCTACGACGTTCTCAGCGAATTGACCGATGATCAGGACCTGATCGCGGTGCTGTGCGGCCAGTGGGGCGACATGGGATTACCGCCGAAGCGCTCCACCTTTCTCGTGCATTCAATGATCGTCAGACACTATATGCATGGCGGTTATTATCCGATTGGCGGCTCCTGGAAAATCGCTGATTCTATTATTCCGAAGATCCAGGCCGCAGGCGGTGAGGTGTTCACCTATGCGCGCGTTGAGAACATCGTCGTTGAAAACGGAAAGACAACGGGCGTGAAAATGAAAGACGGACACTTCATAGAATGCCCGTGCGTCATTTCTTCCGCTGGAATCGGCAATACGTTTCAAGCATTGCTGGAGCCATCGGTTGCCGAAAACGCCGGTTACAAACGCAAATTGACTTCTGTCGAACCCAGTTACGCCCATCTGGGCGTCTACATCGGGCTCAAGGCTACGGCCGAGGAATTGGGTCTGCCGAAAACGAATTTCTGGATTTATCCGGACAACGACTACGATGCGGCTGTCGAACGATTCATCGACGATGCAGAGGCGCCGTTCCCGGTTGTTTACATCTCTTTTCCATCGGCCAAAGATCCGAATTACGAGGAGCGACATCCTGGAACCGCGACGATAGAAATCGTCGCGCCCGCACCCTATGAATGGTTCGAAAAATGGCAGGACGAGACCTGGGGGAAACGCGGTGACGATTACGAAGCGTTTAAGGGAGAGCTCGGCGAGCGCCTTATGGCCCATCTCTACGAGAAGCTACCCAGCCTGCGTGGCAAAGTTGATTACTACGAAGTCTCTACGCCGTTGTCAACGAACTGGTTCGGTGGATACCAGAAGGGTGAACTCTACGGACTCGCACATACGTCGGAACGAATGCAGCAAAAATGGCTTCGACCCAAAACCACCATTCCGGGACTTTGGTTGACGGGCCAGGATATTCTGACTTGCGGTGTTACCGGTGCAATGATGGCCGGCGTTCTGACGGCCACCAGTATCGTCGGCTGGCGGAAAATTATCCCGCTGATGAAACGCGTCTACGCCTGACAATTGCGGCCAGGGCTTTAGAACAGATCTTCTGACAGTGCCATGACCGCATCAGGTCCTGCCATCGCAGCAATCGCAAGACCACGGCCTCTGGGCAAGATATGTTGCGCATAAAATCGTGTTGTCATCAGCTTCGCCTCAGCAAAAGCCGGATCATCCGACGCCGCTCCGTTAACGATCACCAATCCCGCGAGCGCCATCTGCCAGCCGCCAACCACGGTGCCCGCCAGCATTAGCAGGTTCACCGACGCCGATCCTGCAGCGTTCGGATCGAGAGGGCCTTGCTGTAGCAGCCACTCTGTTGCGGCCTGCAGTTGATCGATACCGTCGCTAAGCGACGCTTGAATCTCGGCTAATCGTTCGTCATCGGCGAGCGCGCCATCAAGTGTACGCATTTCGGCAATCAACTCACCCATTGCCTGACCCTCGTCGCCCAGAATCTTGCGGCCCACGAAATCCAGTGCCTGAATACCGGTCGTCCCCTCGTAGATCGGGAGAATATGCGCATCACGCATATGCTGCGACGCACCGGTTTCCTCCACAAAACCCATACCGCCCTGAATTTGGATACCCAGCGATGTCAGTTCCAGCGACACTTCGGTAGGCCACGCTTTGATGACCGGCGTCAGAAGTGCAACACGCCGGCCCGCAGCAGCGCGTTCGACTTCATCATCAGAGTGATGCGCCAGGTCTTGCGCCCCCGCCGTGTAGTAGGCAGCGGAGCGCATGGCCTCGATCTGCGACTTCATCACCAGCAGCATGCGTCGAACATCCGGATGGTGGATGATAGTGGCGCTGCCTTTTACACCAGGCGCTTTTCCTTGCACGCGATCCAACGCGTAGGACCGCGCAAGCTGGTAGGCCCGCTCACTGATGGCGACACCCTGCAATCCAACGCCAAGGCGCGCGTGATTCATCATCGTGAACATGCAGGCGAGGCCCTTGTTTTCTTCGCCGACGAGATAGCCGATCGCGCCATCGTTTTCGCCGAAAGCCATTACACAAGTCGGGCTTCCGTGAATCCCGAGTTTGTGTTCGATACTCGGCACGTATACATCATTACGCTCGCCGATGCTGCCGTCGTCATTGACCAGGAACTTCGGAACGATGAACAGTGACATTCCGCGCACCCCTTCGGGCGCATCCGGCAAACGCGCCAGTACCAGGTGAATAATATTTTCGCTGAACTCCTGGTCGCCCCAGGTAATGAAAATCTTCGTTCCGAAAATGCGGTAGTGATCACCTTCCGGAATCGCCTTCGTCGACACGACGGAAAGGTCGGACCCAGCCTGCGGCTCCGTAAGATTCATGGTGCCGGTCCAACCGCCGCCGGTCATATTCGGCAAATACGTGGCACAGATTTCGGCCGAGCCATGCTTTTCGATCGCGTAAATCGCGCCGCTCGTCAGCATTGGTGCCAGAGAGAAAGCCATGTTCGCCGATTGCCAGGACTCGGCCGCCGCCGCGCCAGCCACTCCCGGCATACCCATGCCGTCGAATTCGGGAGAGACCTCCAGACCTTGCCAGCCATTTTCAATAAACTGCTGATAGGCGTCTGCAAAGCCCGGCGGCGAGATCACACCTTTATCAAGCACTTTGCACCCGGCTTCATCACCGGGGATGTTCAACGGGCTTAAGACCTCGGCAGCGAACTTGCCCGCCTCTTCTACAACCTGATCAACGACGTCAATATCGAAATCGGCAAAGCTTTCAAGCTCCAGAACACGCTGTAAACCAGATAATTCGTGGACGTTGAACAGTATGTCCTTGAGCGGTGGGATATAATCATTCATCGCGGTCTCTGAGCTTAATTGGATGGGTCTGGGAATAATTGTACTGAGTCAAACCGGTTGGCTGCGTACCGAAATTAGGGTAGAACGGGTTAGCGAAACTTTCAGCAGAAACGATCTTTCATCTCAATAACGCTCGCCTCAATAACAAGAATAAGGATCTTTGATGGCCACTTCCGAAACTGATACGCACACGTCTACCGTAAAAGACGTCAAACAGCTCGGCATCTGGGCGGCAATCAGCAGCCTCAGCTACGTCTTCTGGATTTGTGGCGGCATGGAAATGGTAGAACGCCTGGCCTACTACGGGGTCCGGCAAGTCTCCAGCCTTTACGCCACTGATTCAGTATCCAATGGTGGACTGGGTCTCGCCGGAGCCGAAATCGGTTCTATCTTCGCGGCCTGGGCATTAATGCAATCATTCGTCCCGGTATTAACAGGCGGCATTTCGGATCGCGTCGGCTATAAAGAAACGATCTTCGCGTCCACGATCATCAAGATTCTGGGCTACCTGATCATGGCTTGGTTTGCCACGTACTGGGGATTCATGGCCGGCGCGTTGGTGCTGGCCTTTGGTACCGGAATTTTTAAACCCGGCATTCAAGCGACGATCGTCAAATCAACGAACCGCGAGAACAGCTCGATGGCCTGGGGCGTCTTCTATCAAACCGTCAACATCGGCGGCTTTCTTGGGCCACTCGTTGCAGCGCAGCTACGGCAGCTCGACTGGGCCTACGTCTTTTACGCCTGCGCCGCGATAATCTCCCTCAATTTCCTGTTGCTGCTGACTTACAAAGAGCAAGACAAAGAGGCACGTCTCGAGCACCGTCGGAAAGTAAAGGCCGGTGAGATCGAGGAAGAGAGTCTGTGGCTCGACAGCCTCAGGGAGCTAGGTCGACCCATCATGATCTGGTACATGGTGCTGTTCGCGGGGTTCTGGTTCATGCTCATGGCCTTCTGGGATGTCGGCCCCTTGTTTTTCCGCGACTGGGTCGACACCGGCGTCATGGTGAGACACCTGTTCGGTGAAGATGGAACGTCGAGCTGGTTCTGGAAGTTTATCTTCGGCATGACTCAGGACGGCAAGAGCATCCTGCCGGAAGGCCTCATCAATCTGAACGCCATGCTGATTATGTTTGTCTGCTTTATCGTCGCGGGTTGGAGTGGCCTGATGAAGGCAACGAATTCGATGGCGCTGGGTACGTTCCTGGCGGCGGCAACGCTGATGCTGTTCGCCAGTTTCAATTACGTCTGGATCATCGTTCTGGCAATCGTTTGTTTCTCCATCGGAGAAATGCTCTCCAGTCCCAAGTGCTCCGAATACCTCGGCAATATCGCGCCACCACAGAAAAAGGCCATGTACCTCGGATTCAGTCAACTACCGCTTGGGATCGGTTGGGTTGTTGAGGGCTATTACGGTCAGGTGCTTTATGCCGAATTCGGCTCCAAAGATACGATCGCAAGACATTCCTTGCTTGAGGGTGGCATGCCGCAGAGTGCCGTCGACTCTGTGCCCATCGGCGAAGCGTTCCAGAAGCTTATTGAAGTGACGGGACAAAGTGCGGACGCGTTGACCGCCCATCTTTATGCCACCAACAACGTGGGTGGCGCCTGGTACATCATGGGCGCAGTTGGCATTGTCGCCGCGGCGGGCATGTATGTGTACGGACGCTGGACCTATCAGCTCAAGGAATAGTCAGTGCTAACGATGCGATCGCTTAGCCTGCTGGCTTCGTGCCTGATTCTTTCCAGTCTGGCGATAACTGCCTGCGCGGAAGAACCGCCTGGCGCCGAATGGCGAAAACCCGATCCGGCTAACCTGCTTTATATGCAATTGGAGAGCGGCACAGTCGTAATCGAGCTCGCGCCTGCGTTCGCTCCCAATACCGTCGCCAACATCAAGACGCTGGTTAGAGAAAAATACTTCGATGGTCTGGCGGTTATTCGTTCGCAGGACAATTATGTCGCTCAATGGGGTGATCCTGCCGAAGATGAGGCCGATGTCAGACCAATCGGCACGGCGGCCGAGTCCATAGCACCGGAGTTTCAGCGCCCCCTGGAGGGCGTTGCCCTCAGCCGAATCGACAGTCGCGACGCTTACGCGGATGTTGTCGGATTCGCTGATGGCTTCCCCGCAGCCAGCGATGGTAAACAAGTCTGGCTGACACACTGTTACGGCATGTTGGCGGTTGCCCGAGGGATGGAACCGGACAGCGGTAACGGAACGAGCCTCTATGTTGTGACCGGTCACTCGCCGCGACATTTAGACCGAAACCTCGCGGTTGTCGGACGTGTCCTGGACGGCGTCGACAAGCTCTCGTCACTACCTCGCGGCACAAACGGACCACTGAGCTTTTATGCTTCGCGTGAAGAAATGGCTCCGATTATCAGCATTCGTTTGGGCCGTGACGTCGCGAAAGAAAACCAGTTGAACATAGAGATCATGCGAGCGGATTCGAACGCATTCGCTGACTACGTCAAATCGCGGACATTTCGTAATGAAGACTTTTTCGTTGAGCCAACCGGACGTATCGGAATTTGTAATTTGAATCCGCCAACCAGACTGGTCGAATAGCAAATCCGGTTTTTATTCGGAACCCCATTTCGTCTCAACATTAATCCCGACCGTCTTGAGAAAGCCGCTCGGCAGAATGCCGCCTGCGGAAACGACCACGGCATCATTGGGGAATTCTTCAATCGCATCAGCGACAGAAATCTGCACGGTTTCCTTCGTAATTTCCTTCACGGTTGAACTGAAAAGAACGCGAAGCTGGCCGGACGCCTCCATTTGCTCAACGAGCTGACGATTCTTGGGTTTGGCCCGTGAAAACGCATCAGACCGGTAGGACAAGGTGACGGTGGTTCCCGACTCGGCCGCGATAGTCGTCGCGGCCTCAAGGGCGCTGTCACCACCACCAACGACCAGTACATGCAGATTCGCGTACTGCGCCGCGTCGATAACACGGTAAACCACTTTATCCATTTCCTCGCCGGGAACGCCGAGTTTTCTGGGCGTGCCACGACGACCGATACTAAGCAGCACTGTCCGCGTGTCGTAAGTCTGCCGGTTCGTTGTTACCGTGAGTCCGCCCTTCGGGGCCGGGACAATCGATTCGACCCGCTCGTTGTACTGGATCTTGATGCCTGTTTTCTGTTCAACGTCACGCCAGAAATCGATAAGCGTTTCCTTTTGTACCTCGGTAAAAGGCATTTTTCCGACAATGGGTAAATCAGCCGGCTGAGTCATCACGAGCTTGCGTCTCGGGAAGTGGGCGACCGTGCCGCCGAGCTCTTCCTGTTCAACAGTCACGTGTTTTAGTTTTGATTCAGTCGCCCCGAGTGTCCCCGCGAATCCTGCCGGGCCCGCACCGACGATTAAGACATCCAGTGCATTTTGATGAGGAATTCGGACAAGATCCGTGATCGACTGCATCGCCTGCCGGCCCTGTTCGACGGCATTTCGAATCAATCCCATACCGCCAAGCTCGCCTGCAATAAAGATGCCGGGCACATTTGTTTGAAAATCGGGGTTAACCTGCGGTATGTCGATGCCGCGTTCTGAGGTACCAAAGACCAGTGTGATCGCATTGACCGGGCAGACCGTCTTGCAAGCCCCATGACCGATACAGTTCGTCGGACCGACAAGGTGAGCCTTTTTCCTGATCATCCCAAGGACCTGATGGGAATCCTGTTCCGGGCAGGCCGCCACGCAATTGGTGCAACCAATGCAGATGCGATGGTCGATCTCGGGATGCAAGGTTGGAGGCTGGGTCAGCCCCTCTTCTGTCGACTTCTTAAAGGCCGTCAGCCCGGCCCTTTCTTTATGCGAATGGCGCTTGATATACCACGCGAGAATCGCGAGGACGGGTAACGCGTACAGCAGTATTTTTACGATATCAGCCAATTTTGGGGTCAATCCAGTATGGATAACAGTCAGACATTTTTACATAATCCTTTAGCATCGGGCGATCACAGTATCAGCTTATGTCGCGATTTGTGGGGCGCCGCTCACGTTTCCGATTTAACAACTTCAGTACGATCAACGGAGTATTTCATGTCAGGAAAATTTGTCTGTGAATTGCGACAGGTTTTCGAAAAAAAGTGAGTGAAATCAGGAACCTTTGTGCGAGCGCGTGCGTGTATAGATCGATGTGTTGTGTCGCGCCATCGCAGGGCAAGGATAATTTAGGGAGTACCGTAAGAAATGTCAGGACTATTTTGGATCGCTATAGGTGTGATGGCCACCGTCGCGTTGGGCTTCGTGGCGTTGCCTCTGCTCAAAACAAATCGGAAAGCAACGTTGCTGTCTGTAGCTGTCGTAGTACCGGTCCTGGCTGCCGGGCTGTACATGGAGCTGGGCTCTCCTGGTGTCGACGGCACAAGTCACCAAACGAGCGCGCCTCGAGCGACCGCAAGCAACACAGCGGCTGCCGATAGCTCGACGCCAGTAGGATCGGTCGCCAGCATGGTTGCTGGACTCGCGGTCCGACTTGGCGAAAACCCGGACGATGGCGGCAGCTGGTTACTTCTCGCTAAATCCTACAAACATCTTAATCGTATTGATGAGGCCGTTGATGCGTACGGCAAAGCCGCGGCGCTAGGTGAATATGACGACGAGCTTGCTGCGCTGTCCGGCGGTACCGTCGAAGCACCTTCGACGGGCGCTCAGATTTTTGGGAACGTAAGACTTTCTCCGGACGCGCTCAGCATCGTTCAGCCCGGTGACACCGTGTTTATTTTTGCCAAGGCCGTCAATGGCCCTCCGGCGCCGCTGGCAATACTGCAACGTCCAGCTTCCGAACTTCCGCTCGACTTTCTGCTAAACGACAGCCAATCGATGATGGCCGGGATGAAATTATCCGATTTCAGCGAGGTTGTTGTCATCGCACGGATCACGCGTGGTGGCGACGCGACGGTCGCACTGCAGGGTCTGGAAGCGAAATCCGACACACTTATCGTTGCCGATAACCGGCATCTCGATCTGACAATAGAATAACAAGGGTCTAATACGATGTTGGAAACGACAACGCTGGTAGCACCGGCGCAAACAAAACCCGACTCCGCTGAGAAGGTATCCGCCAAGAAGTCACGAGACGCCCTCTACGGCTACTCGCTGCTGACCATTGCGCTGGTTGCGGGTTGGTTGCTCAGCGGCAATCAGCTGGTTGATCCAAACGTTGGCCTTGGCTACTGGCTGGGAATCGTCGGCGGCAGCATGATGTTGTTGCTGGTTTTTTATCCGGCCGGTAAGCGGTCATCCCTGTTGCGCCGCATGGGCCTGGTCAAACACTGGTTCAGGATCCACATGATCCTCGGCCTCGTCGGGCCCCTGCTCATTTTGTATCACTGCAATTTCAGCGTCGATGCGATCAACAGCACAGTCGCCTTGTACAGCATGATTGCTGTAACGATTAGCGGATTAGTCGGCCGCTATTTCTACACGCGAATTCATCGCGGTCTCTACGGCAAGCATGCGAACATCGAAGAACTGCGCGATGAAATTTCTGATTCCATGGAAAACAGCCGCGGTCTCGCTGTGATTCTGCCCAAGTTCATTGCAGAGCTACATGCCTGTTCGGCGAAACTCATGGGCGACAAGTTTACGCGTTCGATCAGTGTCCGACATAGCCTGTCCTGGTCGGTCAATTACTACATTGTTCGGGTTCGTTTGTTCTTCCTGATCAACAAGGAATTGCGAGAGCGAACCGCGGAGTCTGAGGCGTTTCAGAGCAACGCGAAAAACCTTCGCAAAACGGCGAACACTTATGCAGCACAGCAGGCCCGGCTCATGCGGCAGGTAGCGACCTTGGCTGTTTACGAACGCCTGTTTTCACTATGGCACTTGTTTCACATGCCGCTATTTATTTTACTGATAATTTCCGCGCTCGTGCATGTGCTCGCGGTACACATGTACTAGCAAGAACAGACGGGCGAAAACTTTTGCAACGGATTCTCTTTCTCGGACTAGTGATGACAATAGCCTTCATAGCATCACGTAACGCAGCCGCTCAGGATATTGAGACGCTCGTCATGCCCGGTCAAGTCATCCAGGTGCATGCGGATCTTGAAAGCGAGTGTTCCAGCTGCCACAAGTTGTTCGACAAAGAAGGGCAGCGGCAACTTTGCCTCGATTGTCATGAAGATGTCGCAAGCGACGTCGGTGGCGAGCGAGGATTTCATGGGCTTCGCGCAGAAGTCCAGACCGACCAATGCTCCAGCTGCCATACAGAACACGAGGGACGAGATGCGGTCGTCGTTATTCTGGACGAAGCTACGTTTGACCATCGCTTCACCGACTTCGAGCTGGGCGGTTCTCACGCGGAGGCCGACTGCGCCGATTGTCATGAACCGGATTTGAAGCATCGAGAAGCGCCATCGGAGTGCGTCGACTGTCATCGTGACGACGAGCCGCATCAGGAAACGATGGGCTTTGATTGTGTTACCTGTCACAAACCGACCGAGTGGCTGGAAGGCAAGTTTGACCACGGAACAACAGAATATCCCCTGCTCGGTAAACACGGCGAAGCGGCTTGTCTGGATTGTCATGAGGATCGAACTTTCCCCAAACCGCCAACCGCCTGTGTCGACTGCCATGCCGAAGATGACGCGCACAATGGGCGCAGCGGTAATCAATGTGGTAGCTGCCATAACCCCAGCGATTGGCATGACTCGAGCTTTGACCACTCAAGGGATACAAACTTCGATCTCGTGGGCAAACACGGGGAGCTCACTTGCGGCGACTGTCATTCCGAAAGTCCATTTGACGACGAAATGGAAACAACCTGTATTTCCTGCCATCTCGAAGATGATAATCACAACGCTCACAATGGCGAAAAATGCGAGGCGTGCCATGCCAGCAACGACTGGGCAAAACCTTTCTTTGACCACAACACGGACACGAAATACAAGTTGTTCGGCGGTCATCTGGAAGCGGCCTGCAACGACTGCCATGTCGATCCGATCTTTGCAGTCGAGCTCACAACGACTTGCGAATCCTGTCATCTGGATGACGATGTACACGAAAAGTCTCTCGGCACTCAGTGCGAGAATTGCCATACCGAGGTGAATTGGCAGGATCCGCTGTTTTTCGATCACGATCTCAGCCCATTTCCGCTGCTCGGAAAACACGACGATGTGGAGTGCACCGACTGTCATAAAACACAGGCTTTCGGCGAGACGGAATCCGCTTGCGTTTCGTGCCATCAGGAAGAAGACCCACACCGCGGCAATTTCGACCAACAGTGCGGCGCGTGCCACAACCCGGTTGCCTGGACCTCGTGGACATTCGATCACGATCAGCAAACAAACTTCGCGCTCACAGGTGCGCACGTCGATGTCGGCTGCGATGACTGCCATCGCACGTCGCTCAGCGGAATGAAATTCGGAGGCGGAAGCTGCGGCAGCTGCCACAAGTCCAGTGATTTGCATGATGGAGAGTTTGGTTCCGACTGCGGTCGCTGCCACTCAGCTGACTCCTTTAGCGACGTGAGGTCGGTACAATGAAACGCATTAGGATTAGTTCGATAGTTTTCGTCTTACTGCTGGCAGCTGGCATTGCACAAGCACAGACAACATTCGATCACTTTAGTACCGGTTTCGTTCTGGACGGTGCGCATACAAACGTAACCTGCGAAGGCTGCCATGTTGGCGGTACGTTTGGGCCCACAAACTCTACGTGTACGAGTTGTCACTCGGAGAGTAATCTCGTCCGTGCCTCTTCAAAGCCTGCCAATCATGTTTTGACGAATGGCGAGTGTTCGGACTGTCATATTACGGCGAGCTGGACCGCCATCGCATTCATGGATCACTCTTCGCTAACCGGCAGCTGCATTTCCTGTCACAACGGAATTCAAGCGACCGGGAAGTCATTAACGCATATCTCTTCAAGTGACCAGTGCGATGACTGCCATACTGTCGCTGCCTGGTCACCGGCTGTTTTCGACCATGTCGGCATCGTCGGAAACTGTGTTTCGTGTCATGACGGGCTTTCCGCGGTGGGCAAGAGTCCCGTTCACGTGCAAACGACAAATGTCTGCGAAGACTGCCATAGCACTGTCGCTTTCGTGCCCGCCGTGAACGTTGACCATACGCAGGTCATCGGCAACTGCGGATCGTGTCACGATGGCATCGCTGCCACGGGCAAGCATCCGACACATATCACCAGTGGCGAGCAGTGTGACGACTGTCATGCGACGACCGGCTGGCTGCCCGCCAATTTTGATCACATCGGCATCACTGGCAATTGCTCCAGCTGCCATAACGGAGTCGAAGCAACTGGCAAAAACGCAGCTCACATATCAACGACTGACGTCTGCGAGGACTGCCACAACCCGAATATCTGGGCGCCAACGTTTACCGTTGACCATACACAGGTTTTGGGGAACTGCGGTTCCTGTCATGACGGCGTTACCGCAACCGGTAAGAACCCGACGCATATTACAAGCGGCGAAAATTGTGATGATTGTCATTCAACGGTTGGCTGGTTACCGGCCAACTTTAATCACGCAAACATCACGGACAATTGCGGTAGTTGCCACAACGGCACCGATGCGACCGGCAAAAACCTGACGCACATACAAACCAGCAACGTCTGCGAGGACTGTCACAACTCAAATGTGTGGGCGCCGGTCAATACTGTCGATCACACGCATGTTATCGGCGCTTGCGGATCCTGTCACGACGGCGTTACCGCGAGCGGTAAGGATCTGACACATATCACCAGTGGCGATACTTGCGATGACTGTCATTCAACAGTCGGCTGGTTGCCCGCGAACTTTGATCATCTCAACATTACGGGCAATTGTATCGACTGTCACAATGGCACCGATGCCACCGGCAAGAATCTCACTCACATTCAAACCAGTGACGTCTGCGAGGACTGCCACAACACCAATATATTTGCACCTGTCTTTACCGTAGACCACACGCAGGTCATCGGTACGTGTAACAGCTGTCATGACGGCACGATCGCGACGGGCAAGCACCCTACGCATGTTGTTAGTGGCGATACCTGCGATGACTGCCATTCAACGGTCGCGTGGCGACCTGCGAATTTCGATCACCTGGGTATCGTTGACAACTGTTCCAGTTGTCACAACGGCGTTGATTCCGTCGGCAAGGGCCCGGCACACATTCAGACGACGAATGTCTGCGAGGATTGCCACAATACCAACGTTTTCACACCGGCCGACGCTGTCGATCACACGCAGGTTCTCGGTACCTGCGGTTCATGCCATAACGGAACGACCGCGACCGGTAAACATCTGACGCACATCACGACCAGTAATAACTGCGATGACTGCCATGCGACGACCGGCTGGCTGCCCGCTAACTTCGATCACGTCGGAATCGCTGGCAACTGCTCCAGCTGCCACAACGGTATTGAGGCGACGGGCAAGAATCTGACGCATATTCAGACGAGCGACGTTTGTGAGGATTGCCATAACTCGAACGTTTGGGTTCCGACTTTTACGGTCGACCACACACAGGTTATCGGGGCGTGCGGATCCTGCCACGACGGTACGATCGCGATGGGCAAAACTCCGACGCATATTTCAAGCGGCGAAAACTGCGAGGACTGCCATGCGACGACCGGCTGGCTGCCCGCGAACTTTGACCACATCAACATCACGGGTAACTGTGCGAGTTGTCACAACGGCACAGACGCAACCGGCAAAAACCTCAACCACATCCAGACCAGCGTCGTGTGCGAGGACTGTCACACGTCGAACACCTGGATACCGACATTCGCCGTCGACCATACTCAGGTAATTGGCACCTGTGGCTCTTGCCACGATGGCACCACGGCGATCGGCAAACACCCCACCCACATCGCGAGTGGTGACAATTGCGACGATTGCCACACGACCATCGCGTGGCTGCCCGCGAACTTTGATCACGTCAATATCGTGGGTAATTGCGTCAACTGTCACAACGGCACCGACGCAACGGGCAAAGGGCCTCTGCATCCGTTAACGACCACCGTTTGTGAGGACTGCCACAACACCAATGTCTGGGCCCCTGTAACTAACGTCGATCACAACCAGGTACTGGGATCGTGTTCGTCTTGCCACAACGGTACGACGGCGACTGGTATGAATCCCGGGCACTTCAACACCTCGCAGGATTGCGGGCTGTGCCATAACCCGAACGCGTGGACGCCGACCGACTACCGCCACAGCGGGTTGACCTACGAGCCATTGGACCATCGTGGCAACTTCGACTGTACCGAATGTCATCAGTCGAATACGGAAGTCGTCAACTGGTCATCGCCCGGCTACCAACCGACTTGTGCTGGCTGCCATGCGCGGGACTATAAAGCCGGTGTCGACAAGCACAATGGAATACAGAACGACCAAAACTGCGCCAGCAGCGGGTGTCATCGAATCAACGAAAATGAGTGGTAGTCGTCGCATAGGCTTATCTCTGGCGTTCGCTCTGCTTGCGCTGGTAGCGTCGCCAGTGTCTGCGGGCCCCGGATTTGTGGGCAGCTCCCGAGTAATCATTGACGAATCTGACCCTGAAGCGCTGGGCAGCATCGATATTCGTTTTAACTGCAAAGCGCAGTACCTGGGACACGACCCCAATAGCGACGGCGATCGACTGCGCATCTACCTGGAACCAACCACAATCTGCAACGGTGTCTCGCCGCTCGTCGCCGGGACCCGCAGTCGACTGCGTCCGTTCAATGCAGATAGCACGCATCTTGTAGACCTGATTTATGACGGTAATGAGGCGAGCGGGCCTGTACTGACCTTGAGTTTTAGTGAGGCAGTGGCATTCGATGTGGAAATGGCCGGGGTGACTTTTGATCTCACCGTCCATGTGCGCAAAAAGACCGTTAGTCAGCAAGCGGCGCAATCGACGGCGCCGTCAGTACCCCATCGACAGGTTGCGCGAGCCATGCCGCCCACGCCCGAATACGTAATCAACCTGATTTCTCTTCGACGCACACCTACAATTGCCGATGCACACGGTTTGTCGCTGAGCCCTGAGCAACGCCTGTTCTATTCCGAAGCCATGGTTGACGGCACGATGTGGTATCGCTTGCGACTCGGTGATTTCGACTCAGCGGCGAGCGCAAGAGAAACGCTGATGCAGATTTCATCGGCCTTCCCCGGTGCGTGGATTGATCAACTCGAAGAACAGGCTGGCGACACGGACCTGACAGTGGTCGCGCAAAAGGTCGCCGCCATACCGCAGTTAGAGGCGGGTAACAATCCGGCAAGCGCTAAGATAAGTTCATTGATGGAAGATGCGCGGCGGTCGATGATTGCCGGCGACACGTCGAAAGCTATCCAGATCTACACCAAGATCTTGCAACTACCTCCCAACGAGCGGCAACCCGACGCGCAGGAATATCTTGCGCTGGCGCGAGAGAAGAACGGGCAAATGGCGCACGCCAAAGCGGAGTATCAACGCTA
>RCNB010001540.1_pt1 | contig 14491 bp, 16 predicted proteins | sample 2041321 | NCBI WGS metagenome assembly RCNB01 (sample SAMN09708232, study PRJNA481090) | Marine sediment metagenome, whole genome shotgun sequencing project. | reverse complement strand
GATGCTTACAAGCGTAACGAATTATTAGAAGATTCTAAAATATATACTTATAATATTATTTCTAAAATATTAAATGAATATAAAATTGATTTAAATTTAATAGCTTCACAAATTCATTACTTTAATAATCAACTTTATGTCGTTGGTGGTTATACCCAAAATGAATATTCCCGAACAGCTTCTTCAAGTGTGTTTAGTATTAATTTAAATGAATTTGAAACAACTAGAATTCAACAATCAAAGAAATTATAAAAGTATTAAGCTTTAATTTTGCTCTATACGATTACTACTTCTGCTAGTATTTTAATCCCTAATCAATGGCATTGTTGTACACCGTAATAAACCCTCTTGTTTTCCAATTTCGGCATAAGGAACTTCTTCAACGGTAAACCCTTGGTCTCTTAACCAAGTGTTTAATCTTGTAAAATTTTGTTCTGAAATTATGACCTCTTCAGAAATGGAGAATATGTTACTGTTCATATTAAACATTTCGTCCTTATCAATTTCAAAAATATTCTCTCTACCAAAGAAACTTACTAACCACTCATATTCACTTTCTACCAAAAACCCATTTTTATGTAAAATGGCTTTATCTTTTCCAATTGGTTGAAAACAGCAATCTAAATGCAACGCATTTTCTTTTGGGTCTGTATTTGATTTTCGCAACTCGAACGCTTTTACAATCTTATTAGGAAATAATTCCTGTATGGCGATAACAGCATCCATGTTTGTTCTGGCCGTAATATACTCTACATAATCTTCACCAGAATATGTTCCGATAAAAATATAATCGTTCCAAGGCATAATATCACCACCTTCTACATGACATTCTTTAGGTAAAATAATTCTATCCTTATCTTCAATTTGATCCCATAGGTATCTTATAGCTTCAATTTCTCTATCTCTATCCGGAAGAATATTTGCTCTAATTATTTTATCCTCAATAACAAAGGCTATATCCCTTGAGAATATCTGATTACAATCTTTTATTACATTTGGTCTATAAACATCAACATCGTACTTTTTGAAAACTTTAGCTACAGCTTCCATTTCCAAACGCATATCAGCTTCCTTCGGATATGTTCCCTCCAATACATGCTGTATGCTTTTAGGATCATAACAATCTTCAACCTTTGGGGTTGGTCCATTACTTTCTGCGGTTCCTAAAACTACAGCTCTTAATCGAGAAGTTTCGTTTTTTATATTGAGTTTAAACATGAAACAAACCTAAAAAATATAATTAACTATTTATAATCGTAAACAAGAATAATTAGGTGCAATCTTGTCAATCATAAAAACACTTACCAAAAAGGAAAATATAAAAAAAGCTTCATAAATATTATGAAGCTTTTGTATTTGCAAATAGCAAATTATCTTTTCTCTATAGCTTTAAAATCTCTATAAGTCTCACCAACATATAATTGTCTTGGTCTACCAATAGGCTCCTTACGTAATCTCATTTCACGCCATTGTGCAATCCAACCCGGCAACCTTCCTAGGGCAAACATCACAGTAAACATATCTGTAGGTATACCCATAGCACGATAAATTATACCTGAATAAAAATCGACGTTAGGATATAGCTTACGCTTCACAAAATAATCATCGTTTAATGCCTCCTGCTCCAACCCTTTTGCAATTTCAAGAATAGGATCCTCAACACCTAAATCCTCTAAGACTTCGTCCGCAGCAACTTTAATTATTTTAGCACGGGGGTCAAAGTTTTTGTAAACACGATGCCCAAAGCCCATTAAGCGGAAAGGATCTTCTTTATCTTTGGCTTTGGCCATATATTTTTTGGAATCTCCACCATCTTCTTTAATAGCCTCTAGCATTTCTAAAACTGCCTGATTTGCACCACCATGTAATGGTCCCCAAAGTGCAGAAATTCCCGCAGACAAAGAAGCAAATAATCCAGCATGAGACGATCCAACTATTCTCACAGTAGATGTAGAACAGTTTTGTTCATGATCTGCATGCAGAATCAATAATTTATCTAAAGCATCAACAATTATTTTATTTTGCACATATTCTTCATTCGGTTTTTTGAACATCATCTTTAATACATTCTCCACATAACCTAAACTGTTATCACCATAATCTAATGGCAATCCTTTCTTTTTACGTAAAGTCCATCCAACCAATACTGGGAATTTACCCATTATTTTAACCACAGAATTGTACATATCCTCGTCAGAATCCACATTAACTGAAGTCGGATTAAAAGCAGTCAATGCACTTGTAAGTGATGATAACACACCCATAGGGTGGGCTGACTTTGGAAAAGCATCAACTATTTTGCGAATATCATCATCGACAATGGATTGTTCTCTAATATCAGCGTGAAATTTGTCATGTTGTTCTTTTGTTGGAAGTTCTCCAAAAATCAAAAGATAAGCTACTTCTAAAAAATCAGCTTTGTCTGCTAATTCTTCTATAGAATAACCTCTATATCTTAATATACCTTTTTCTCCATCTAAAAAGGTAATACCACTTTCACAAGAACCTGTATTTTTATATCCCGGATCAATAGTAGTGACTCCTCCAGTTGCGCCTCTTAATGTTTTAATATCAATTGCAACTTCATTTTCTGTACCTAAAACTATTGGGAAATCATATTTTTGACCGTTAACTTCTAACGTCGCTGTTTCTGACATATATTTTGCATTTAAAAAATTGAAAGTATGCTAAATTAAGAAATTTAGATCATTTCTTTGTTAAGATTTAAGACTAATAAAACAGCAACCTTCAATGATAAAATAGTCGCTATTATATAATAAAAATTACAGCCCAATTTTATGGGTTTTAATATTTATTACATTATAAAAAATGTCTCAAAAAATATAGATGCCTTTAAAATACAGATACCTTTTCTTCTTCTTTTACTTGAACCATTTTTTCAAGCATATCTGTAGTTATAGATTTTGGTCTTTCTAACGGATACCCTAAAGCTCTATCCCAAATAATATTAGACAGCACACCTAACGATCTTCCTATCGCAAACAGCACTGTATAAAAATCATATTCCTTAACACCGTAATGCCACTGTACCACACCAGACTGGGCATCTACATTTGGCCATGGATTTTTAGCCTTACCATGTTCTCGTAAAATATCTGGAACAACTTTATATAGTGCATCAACATATTTAAACAAATCGTCGTCCGGCATATGTTTTAAGCAGAAATCTCTTTGAACGGAGTACCTAGGATCTGTTTTACGAAGTACGGCATGTCCATACCCAGGAATAACCTGACCATTCTTTAAAGTATCCCATACATATTTTTTCATTTCATCTTCAGAAGGAAGTTTTCCACCCATTTGATCTCTTAGTCCCTGTAGCCATCTTAAAACTTCTTGATTAGCTAAACCATGTAAAGGCCCTGCAAGACCATTAATCATAGCTGAAATTGAATAATACACATCAGATAATGAACTGGCAACTAAATGTCCTGTATGTGCGCTTACATTACCACTTTCATGGTCGGCATGGATAATAAAATACATACGCATCACGTCGTCATACGGCGCATCCTTACCCATCATGTAAGCAAAATTTCCACCTAAATCCAATGTTGGATTAGGGTTCTTATGTCCGTCTTTTGCGTTGTATAATTTATTATATATATATGCACCTATTAATGGCAATTTAGCCATAAGGTTAATGGCATCTTCATAGGTTGAATCCCAATAATCCATTTTGCTCATCCCTTTTTTATACATAGTGTTGAAATGAGATTCTCTTTGTAAACTCATAACGGCTGCTGATAAAATAGCCATAGGGTGGCTTTCACTTGGAAATGAATCTATGACATCCCAAACATAACGAGGAACTATTCGACGATTTCTAAAAGTAACCATTAGCTCTTCTACTTCTTCTTGAGTTGGAATTTCTCCTGTTAGTAACAAAAAAAACAAACCTTCAACATAAGGCATTTCTGCTCCGGTAGGTCTCGGTAATTTTTCTAAAACCTCAGGAAGTGTAAACCCTCGATAACGTATCCCTTCCAATGGGTCTAAATAAGAAATGTCTGTAACTAATCCTTTAATGCCTCTCATGCCTCCAATAGCTTGAGCAACAGTGACATTACCAATGACCTTATTCCCATGCTCCTTTAATAGCGCAGTTGTTCTAGGACGATGCTCCTGAATTTTTTTATGTAATTTATTTTTTAGCGTACTCATAGTGATTCATTTAAGTTGATATTGAAATTTCTGAAATCTCCATAAATTACGATGCGAATAGCTTAATTAAAATGATAAATATCATAAATAACAAAAAGAGCCAAATTCTAAAGAATTTGGCTCTTTTTTATAAAATATGTTTTAACTACATCATTAAACCTTAAATGCATTTTTTTGCGGATAATATGCAATATGACCCAATTCTTCTTCGATGCGAAGTAATTGATTATATTTTGCCATTCTATCACTACGAGAAGCAGATCCAGTTTTTATTTGACCAGTATTTAATGCCACGGCCAAATCTGCAATGGTATTGTCTTCTGTTTCTCCAGAACGATGGGACATTACTGATGTATAACCGGCATTATGTGCCATGTTCACAGCCGCTATAGTCTCTGTTAAGGTTCCAATCTGGTTTACTTTCACTAAAATAGAATTAGCTATACCATTTTCAATACCCCGAGATAGTCGTTCAACATTTGTCACAAACAAATCGTCTCCAACCAATTGTACTTTATCACCAATTTTCTCAGTTAAATACTTCCAACCTTCCCAGTCGTTTTCATCCATACCATCCTCAATAGATATTATTGGATATTTTGAAGACAGTTCAGCTAAATAATCAGCTTGTTCTACACTTGTCCTTACTTTTCCTTTATCGCCTTCAAACTTAGTATAATCATACATCCCATTTTCATAAAACTCTGCAGAAGCACAATCTAAAGCAATCATCACTTCTTCTCCAAGTTTATAGCCTGCATTCTGTACTGCCTTTGCAATCGTATCTAAAGCATCTTCCGTACCGTCTAATGTTGGAGCAAATCCACCTTCATCACCTACGGCAGTACTCAAATTTCTATCGTGAAGTACTTTTTTTAGGTTATGAAATATTTCGCTCCCCATTTGCATGGCATGGGTGAAATTTTTCGCCTTTACTGGCATTACCATAAATTCTTGAAATGCAATTGGTGCGTCACTATGTGATCCTCCATTAATAATATTCATCATTGGTACCGGAAGCGTGTTTGCACTAACACCACCAACATAACGATATAAAGGCATTCCCAATTCTTGTGCAGCTGCCTTTGCAACCGCTAATGAAACTCCTAAAATTGCATTAGCACCAAGCTTTGATTTATTAGGCGTCCCGTCTAACTCACACATTAACTGGTCAATATCATTTTGATTAAAAACTGATACGCCCAATAATTCTTCAGCAATTGTAGTATTTACATTTTCAACTGCTTTCAAAACACCTTTTCCCATGTAACTGTTCCCGCCATCTCTAAGCTCTACAGCTTCATGTTCTCCAGTAGAAGCTCCTGATGGAACGGCTGCACGTCCTATAACCCCGTTTTCTGTTTCAACGTCAACTTCAACTGTTGGGTTTCCTCTTGAATCAAAAATTTGTCTTGCATGGATATTAATTATTATACTCATAACTACGTGAAATTAAATTTTACCCCCAAATTTACGGTTTAATCTCGGCATGATTTATATGTCTTGTAAAGAAATGTTCATTTTACTTTCTATAACGTTTTAGTAAAACAAAAAAGACAATAATTTTTTGATTTCCATTGTCTTTTTTGCTATCTAGATTTTATGTTTTCTATAAATTGATTAAACAGATATGTTGAATCATGTGGCCCTGGACTTGCCTCTGGATGAAATTGCACCGAAAAACAGTTTTTGTTTTTCATTGCTAACCCAGCCACTGTATTATCATTTAAATGAACATGTGTAATCTTTAAACCTTCATGTGATTCTGATTCTTCCCTGTTTACTGCAAATCCATGATTTTGAGATGTTATTTCCCCTTTACCTGTATTAAGGTTTTTCACTGGGTGGTTAATACCTCTATGTCCATTGTGCATTTTATAAGTTGAGACTCCATTGGCAAGCGCAATAACTTGATGGCCTAGGCAAATGCCAAATAAGGGTAAATCTCGCTTAATAACTTCTCTCGCTACATTTTGAGCTGCAATTAAAGGTTGTGGATCCCCTGGTCCGTTTGATAAAAAGTATCCATCAGGATTCCAAGCTTCTAATTCTTCAAAAGAAGCATTGTACGGAAATACTTTAATATAAGCATCCTGTTTGGCCAAATTACGTAAGATATTTTTCTTTATGCCAATATCAAGAGCAGCTATTTTTAATGATGCTTTTTCATCTCCAAAAAAGTAAGGTTTTTTAGTAGATACTTTAGATGCTAATTCGAGACCATCCATATTAGGAACTTTAGCAAGCTCTGCTTTTAGTGCTTCTATATCTTCAACTTCGGTAGAGATAACGGCATTCATAGCTCCATTTTCTCTAATATAGCTTACAAGTGCCCTTGTATCAACATCTGATATTCCTAACAAATTATGCTTCTCAAAAAACTCTTCAAGCGAGCCGCTAGCATCATCACGAGAATAATTATAACTAAAGTTTTTGCAAATTAATCCTGCAATTTTTATAGAATCTGACTCGACCTCGTCATCATTCACCCCGTAATTACCGATGTGGGCATTTGTAGCTACCATTAGCTGTCCGTAATAGGACGGATCAGTAAATATTTCTTGATATCCAGTCATTCCAGTATTGAAGCATACCTCTCCAAAAGCACTCCCTTCTTTTCCTACTGCTTTACCATAAAATATTGTACCATCGGCCAATAGAATTATTGCTTTTTGTTTTCTTTTATATTTCATGTGTTCGCTTATATTCTAATTAAATCATCACATGTAACATCCAGATAATCTAATTCTTAAACATGATAACTTTACTACTAGATGTTTCATTCGTTAGAAAAGTTTTGCAAAATTGATAAAAAAAAAGGATAAACTAAAATAGTTTATCCTTTATGTTATTAATGCTTATTAACATTATAATGTTCCATAATAATTTAAAATCATCTGCAATTTGGTTTCATCTTTTGCAGATATTTTCATTTTAGACATATAATCACTTATTTCTTTTGAGTGTTTACCAAACAGCTTAGCAAATGATTTCTTTTTCAACTTAATTTCATTGACAACATCTCCTTTCTTAAAAAAAATCTTATAATCATCAAGATATCTATTCGCTGCAGTAACCTGGGTCAATGGGTCTTTTGTTCCCTTTTTGATTTTCTTTCCGTTCTTCTTTAAAATCTCAATATCATTATTCATTGCCAAAACTTCCATATAAGTGGCTTGATTGTCAATATTCTGATATCGCTTAAATTTTCTTTTATTGATTATCACTTCTTTGATAACCGCGTTGTTGAACATATATACTGAATCATTGGAGATTTTAGCTAAGATTACATCATTCTTAGTGTCATAATTTAACCCTTTAATAGATAAATTTTTTCCGTCTACATTCGTGATAATACCCACCGTTTTCCAATCTTCAAATAAATAGACTGAACCTTCTGTAGTTGTAGCATCATAATTTCTTATCCAAGATCCAGAGGTGTAATTAGATGTTAAATCCTCAAAACCAGTTCTTGCGTCATTTTGAGCATAAAAACTTGAGGACACCAATGCCACAAATAAAAAGGTTACAAATTTCATTTTTAATATTTTATAGTTTTGAATTGCCATAATATCTGACAATCCATGGTTTATAGCGAATTATAATGATTTAATATTTTATGAACGTCTTCTACATCTTTATATCTAAGTCTATTTTTCTCAACAAATGCTTTAACCTCTTCCTTATTCTCATTATCAATTAAAGCTAAGACCGTAGATTTTTTCAGCTTAATCTCCTGCATCTCATTACTTTCTTCATAACAAACATAAATTTTTTCGTTTTTGACAAATTGATCTGGTTTCATCATTTGCAATGTCAATGGATTCACTTTACCTTCTTTAATACTAATACTATACTTTCTTAATAAGCTGTTACCATTAAATTTCACAATACTCTCAAAATAAGTATTTCTTTTAAATTCGGGATCCAATTGACGCACAAAATTCATATTATCCACAACAATTTTGGTAATTCCCCTTGGGTTTATTGCTAATACAGAATTATCTGAATATTTAGCTTCAAATCTCTCAAATTGAAGATTATAGTTAAATGAATATATTTGATAGACATCTTCTCCATAATAAATTTTGGCATCTTTTACCCAAGTATCAAACAAATATGGCGTCCCCTTAATTCTTTTATCAACCGTATTATTAACCCAAGTCCCCTTATTTTCGTTGTCTACAAAATCCTTAGTGAATTTTTTAAGACTTTGCATAGCGCTTTGTGCTGTTACGAAATTCAATGCTAATACTAGAGCAATTGTCAGTATATTTTTCATTTTATGTTTATAGTTTTTTTAGGTGCCCGCTAATTTAAGCCGAAAGACATTTGTAGGAAAAATTAAACTCTTAATAAAACGTTAAATTTTAAATTTATGTATAAAAAATGAGCTCTTAAAGCTCATTTTTTTATCTCTTGTATTTATATAAATTTACTCTTCTTCGTTAGAAGCCTTAGTTTCAACAATAGGAGGCACATTAGTAGATTTACTACCACCTCTTCTACTTCTACGTGTTGTTTTCTTAGTCACTTTATCAGCATTATAGATTTCGTTGTAATCAACCAATTCTATCATTGCCATATCAGCATTATCCCCAAGACGATTACCAAGTTTAATAATTCTTGTATAACCACCTGGACGATCACCTACTTTAGCAGCAACATCTCTAAAAAGCTCGGCAACAGCTTCTTTTTGTCTTAGTCGAGCCATAACAATACGTCTGTTATGAGTAGTATCCTCTTTAGACTTTGTCACTAACGGTTCAACAAATTGCTTTAATGCTTTTGCTTTTGCAACAGTTGTATTAATACGCTTATGCTCTATTAAAGAACAAGCCATATTTGCCAACATTGATTTTCTGTGAGCGGTTTTTCTACCTAAATGGTTTATTTTCTTTCCGTGTCTCATATCTTTTTTTATTAACCATCATCTTGCTACAACTCTTTATGAGGAGCAAAATATGACATGTTAGTCTTTATCTAATTTATATTTGCTCAAATCCATCCCAAAGTTTAATCCTTTAACATTAACAAGCTCTTCAAGCTCAGTTAACGATTTCTTTCCAAAATTACGGAACTTCATTAAGTCATTTTTATTAAATGATACAAGATCACCTAAGGTATCAACCTCTGCCGCTTTCAAACAGTTTAATGCACGTACAGATAAGTCCATGTCGATTAGTTTAGTTTTAAGCAACTGTCTCATATGAAGTGATTCTTCATCATAGGTTTCAGTTTGTGCAATCTCATCTGCCTCCAGTGTTATACGCTCATCAGAGAATAACATGAAATGGTGAATTAAGATTTTAGCAGCTTCAGTCAATGCATCTTGAGGGTTAATAGAACCATCTGTAACGATTTCAAAAACCAATTTTTCATAATCGGTTTTTTGTTCTACACGAAAATTCTCAACACTATACTTAACATTTTTGATTGGTGTATAAATAGAGTCTGTAAAGATTGTACCCATTGGTGCTGTAGCCTTTTTATTTTCTTCAGCAGGTACATAACCTCTACCTTTTTCAATACTTATCTCCATATTGATACTTACTTTAGGATCAAGATTACAGATTACTAAATCTGAATTTAGCACTTGAAATCCTGAAATAAATTTTTGGAAATCACCAGCAGTGATTTGATCTTGACCAGAAATTGAAATAGACACAGATTCGTTATCAATTTCGTCTATTTGACGTTTAAAACGTACTTGTTTTAAGTTAAGTATAATTTCAGTTACATCTTCTACCACTCCTGCAATTGTAGAGAATTCATGCTCTACTCCTTCAATTCTAACAGAAGTAATCGCAAATCCTTCTAAAGAAGATAGTAAAACTCTTCTTAAGGCATTTCCAACAGTTAATCCATAACCAGGTTCTAAAGGTCTAAATTCGAATTTACCTTCAGAATCTGTTGAATCAATCATGATTACTTTATCGGGCTTTTGAAAATTTAAAATTGCCATATTGCTTATTATGTATCAGTTATTATTTAGAATATAATTCGACTATGAATTGCTCATTGATATTTTCTGGAATTTGAACTCTTGCAGGTATAGAAACGAAAGTTCCTTGCATAGTATCATTATTCCAAGTAATCCACTCATAAACGTGGCTAGATCCTGCCAATGCAGTGTCAATTGAATCTAAAGACTTAGATTTTTCTCTTACTGCTACAACATCTCCTGCTTTTAAAGAATAAGAAGGAATGTTAACGATTTGTCCGTTAACCGTTATATGTCTGTGAGACACTAATTGTCTTGCACCTCTTCTAGAACGGGCTAACCCCATTCTAAAAGCAACATTATCCAATCTAGATTCACATAATTGTAACAATACCTCACCAGTAATTCCTGGAGACGCTGTTGCTTTTTTAAACATGTTTCTAAATTGACGTTCTAAAACACCGTAAGTGTATTTAGCCTTTTGCTTTTCCATTAACTGGATAGCGTACTCAGATTTTTTTCCACGTCTTCTATTGTTTCCGTGTTGTCCTGGAGGGTAATTTCTTTTTTCAAAAGATTTATCTTCTCCAAAAATAGCTTCACCAAATTTACGTGCTATTTTAGTTTTAGGACCAGTATATCTTGCCATATTAAATTTTGTTTTGAGAGTAATTATGGATTAAGGTCTTAATCTTATCCTCCGATAATCGTTAATCTCCCGTTGATACTTGTTATTATTAAACTTAAACTCTTCTACGTTTTGGAGGTCTACATCCATTATGTGGCGTTGGAGTTACATCAATGATTTCTGTAACTTCAATACCTCCATTATGTATAGCTCTAATAGCAGATTCTCTACCATTACCAGGTCCTTTAACATACACTTTTACTTTCCTTAAACCAGCTTCTTTTGCTGACTCTATAGCATCTTCTGCAGCTAGTTGCGCTGCGTAAGGTGTATTTTTCTTAGAACCTCTAAATCCCAATTTTCCAGCAGATGACCACGAAATTACGTCACCTTTTTTGTTTGTAAGAGAAATGATAATGTTATTAAAAGATGCTGTAATATGAGCTTCTCCAGCAGATTCTACTATAACCTTACGTTTTTTAGTACTTGACTTTGCCATTTTACTAATTATTATTTAGTTACTTTTTTCTTGTTAGCAACTGTTTTTCTTCTACCTTTTCTTGTTCTAGAGTTGTTCTTAGTGCGTTGCCCTCTTAACGGAAGACCTGCTCTATGACGTATCCCTCTGTAACATCCAATATCCATTAATCGCTTAATGTTTAATTGAGTTTCAGAACGTAACTCTCCTTCTATTTTGAAAGTACCAACTGCTTCACGAATATTACTGATTTCTTCATCAGTCCAATCTGAAACTTTTGTGCTTTCATCCACCTTAGCGGTAGATAGTATCTCTTTTGCTCTACTTCTACCTACTCCATAGATATAAGTTAAAGAAATTACTCCTCTTTTTTGTTTTGGTATGTCTACACCTGCAATTCTAGCCATAATTAACCTTGTCTTTGTTTGAATCTAGGATTCTTTTTGTTGATTACGTAAAGTCTACCTTTTCTACGCACAATTTTACACTCTGCGCTTCTTTTTTTAACTGATGCTCTTACTTTCATCGTATTAGTATCTATAAGTTATTCTTGCCTTAGATAAATCATAAGGACTCATTTCTAATTTCACTTTATCTCCTGGTAATAATTTAATATAATGCATACGCATTTTACCAGATATATGCGCTGTCACAATGTGACCGTTTTCTAATTCAACACGAAACATAGCATTTGATAATGCTTCTATAATCGTTCCGTCTTGCTCAATTGCTGCTTGCTTAGCCATGGTTCTACAAATTAAGCTTGTGCTTTTCTATTTTTACCAGTCTTCATCAAACCATCATAGTGTTTATTCAACAAGTATGAATTTACCTGTTGCATAGTATCTATTGCAACTCCAACCATAATCAACAATGACGTACCTCCAAAGAATAATGCCCATCCTTGTTGAACATTCATTAACTTCACAATAAATGCAGGGAACACTGCAATCAATGCTAAGAATATAGATCCTGGCAATGTTATTTGTGACATAATTTTATCTAAATATTCTGAAGTTTCAGTACCTGGACGAATGCCCGGAATAAATCCTCCACTACGTTTTAAATCATCTGCCATCTTATTTGTAGGCACTGTAATTGCCGTATAAAAAAATGTGAATACTATAATTAATAATGCAAACGTTATGTTATACCACAAACCAAAAATATCAGAATAATTTGATTGCATCCATTGTCCAACACCAGTATCTTTTAAAAATGAAGACCCTCCTATCAAACTTGGCACAAACATTATAGCTTGTGCAAATATAATTGGCATTACACCAGATGCATTCAACTTTAAGGGTAAAAATTGACGTGAACCAAATACATTTTTTTCATAACCACCAGAAGCTGTACGTCTAGCATATTGCACCGCAATTTTTCTAACAGCCATAACTAACATTATAGATGCCAATATAATTATTAACCAAATCACCAGTTCAATTAAAATCATAATTAAACCACCATTAGACTCAGTAACTCTTGCAGCATATTCTTGTACAAAAGATCCTGGCAAATTAGCAATAATACCTACCATGATTAATAATGAAATACCATTACCTATGCCTTTGTCTGTGATTTTTTCTCCTAACCACATTGCAAAAACACAACCTGTTACTAAAATTATAATAGATGAGAAATAAAATAGTCCCCCTTGACCTAATAAAAATGCTTCTTGAGGAATACCTAAACTTGGTAAACTTACTAAGTAACCTGGCGCCTGAACCAAACAAATTGCAATGGTTAACCAACGTGTTATTTGAGTAATTTTCTTTTGCCCACTGGCACCTTCCTTCTGAAGTTTTTGTAAATACGGAATCGCAATCCCCATTAACTGTACCACAATTGATGCAGAAATGTAAGGCATAATACCTAAAGCAAAAACAGAAGCATTGGCAAATGCTCCCCCAGTAAACGCATTAAGCAAACCAAGAAGTCCACCATCTGTAGCTGCAGCAATACCACCTAACTTAGAAGCATCTATACCCGGAAGTACAACTTGTGCTCCAAAACGATAAACTAAAAGCATTCCTAAAGTAAGAATGATTCTATCTTTTAGTTCCGTAATTTTCCAAACATTCTTTAAACTTTCTATTAATTTCATTGTCTAGTTGGGTCTTATTATAAAGTTACAGCTTCTCCTCCAGCAGCTTCTATAGCAACTTTTGCTGAAGCAGTAAATTTATGAGCAGATATTTTTAATTTTGCCTTTAGCTCTCCTCTTCCCATAATCTTAACAAGGTCATTCTTACCCGCTAAACGAAAAGCAATAAACGCATCTAAATCTACTGTACCTTTTATTTTTTTATCGTCAACCATTTCCTGTAAAGTATCCAGGTTTATACCTTGATATTCTTTACGATTAATGTTAGTAAACCCAAATTTAGGTACACGTCTTTGAAGTGGCATTTGCCCACCTTCAAAACCAAGTTTTCTAGAATAACCAGAACGAGATTTTGCTCCTTTGTGCCCTCTTGTTGCGGTACCACCTTTTCCAGAACCCTGACCTCTACCTACGCGTTTACTATTGTTCTTAACTGAACCTTCTGCAGGTTTTAAATTACTTAAATCCATTTTCAGTTTTATTTTTAAGCTTCTTCTACAGAAACTAAATGTTTAACTTTATTAACCATACCAAGAATATTTGGAGTGGCTTCATGCTCTATAGTTTGACCAATCTTTTTAAGACCAAGAGCTTCTAAAGTTCTTTTTTGTCTTTGAGTACGATTGATTGCACTTTTTTGTTTTGTTACTTTAATCTTAGCCATCTTATCCTTAATTATCCGTTAAAAACTTGTTCTAGAGAAATACCTCTATTCTTAGCTATAGTTCTTGCATCTCTTAATTGTAATAAAGCATCAAAAGTTGCTTTTACCACATTATGAGGGTTAGACGAACCTTGAGATTTAGATAGTACGTCATGTACACCAACGGCCTCAAGTACTGTTCTTACAGCACCACCAGCAATTACACCAGTACCAGGTGCTGCAGGAATAACATTTACTCTTGCTCCACCATATTTTCCTTTTTGCTCATGAGGCAAAGTCCCTTTGATAAGTGGAATACGTACCAGATTTTTCTTAGCATCTTCAATGGCTTTTGCAATTGCACTAGCAACGTCTTTCGATTTTCCTAAACCATGACCTACTACCCCTGCTTCATCACCAACCACTACGATTGCTGAGAAACCAAATGCTCTACCACCTTTTGTTACTTTTGTAACTCTTTGCACACCAACTAAACGATCTTTAAG
>RCNB010001539.1_pt1 | contig 14498 bp, 13 predicted proteins | sample 2041321 | NCBI WGS metagenome assembly RCNB01 (sample SAMN09708232, study PRJNA481090) | Marine sediment metagenome, whole genome shotgun sequencing project. | reverse complement strand
GGTGCTTTGAAGAAATCTCCCTTCTTCATGGTTGGCAAGGGAGTGTCTCTCAGACAGGAGACTGGAACGGTTCTGCTTTTTTTAAGAATGGTGGCAACCTGATTTTTCACCATAACATTTGGCAGGTTATCGAATGACTTGGACAGAGAAAACAGATTTTTTTTCAATGAATTTTGCTCAGCTAAATTGTTTAATTGATCCAGACTTATAGAATCATCTAATAGGAAGTTTCCACTTTGTAGTCTTTTCAACCCTGTCAGGTGAGCACCACAGCCGAGTTTTTTTCCAACATCAGCGCACAGGGTCCTGACATAGGTTCCTGAAGAGCAACACACTTCAAAGGTTATATAAGGAAGGATTATCTCATGTACGTTCATTTCATGTATGATAACTTTACGTGCTTTGAGATTTAGTGTTATTCCCCTTCTGGCAAGTTTGTAAAGTGGTGTGCCTTTATACTTTAAGGCTGAAAACATAGGGGGAATTTGTTCAATCGTGCCTTTGAATGAGTTGATGGTTGTAATAATCAGATGATGGTCTTCCGGAATGCAGTTGCTTTCAGCCGTAATCTTACCATCCCGGTCTAACGTGTCAGTTTCGATGCCCAATTCCATGGTCGCACGGTATTTTTTAATGCCGTTCATCAAGAAAGCAGATAATTTTGTCGCTCTATTGAGGAAGATGGGTAAGACACCGGTAGCCAGGGGGTCTAAGGTTCCACCATGTCCAACCTTTGTTGCTTTAAAAGTTTTTTTTACTTTTTTCACAACCTGGTATGAAGTCATGCCGCTGGGTTTGTCAATAATTAATATTCCGTCCATAAATGGTTGTCCATACGAGTCAAGTGGGAAAAATGCTGCAATGTAAAAATGATTTATTCCCCACCAGTATCTGTTTCCTCAGAATCTTTTAGATGGCCAAGAATGTTATCAATTCTAGTTCCATATTCTATAGAGTGGTCATATCTGAAAATAATATCAGGTATATACCGCATCCTTAATCTTTTCCCTAACCGCCTTTTGATAAAGGGGGAAACCCGGCTTAAGGCCTGTGCCGAATCGCTTACTTGTTTTTCATCTCCTAAAATTGTATAAAAAACCTTTGCCACATGAAGATCTTTAGATACCTCTACACCGGTAATGGTCATGAAACCGATATGGGGATCTTTCACTTCCTTAAGAAGCATTTGAGAAATTTCTTCTTTGAGAAGGTCAGAAACTCTGTCTGCCCTTTTGTAGTTATAATTCATGTGCCCCACCACCCTGTATTGTTCCAGGAAATTGAAAGGGAGGAGTTCTACAAATTTATGATTTCAATATCAGATTTAGTAATTTCAGCAGTGTTCATCTCTTCGATGAAATAAATGATTTTATCTAAGGCTGAATTTATGAACCTCTTATCGTTACCCACCATGCAAAAACCTATCTGGGAACTCTGCCAAAGGTCGTGATTTCCTACTTCAGCTATGGAGACGTTAAATTTATTTTTTACTCTTTCGATAATTCTTTTCAGGATACGGCGCTTTCCCTTTAGGGAATTGTTTGCGCTGATTCGTAAATCCAGACGACAGATTCCAACGACCATGCTGTTGGTCCTAAATGAAAAAGAGAGGATATTTGATAACCCAGAGTAATTACAACTTTGTAGCGATCTCTTCTATTGTGTAACATTCTATGATGTCACCAACCTCTATTTCTCTGAATCCTTCTATAACAATACCACATTCATGTCCGGATTCAACTTCACGCACAGTGTCTTTAAATCGTCTTAGGGAAGAAATCCTCCCCTGGTGAAGAAGGGTACCGTTTCTCATTAGACGCATCTTAGTGCCTCTAGCAATTTTACCGTCGAGGACAAAGCTACCAGCAATAGCTCCCAGCTTAGAGACATTAAAGATTTGCCTAACTTCAGCTTTGCCGCTGATTTTTTCAATCAGAGTGGGATCAAGAAGAACTTCCAGGGAATTTTTGATATCAGAAATGGCATCATAAATGATGTTGTAGAGTCTTATGTCTACTTTTTCATGTTCTGCAAACTGCTTAGCTTTTGCATTAGGTTTAACACCAAATCCAATAATAATTGCTTGAGAAGCAGAGGCTAGCATAACGTCGGACTGGTTAATGGAACCAACAGCACAGTGGATAATATTGATTTGAACATCCGCGTTCCCTAACTCTTCTAAGGATTTGGTTAAAGCTTCTATGGTTCCGTTTACATCGGCTTTGATGATCGCATTAAGTTCTTTTTTGACAGTAACTTCTGTTGTTTGGTCTTGTAGCCCTTCCAGTGTCCCCTTGCTTGATTCAGTAAGATCTTTTTCCCTCTGCTTTTGTTGGAGATATTGTCCTGCCTGTCTGGCTTTTTTCCCTTCATCCACAACCAGAAAGTTATCTCCTGCATCAGGCACTCCAGAGAGGCCGAAAACCTGTACGGGTGTAGAAGGACCTGCCTGAGATATTTTTTCTCCCGTACTGTCAATAAGGGCTCTAACCTTACCAAAGTGTACGCCGGAAACGAATGTGTCCCCTTCCTTTAATGTTCCTCCTTGAACCAATATAGTAGCTATTGGACCTTTGTTCTTGTCAAGTTTTGCCTCAATTACTGTTCCCTTAGCAGGCTTGTTGAAATTTACCTTTAGTTCTAACATTTCAGCCTGAAGAAGGATAGTTTCTAAAAGCTCTTCAATGCCTTCTTGCTTTTTTGCTGAGATTTCTGCATAGAGGGTATCGCCTCCCCAATCTTCCGGGACAAGTTCATACTCTGAAAGGGATTGTTTAACCTTTTCTGGGTTGGCATTGGGTTTATCAATTTTATTGATGGCAACAATAATAGGCACCTTTGCCGCTTTTGAATGATCAATTGCCTCTATTGTTTGAGGCATTACACCATCATCTGCAGCTACAACAAGTACCACAATATCGGTAACCTTTGCCCCTCGTGCGCGCATGGTTGTAAATGCCTCATGACCTGGAGTATCAATAAAAGCAATATTCCCCTTGTCTAGTTTTACAAGATAGGCTCCTATGTGCTGTGTAATTCCCCCAGCCTCTTTTTCTATTACATTGGTTTGCCGGATAGCATCAAGTAAGGAAGTTTTACCATGATCTATGTGTCCCATTACCGTTACTATCGGTGCACGGGGAAGTAGTTCCTCAGCAGTATCTTCTTTTTCAGTAAGAATTTGTTCTTCTTCTATAGGAACGAGTTCTATTTCATATCCGAATTCATGAGCGGCAAGTAAAGCAGAATCATTATCGATGGTCTTATTCACAGTTGCCATAACACCTAAACCCATAAGCTTTTTAATTACTTCTCCTGTTTTGATGCTCATCCTTTTTGCTAGTTGGCCGACAGTTATTCCTTCCACTACCTTTATTTTTCTCTTGATTGCTTTGGGTATAGTAATCTCGGTTTTTTTAGGTTTGACGAGGGAGAGAGGTTTTTTCTTATGATAAGGAAATGGTCTGTATGTTTTGGTTAATTTCTTAGAGGGGGCTTGCTCTTCCTCTTCTTTGATGTCTTTAGAAGAGGCGATGGGGAAAAATCGTTCTTTTTTAGGTTTCTCTCTCTTGAGTTTCCCTTTTCTTGTTACTTCTTCCTCCTCTTTTTCTACCTCAGGCAGTTCTACTTTTTTAGAGATGATCTTTACTGCAGGAGGTTTTTTGGATGGGGTAGTATCAACTACTTTTTTTTGTTGCTCAGCTTCTTTAACCGGTAGGGTTTCCGCCTCCCCTTCTTTCTTTTTGGTTGGCTCAACGATTGCGGGGGTTTCGGAAGCTGCTTCTTTCTCAGCACTTTCCTTTGGTTCTTCAGTGGGTTCTTCTACGACTACCTTTCTTCTTCTCCTTATAAGAGTTGGTTGTAACCTTTTTTCAACAATTTCCTCAGCAGTAGGAGGATTCAACAATTTCCTTACTCTCTCTATATCATCAGTAGAAATAGTACTCATGTGGTTTTTGAATTCTATCCCCAACTTTTTAAGGTGGGGGAATAATTCATTAGCTTTTAAATTTAGTTCTTTAGCAAGTTGATGAACTCTCATAATACCTGTAATTAAAAACTATCCTTTTTCACCTGAAGATGAAGGAGTATCGTTTTTTGAAGCAATATCATCTTTTGCCTGTTGTTTTATAAAATCTTCAGCTGCTTTCTTGATTGTTTGTGCTTTTTTCTCGCCCAATCCAGGCAGTTTCATTAAGCCTTCTACTTTTGATTTAGCAATATCTAAAGGGGTAGAATAACCCTCATTAAATAATACTCTGGCAGTAGTTTCGCCGACACTGGAAATTTGGGTTAATTGTTTAAGTGCATCTTCAGATTCTCCTTCTGCCTCTGTTTTACTCTTTATATCTATTTTCCATCCAGTTAGCTTAACAGCCAAACGAACATTTTGTCCTCTTTTACCGATGGCCAGTGAAGTTTGGTTGTCAGGTACAATGATTTCCATAGCCCGCTTATCATTATAAACGATGACCTCTGAAATTTCTGCAGGGGCAAGGGCGTTACATACAAACTTAGCCGGGTCATCAGACCATGTAATAATGTCAATCTTTTCTCCTTTTAATTCCTGTACAATATTTTGTACTCTGGAACCCTTAGATCCTACACACGCTCCAACAGGATCAACATCGGGATTGGAGGTTTCCACTGAGATTTTAGTTCTAACACCTGGTTCCCTGGCAATACATTTAATGGTAACTATACCTTCGCTGATTTCCGGTACTTCAACTTTAAATAATTCAGTGATGAATCTTGTATGTGTTCGAGATAATACAATCTGAGGATCTTTAGTTGTCTTTTTGATATCCAGAATGTACGCCTTTATTCTATCTCTCAGACGATAGCGTTCTCTGGGAACCTGCTCTTTAGCTGGCAAAATGGCTTCTGCTTTTCCCATATTGACAATGATATCTCCTCTGTCAAATCGTTGGACAATACCATTAACCAGTTCACCTTTACGATCTTTGTAATTTTGGTAAATATTCTCTCTCTCTGCTTCTCTAATATTTTGAATAATTACCTGTTTGGCTGTCTGAGCGGCGATTCTTCCGAATTCGCTGGTATTTAATTTCGCCCCTAAACTGTCACCTACTTGTGCGTCTGGATCCAGATTTTTAGATTCTTCAAGAGAAATTTCGTCCCTTGGATTTTTTACTTCTTCAACTACTGTCCTAAATTGAAAGAGCTCAACCTCACCTATTTCCGGATTGAAGTGTGCTTCAATATCAGAGCTGTACCCATAACGATTTTTTGCTGCTTTTAAAAGTGCTTCTTCTAAGGTTTTAATTAAGATCTGTTTGTCAAGATCTTTGTCTTTTCTGACTTCTTCAAGGATGCGGTCAAGATCGGTTACCATGAGATTAGCCCTTTAAAAATTTGATTATCACATACATTTATTACGATTCTTTTTTTAATTTGCTTTCTTCTTCTTATTTGGATCAGGGAATTGGTGTTGGAGGTTAGCTTTAGATATAAAGGAAATAGGAATAAGTAATTCTTGATTATCTGAGCTAATCATAATTTCCCCTTCCCTGTATCCCAGCAATTTGCCTTTGAAATTTCTTCTTTGGTCAATTGGTTGAGAAGTTTTTACTTGTATAATTTCTCCAACACAAGTTTTGAAATCTTTTTCTCTTTTTAAAGTGCGATTGAGGCCTGGTGAAGATACCTCTAAGGTATATCTATGTGGGATAAGATCCTTGACTTCAAGGAGATCTCCAATTTGTGCACTTAAGTGTGAGCAGTGACTTAGAGTTAATCCTCCTTCTTTGTCAATATAAAATCTAAGAACCCATCCCCTGGATTCCTGGCGGTACTCAATGTCAATTAACTCCATCCCTTCGGTCAAGATAATAGGTTCTATAAGTTCTCTAAGCGATTCCATGAGCGTTTTAGTCATTTTCCTGCAATCAATAAAAAAAGCGGGGAGTCCCCACTTTTTAAAGAGTGTTAAGCCATATGTAGCACAAGCTTGATCTAATTGCAAGTGGAAAAATCTATTATTATTGCAGATTGGAGCGGGCAACGGGATTCGAACCCGCGACCCCAAGCTTGGGAAGCTTGTACTCTACCAACTGAGCTATGCCCGCCCTGAAAATAACTCTAATTAAGATATCAATTAAAGTCAACACTTTTTATTTTTGTTCTTTACTTTAGTACATATCATGATATAGATTACAGCCGCGTTGTGACAAACCCCATAATTTGCTGTAGCCATCTACTGCAAATTATGGGTTAAAGTGGGAGTGTTGATATCCCTCAATCCGCATTTTTAACATTAATGGAACTGGATTAAAAGTAGAGGAGAAATGATGAGAAAGAAAAGTGTTATTAGAGAATATGTTGAAGCTTTTGCGATAGCCATTGTGTTGGCCTTGATAATTAGGACATTTGTGGTTCAGGCATTCAAAATTCCTTCAGGTTCCATGGAACCCACCTTGTTAATAGGCGATCATATTCTAGTGAATAAATTTATTTATGGAGTAAGGATACCTTTTACGGATATAAAATTCTTTGATTTTAAGGATCCAAAGCAAGGTGATGTAATTGTCTTCATTTATCCCAAAGATGAAAGTAAGGATTTCATTAAAAGAGTAATTGGGGTGGAGGGAGATAAGATATTAATCAAAGATAAAAGGCTTTACATCAATGATAAACTTTACAATGATTCTTATGGAGTTTATAAAGATCATACTATTATTCCGGGGCATGTTCAGCCAAGGGATAACTACGGCTCTGTTGTAGTTCCTAAAGATTCTTTGTTTATGATGGGTGACAACCGCGATCGGAGTGCTGATAGTCGCTTCTGGGGGTTTGTGAATTTGAATAAGGTGAAAGGCAAAGCCTTTTTGATATATTGGTCATGGGGCGGTTTTATGCGTGACATCAAGTGGGGACGCGTAGGGGACCTGATCCATTGATTGGATGTGAATAACGTATCGGAACTCTAAAAACTTATTGATGTTGTGATGTTTTGATGGTTTATCTGCGGTTGTCTGCGTCCTAAACAAAAAAATCCTTTGCCTTTCATGAGATATAATGTATGATCGTAAAAAACCTTTAATTTAATCCGGTGAGATTAAGAAGGTTACTATGTCAAAAATCAGCTATTATTATATTTATAACGAAACATATAACAAAACCTCTTTGCCTTTTGTGTGAAGAGGTTTTTTTTCAATCCAGGTTTTGCAGTAGCAATCTACTGTAAATTCTGGGTTTAAGGAGAATGCATGGAAAAAAGAATAAAATTTATTCAGGACAACGAGGAGATAGACAAGAGTTTAAAAAGAATTGCTTATGAGATATTAGAGAAAAACAAGAATGGCAAAGATCTTGTTCTCATAGGTATTAGGAAAAGAGGGGTAACATTGGCTAAGAGACTTTCATCAAAAATTAAAGAGATTGGGGGGATTGAGATACCTATAGGAGCATTGGATATCAATCTTTATCGGGACGATCTTTCTGAGGTAGCTTCTCAACCTGTATTGCGAAAAACTGAAGTACCTTTTACTGTTAGGGAAAAAAAAGTGATATTGGTAGATGATGTTCTTTATACAGGAAGGACTATCCGTGCAGCTTTGGATGCGATTATTGATTTAGGAAGACCACATTTTATCCAGCTAGCTGTATTATTGGATAGGGGACATCGGGAATTGCCTATCAGAGCAGATTATGTAGGTAAAAATGTTCCAACTTCTAAAGGAGAGTTAGTTGAGGTAAAGCTCATGGAAGATGACGGAATAGATGAAGTTATTATACAGGAGGATGAGTAGTATGCCATTAAAAAACAAGGATCTTTTGACTATTGAGCAATTGAGTGTAGATGAGATTAATCTCATCCTGGATACTGCAGATTCTATGAAGGAGATTTCTACAAGAGATATCAAAAAGGTTCCGACTTTAAGGGGAAAGACCATCATTAATTTATTTTATGAACCGAGTACCCGTACAAGGACCTCTTTTGAGATAGCGGGTAAAAGGCTCAGTGCAGATGTGGTCAATATTTCAACTTCAGCAAGTAGTACAGTTAAAGGTGAAACCCTTAAAGATACCGGTAAAAATTTGCAAGCCATGACTCCTGATCTGGTTGTTATCAGGCATTCTGTTGCGGGGGCTCCTAAGATTTTAGCTGATTCACTCCCTGCTTCTATTATTAATGCGGGTGATGGAGCACACGAACATCCTACCCAGGCTTTACTGGATGCTTTTACCATCAGAGAGAAAAAAGGAAAAATCGAGGGGCTCAAGATAACTATTATTGGAGATATTACACATAGCAGGGTAGCAAGATCAAACATTCATGCCCTTAACAAGTTGGGTGCTGAAGTTGTTATATATGGCTCTTTTACCATGATCCCCCCTTTTATAGAAAGGATGGGTGTCAAGGTAGCCTCTAGCATGGATGAGGCCATCAAAGATGTGGATGTGATTATGATGCTGAGGATTCAACTGGAGAGGCAAAGCCGATTTCTATTACCTTCTTTGAGGGAATATTCGATGTGTTTTGGTTTGAACATGGATCGTTTGAAAAAAGCTAAGGAAGATGTGTTAATTATGCATCCCGGTCCCATCAACCGTGGAGTGGAAATTTCTCCCGAGGTTGCTGATGGTCCTTATGCCCTTATATTGGAGCAGGTTACCAATGGTGTGGCTGTGAGGATGGCCTTATTATATCTCTTGATTGGTAGATAGGAGGAGAGATGTTACTCATAAAGAATGGAAGGGTTATTGATCCATCGGGTGATATAGATGATCACCTGGATATTCTTGTAGATCAAGGCAAAATTGTTAAATTGCGTCGAAGTGGAGATAAAGAGGAAAAAGAAAGTGAGGTGGTACAGATTATTGATGCCCAGGATAAGGTGGTTGTGCCTGGTCTGATTGATATGCATGTTCACTTAAGGGAACCAGGCTATGAGTATAAGGAGACCATAAAGACAGGTTGTCAATCTGCGGCTTCAGGTGGATTCACTTCAATTGCCTGCATGCCCAATACCAGTCCTGTAAATGATAACCAATCGGTAACCGAATATATTCTGGATAAGGCAAAGCGAGAAGGATGTGTGAATGTCTTTCCCGTAGGTGCAATTACCAAAGGGCTTGAAGGAGAATTTCTTGCGGAAATGGGTGAGTTAAGAAATGCGGGTGTAGTAGCAGTTTCTGATGATGGCAAATCGGTTATTAATGGCGAGTTGATGAGAAGGGGTATGGAGTATGCTAGGAACTTTAATTTGTTAGTTATCTGCCACTGCGAAAACCCAGATTTAGTAGCGGGAGGTGTAATGAATGAAGGCTTTACTTCTACCAGATTAGGGCTAAAGGGAATCCCAAATGCTGCCGAAGAAACAATCGTGGCCAGAGATATAATCTTGGCAGAAATGACGGGTTGTCGTGTCCATATCGCTCATGTAAGTACGGAAGGAGCAGTAAGGATTATCCGTGAGGCTAAATCAAGAGGTGTAAACGTAACAGCAGAGACTGCCCCGCATTATTTCAGTTTATCCGAGGAGGCTTTGGAATCATTCGACACCAATTTAAAAGTAAATCCTCCACTGAGAAGCATAAGAGATGTGGAAGCAGTAAAAGAAGGTCTTAAAGATGGGACTCTTGACGTTATTGCGACCGATCATGCTCCACATTCTTCTTTGGAAAAAGATGTGGAATTTGATTACGCTTCCTCTGGGCTTGTAGGGTTGGAGACAGCTCTTCCTTTAGCACTACAATTGGTTAAGGAGAAGGTGTTGTCCTTATCAGAATTAATTACGAAATTTACTGTCAACCCTGCAAAGATACTTAATATATCCAAAGGCAGACTTAATCCGGGAAATGATGCTGACATTACGATTATCGATGTATCTTTGAAAAATAGAGTGGATGTTAATCAATTTAAATCCAGAAGTCGAAATTCTCCTTTCCATGGTTGGGAGCTGGAGGGAGGAGCAGTGTTTACTATTGTAAAAGGTAAAGTTGTAAAGGATGCTAACGGTTTGCTGGTATAAGATTTAACTTTTTGAGGTTTAAAATGGCGAGTGTTTTAGTTGTAGATGATGAGCCTGGCATCAGGGAATTCCTCCAGATTATGCTGGATAGGGAAGGATATGATGTTTCATGCGCAGCTGATGGTAAAGAGGCGATCAATTTTTTTAAAAAGAAAAGGTATGATGTTGTTGTTGCTGATATCAGAATGCCTAAAGTTAATGGCTTTGAAGTTCTGACCACGATAAAAGAGATCTCTCCAGAAACTAACGTCATTATGATTACGGCCTACGCTTCATTTGAATCTGCTGTGGAATCAATGAAAGAAGGTGCCTACGATTATATTACCAAACCTTTTAATGTAGATGAAGTAAAGAGGACTATTAAAAATGCATTGCAGAAAAAGGGAGTAGTAGAAGAAGCTGTAGATAGAAAGAGAGAAAAAGGAGGGGTTGAAAATTTTGAAGGTATGATCAGTAGCAGCCCAGAGATGCTAAAGATTTTTGCTTTGATTCCTAAGGCAGCTTCTTCTAAAGCCAGTGTGCTGATTACTGGTGAGAGTGGTACAGGCAAGGAGCTGGTTGCGAGGGCTATCCATCAAAACAGTCCCAGGAGCAATGAGCCTTTTGTTACCATTAACTGTGGCGGAGTTCCGGAACAACTTTTAGAAAGTGAGCTCTTTGGATATAAAAAAGGATCATTTACCGGTGCTGTTACAGATAAAATGGGACTATTCGAGGCAGCCCATAAGGGAACCATCTTCTTAGACGAAATTGGAGACCTGCCTTTATCCCTTCAGGTTAAATTATTAAGGATAGTCCAGGAGAAGTCTTTTAAACCTGTAGGTGGAACCCAGGAGATTAGTATTGATGTAAGAATCATCTCTGCAACCAATATAAATTTAGAGGAGAAAGTTATCAAAGGTGAGTTCAGAGAGGATCTTTTTTATCGCTTAAATGTAATCCAGATAAGGATTCCCTCTTTAAGAGAGAGGAAGATGGATATACCGATTTTAGCCCAGCATTTCCTTGAGAAATACTCTCAGGAATCAGGGAAAGAGATTCGGCAAATTTCTTCTTATGCTTTGAAAGTGCTTCTGGACTATAGCTTTCCTGGTAATGTACGTGAACTTGAGAACATTGTGGAAAGGAGTGTAGCTTTAGAAACATCCAACATCATTCTTCCAGATAGCTTAACTCTTTCCCGTTTTAAAAATGAGATGGAGAAAAATGGGGTGCCTGATAATGATATTCCCCCTGAAGGGATTGATTTAGAGGAAGAGGTAGGGAAATTGGAAAAACAGTTGCTCCTTAAGGCTTTACAAAGAACGAATGGTGAAATGAAAAAGGCAGCAGAACTACTCAATATACCTTATCGATCTATTCGCTATCGTTTAGAGAAATATGGTATAAAAAACGGCAAGGATGTTGTAACCCATGACTCCTAATTACAGTTTACAAGAATCAAGAGAGGTGATTCTCAAACGAATCAAGTGGCTAATGCTCTTAAGATTAATGTTAGCCACTTTTTCATTGGGTACCGCTGCATTGATTCAGATTACAAAAGGCAAGCTCTATTTAGACCCATACCTTGTGTCTCTCTACGCTATTATTGGAATAGTCTATGCCTTAAATCTCCTCTATGCCTTTTTTCTTAACAGAGTGAAGCGTGTAGGAACTTTTGCCTATATCCAGATTTTCATGGATGTACTGCTCATTACCGGCCTTATAAATGCAACCGGTGGTATAAGGAGTGTTTTTCCCCTGTTCTATTACCTATCCATTATATCTGCTAGTATCATTCTTTACCGGAAGGGCGGAATAATAATTGCTACAGTTAGTAGTGTCCTCTACGGTCTAATTGTTGGTCTGGAATACTATGGGATTTTTCAGCCTTTATATGAGATGCCCGGCGATGCTATCTATGGAATTACCTCATTGCTTTTTCGTGTTGTGATGAACGTTACAGCTTTTTATTTTATTGCAATGTTGAGCAGTTTCCTTTCAGAGCAAGCCAGCAAATCACATGAAGCGCTAAAGATTAAAGAGATTGATTATCATAAATTGGAGATATTATATCGAAATATCGTTGAGAGTATTAACAGTGGACTGCTTACCGTTGATGAGGAAAACAAGATCACGTCCTTTAATCGAGCAGCAGAGGATATTACAGGACATAATTTTTCTGATGTTTATGGTGTGAAGATTGGTAGGGTTTTGCCAGATCTGCAAGAAATTGGGCAAAGTCCTGGTAGTGCTAAAAAATATGATACGATGAATCCACGTTTTGAAAGTTCTTTTAAACGGGAAGATGGGAGAATAGTCCACCTGGGTTTTTCCAAAGCGGTTCTTAAGGATATTGAAGGGGATAGTAAGGGAGAGATTTATGTTTTCCAGGATCTGACCAAATTAAAAGAAATGGAAGAACATGTTAAGCTGGTTGACAAATTAGCTGCCATCGGCAGGTTTGCGACGGGAATGGCTCATGAAATCCGTAATCCTTTAGCTTCTATGAGTGGTTCTGTTCAGGTGTTAAAAGATAGTTTGAAGCTTGATTCAGATAACCAAAGGTTAATGAATATTGTCCTGAGAGAAACTACTAGATTAGACCAGCTATTATCAGATTTTATTCTTTTTGCTCGGCCGGATGATAGAAGAAAGGAATCAGTTGAACTTAATAACATTCTTGATGATGCGATTCAGCTTTTCTCGTACAATCCTCAATATGGAGATATTAATGTAATTAAAAACCTGCAGGGCAAAATTATGATAGAAGCAGATCCTCAGCAAATAAAGCAGGTTTTTTGGAATCTCTTTATCAATGCTGCACAATCAATGGACCATAAAGGAGCCCTAGTGGTTAATACTGAAATCGTACACCAGGATTTATTGAGTAAAGGGGTAAAATCCAGACTTGACACTAATTCTAATGAGTTTTGGTCACACATAATTGTTTCTGATACAGGACGTGGGATACCAGAGAAATACATAAATAAGATCTTTGATCCCTTCTTCACTACCAGAGATCGGGGAATTGGATTAGGTCTGGCTATTGTGTATCGTATTATTGAAAGTTATAGAGGAAACATATCGGTGAAGAGCCAGGAAAATAAAGGAACCTCCTTTACTATTTACCTCCCTTCAATTTCAAAGCATTGATAGTTACCTTGTTAAATAGGTTGTTTTTTAACTATAAAGGGTTAGAGCCTGTTGTTATCATGGGAGTTTATTTGAATCTAAGAAAAATCAGGGCCATTTTTACCATTTTAATCTTAGGAAATATATTGCCTTTTCTATTGGATGAAATAGTACATTGCTGTTATGCATCTCCGCTGGAAAAGGCAATCACTTTTATTGAAGAAAATCAGAATGAAGATGGTGGATGGGGTTATTGGCCTGGTCATGAAAGTTATACGGAGCCCACTGGCTTATGCTTACTTGCTTTAAAATGTTCCGGAAGTAAGAACGGGTTTAAGAATGGACTTGAATATTTGAAAAGATGCCAATTAGATTCAGGTGGTGTAGGTATAAACGAGGAGGATAAGGAAGGAAACTGGATGTCATACGCTGCTCTTCTCGCTTTTCATGCTTTAGGGGCATCTAATGAAGAGGAACGTTTAAAAAAATGGATTTTGAGTTTTTATGATGGGTATAACAACATATCTCCCGATATAGTGGAAGCCATGTATCAGGAGTTTAGATTTGAAATGACCATTGATGGATGGCCCTGGTTTGACAATACAAACTCATGGATTGAACCAACTTCTCTTTTTATTATTGCTCTAACTCATTCGGGGGTTGAGCCACAGAATCAAAGGATAAGTTCAGGGTTAAAGCTACTTTTGGATAGGACCAATAAGGGTGGAGGATGGAATTATGGGAATCCTTTTGTTAAGAATGTTTATCTGGATGCCTATCCTCTCCCAACCTCCATTACCCTGCTGGCAATGGGAGTTACGGGTTATACAGAAGAAGAACCTGTGGTTGAAAGAGCAGTTAAATTTATGGATCAGTGTATTGGGAAAGAGATGTCAATTGCTTCTCTTGCCTGGACTCTTCTGGCATTCAATACTTCTAGTATAACTAGAGAAAAAGCTGGGAACATAGCGTTTATCCTTAAGAAACTACAGTTGCCTGATGGAAGTTTTAGAAGTACGAAAGCTGAAACAGGAAGCTGAACGGGAAATAGACTCCAGCATCGGCCGTATCATTGCGAGATTCGCGGAAGCTTCGGGGGTGCAACCGACCGACCTCAGAGTCCATACCTCGCGCTCGGAAACATTTCAGGGCAAGGGGCAGTTGATGGTTCACGGAGTAACGCTGGAGGTAAAGTTGTGAAACCCCTACAACCATCCCCAGCCCTACTCGCCAAACTCGGCTCTATAGTCGTCCACGCCGAAGAGTTCGTAGAACCAGATCGGCACCTGTTTGACAAACTCGCGCTTCAGGGACTGTTGCAAGATCCGGAAATTCGGGAGTGGCTAAACGAAATGGCGTTGTTAGCGATGATCCCGCAGAAGCGGG
>RCNB010001535.1_pt1 | contig 14516 bp, 13 predicted proteins | sample 2041321 | NCBI WGS metagenome assembly RCNB01 (sample SAMN09708232, study PRJNA481090) | Marine sediment metagenome, whole genome shotgun sequencing project. | reverse complement strand
TGGTTTTCTTCCATTAAAGCCAGCCGCTCTTCCGGGCTTTTCCCCGCCGCTGCATACATCAGGTCCAGCTCATAGAACAGGCGGGCATGTTCCTTTTCTCTCTTGAGGGCCTCCTCCAGGTTCGAGACCGCAGCCTGGATATCGTTCCGCACCCGGGCATAGGCCAGGCCCAGGTTGCGAAAAAGCATGAAATAATCCTCTCCCAGCTCCCGCGCCCTCTCCCAATGTTCGAGGGCCCTCTCGGGCTGGTTCTCGAAAAAGCAGGTTCCCAGATAATAGTGGGCCCGGCTGTCTGTGGGATCCTCGGCTAGAGCCCCCTCCAACACCCGGACCGTCTCGGCCCTGAAAGGGAAGCTGCCATCGGGCGAGCTCCGGGAAGCCTCTGCGAAATACCGTCGGGACGCCGCATCATCCCCGGTCTTCTGTTCGAGAAAACCCAGGGTGTAGAGTATCAACGGAGGCCGCCCCGCGCCCACTGCCATATCTTCTCGCACACCCTCCAGATATTGTCCAAGGACCGCCTTCGCCTCTGCCCAGAGTCCGCAGCCCATGTAGTCCGCGGCCAGTTCCAGCCACGACTGCGCCTCGGCCCGCATGAGGTGCCCCAGTTGACGGAGCAGTTCCGCTTTGCCGGCCCCTCCTTCTCGGCCGGCTCCCCGTGCCAGCGCCAGCTCGCGTACCGCCCAGAAATCCAGGGGATTGAACTTGAGGGCCGCGGAGGCCGCCTCCTTCGCCTCCTCGAATCTGCCCAGATGCCGCAGCACCGCCGCCCTGAAAGGTGCGTGAACGGCACCCGCGGTCTTAAGCGCCGGGGCGGACCGGTCCAGAAAGTCCAGAGCTTCGACAAACCGGCCCCGGGCACAGGCCATCTGGGCCAGGCTTGTGAAGGCGGCCGTCCTCCATGCTGGGTCCCAGGCTGCCCTCTCCAGGGCATCGACCGCTTCTGTGCGGCGGCCCCCACTCCGTAAGGCCTGCCCCAGATAATAGAGGGCCTCGCCGTCCTTGGGACGAGTGTGGTTCCATCCCAGCCGCGCGACCGCTCGTTGCAGATGTGCCTCGGCCTCATCCGCCATGCCGCGCATAAAATATTGGATCCCCACGCGCGTGTTCACCCGGGCGTCTCCGGGATCACGTTTCAGGGCCTCCTGATAGTAGGCGATCGGATCGCGGGCGGGATTGTGGAACTGCTCAAGGCGCAGGCCCGCAAGATAGAGCTCCTCGATGGTCTTCACAACCTCTGGCGCAGGAGGCGGCTCCACTTCCTGTGGCATGGATTTGCCCTCTGGATCCCTGGGCGCATAGTCCAGGACGATCCGTTCCCCCGATCTGAGCTCGAGTCTCAGTTTCCCGGGATCCACGCTTTCTGTGAGCTCGACCTCTCCATGGAAGGGCCGGTCCGGCGCCAGCTCGAGCTCCTTCTTCCATACTTGGCGGTCCCCTGCCCAAAACAATGCCTCTGCATCAAGCAAGGGAGCGGAGACATTGATACCGATCTTCGCCGTTGACTTCAGGACTTCCAGGTTCAGGGCAGCCTCGAGGTTGGCCGCCTTCACGCCTCCCAACTCCCGGAGCGGATACCACGTGTGTGTCACGGATCTCGTCTCATAGGGCTCGATCCAGCTGTAGTCCGGTTGATTGTCTGAGAAGGCCCCCACCATGAGCTCGAGATAGGGTCCGTCATCGTCGCTCAGGATCGTGTCCCACCGGCGTCCCTGAACCGCGGTGCCCCAGGTCCAGAATTTCTTCCCTGGCATCACGTGGTGATCCGCCACATGGATCACTCCGGACTTCTTCCCGTGGTCGTACCCGGCAAGGAAATCGTCCGTACAGTCCCACGCAAAAAAAGACTGAGGAGCCGGGTGGTTCTTCCACCAGCTGATGTCCACCCCCCCGCTGTAGTCCACCCTGTTATAGCTCTCTCGTGCAAAGGGCCAGTGCACGAACTGGTTTTTTCCGTGGTAAGTAGCATATTCGGTCCCGGGTGGGAAGATCACCTGGTAGTCCTCGTTGGTGTGCACGGCCACGTTGGCCCAATAGAGCAGGGAATGGGCGACCGGGGTCCGGTTCATGACACGTACTCGGCTCTCGATCCGGGAGCTGTCCGGATACAGTGTTAGCCCGATGGCCCAGGTCATGCGGTGCCTCAGTTCCAGCTCGCCGACCCACACGGTCTTGCTCCCGTCCGCGTTCTCTTCAAGGGTGTAGTCCATCGGCATTAAGGATGTGGCGCGGTGGTGGTGGGGTATGTTCCACTCCACACCGCCTGACCACCAGGCTCCCAGCATGCCGATCAGGGCTGGCTTGACCACGGTCTGGCGGTAGAAGAGATCATATCCATTGCTTTTGTCCTGCGCAGAAAAGATGCGGCCGCCCAGTTCGGGCAGCACACAGAGCTTGATGTAGCGGTTTTCGAGATACACGGCTTTGTGGGCAACGTCCCGGCATTCATCTGTCAGCTCATCCGAAAAGGCATAGGGATAGATCCTGCCCTGCGCTCCCTGATACGCCCGGCCGTTGTAGAAGATGGGGAAGATGCTGGGCTCTCCGGTCAGATAGGTGGGAAGTACGAGGTCCTCCTCCCAGATCCGGACTTCCTGTGCCTCCATCCGCACGGCAGCGGCCAGACAGAACACGATCCCAAGGCCCACAGACAGGTTTCGAATACAAAGCGGCATGGTCGCTCTCCCCTGCCTGATATATATATCAATTCCTCCCCCAAGACAATACGATCGTGTTTCCTTCGAGGCTTCTTATTTATCAGATGAAAAGACCGGTCCCTTTGGAGGACCGGTGATTTGAATTAATTGGGCTTAGACAACACGGGAACTAGGAAGGATCCCTTTTGTTCAGCCGTTCTTCCAGCTCTTTAAAGAATCGGATCAGAAAATCGCGGCTCGAGTCGATCTTTTCCGGATCTTGAGCCATGAGGCAGTCCACCCGGATCTGACCGATCGTTTCATTGATCATGATGTTCATCAGGGGGGCCTGCCCGTTGGCATAGGCGTCGTGTCCGGATTCTGCATCCATGAATCCCTTTTCCCTGTCTTCCTTCCTGATCCTGAACCCGATTTCCACCACGGTCTCGCGCGCGGCCTCCCAGACTTCATCGAGAGTGACGTCTTCGTAAATCACCGCATGCCGCGAGACGGCGTGCCTTCCCTTCTGCTGCACTGTCGAGCACATGATCCCGGCGGAAACCGCTGTGATCAGCACCAGCCAGGTCCATTTGTATTTCATTGGTTTATTCCTCTGTTATTCATAATCTAATATGGATAGGGCTAGCCGTAAATCACCCTTGGGGGTGATTCAGGGGGGTGAAATCGTGGGTCTGGAGAAGGAATGCCAGGGCATGGCCCTGGCCGTAATTCTATTTATTTCGAGTGGTTTGGCGAAAATGGCTGTACTACCGATCATTCCACCTCGGGAAACATGCTGTCTACGCCGGCAAATATCTCCTCGCACAGGGTATCGAAGTCCATGTCGGCCTTGACCACAAGTATCTTGCCGTTGTCCATGAATACGTTGAATTCGTCCTTTTTCTCTCCCTGCTGCAGATAGATCAGGGCCCGGACCTTGCCCTTGCCCTCGGAAAATTTGCTGGCTACGTTGAGGTTGACGTCGATCTTCACATCCATGCGGATCCTCCTCGTTTCTTCCTTGGACCATCGGCCCCCTGGCCGACAGCCGCATCTTCATAGACTTCTTATCACAGGTGAGGAGAAAAGCTCAAATGATTTTGGAAAAAAGGCGGGAGCGAAAAAACGGGAGCTAGCCCAGATAGCTCTCAAGGGCCTCGCGGTTGGCCGAGGAGATATCCACGAATTCCAGCCCGGTCTCGTACATGGCATCCCTCTCATGGAGCATGAACCAGCGGACATTTCCCTTGGGTGTAATGGACCGGCCCGTCCCCGGTAGAGAGATCTTGAGGAGAAGGTCCGTGTTCTGGAGCAGGTATTTGTCGGTGAGGATGCGGACGCCGCCCATCGAGATGTCGTGGGTCAGGGAAAACAGGCCTTCCGGTCCGACTTCGACCCGTCCTGCCAGGATATCACGCTTGACTCTGCGTCGTTCTTTCATCGTCTCGTCTCTCGCATGTCGAAAAACACCAATATACGCGATTTTCCAGAGATGTCAACCGGCTAGGGTGCCGGCTGAAAACACCGCTCCCGACGGCCGGATATCCAGGATCACGCCCTCCTTGACTGTGGGTCCAATAGAGAGGACGACCCGGACCTGTCCGTTATTCTCGCGGAGAGCGCTCATTCCCATTATCCATGTATGCAGTGAATTTTAAAAGATATTTGATGGGAACAGTATTGATTAGTGTGGTTTCTTTCCTATAGAATACCATCCAACTGGATCCTTTGGGAGGGAAAACCATGAAAGTCTGCTTTTGCCGCTTCCTATTGGCTGCCGCCATCATCGTGATCGCGCTGTTCTTCTGGACCGCCACCTGGGCCAAGATCGCGATCATCATCGCCGCCGCTCTGCTGGCCATAACCGCCCTATTCTACAAGAGCTGCTGCTGCGCCAAGAAAAAGGGTGCAGCCGAAGCTCCGGCACCACCGCCACCTTCCGCGCCATCCGAAGAATAGTCATCGCTCAATGATCCACAGGAGGCCTGTGCGAGGGGCCTCCATCCGAAGATACCCGTCTATCTGAACTTAATCTTGCGGGAGATAAAAGGACAAGCAGCTTTCAGATCAGTTGTCATCAATCAGAGAGCCGCTGCCCGTGATCTCCACTGTGATCGAGGGATACCCCCGGTAGTGGACATTTCCGGTACCCGTGATCTTGACATTGAGCAGCTGAGTCGCGAGGACCTCAGCCTTACCCGAGCCGCTCAGCGAAACGACAGTCGTCCCTGTAGAGAGTCCGAAGGCCTGGAGGCGCCCGGCTCCCGGGATCTCGATGTTGTGTATCGTGGCAGCCCCGCTGAGAGTGATCCTGCCGGCTCCAGTCAGGAAAGATCTCAACTCATCGGCCTCGATCTCAAGGGTGATGTTCCCTGCCCCTTTCAGATTCAAGACCGCTGCATCCACTTGGAACAGGTTCTTCCCATAGAAATTCCCTGCCCCGTTCATTTCCAGGCTCTCAAGATCGGTCATCGTGAGGTCGACCGTGAGGTTCAGGTCCCTGATCTGGACACCCGGAGCCACGTCGATCATGAGCTGCCCCCCACTCACCGTGGTCGTGATGTACTCCATCAGGTTCTCGTTCACCGTGATCGAAACTCGCTGAGTCGCACCAGAAGTCAGATTCACGATCCCGGCAGGATTGAATATGACGCCCTGGAAACTCGCCACAGATCTCACCTCTGTGGTGAGCGTATTCGATCCTTTGATACTGTCTGACGATGAAGAGGAAGTATTCTCACAGCTTGATAGGAAAACAAGGACGATCCCCAAGCCAAACACGACGCCCAACCAGAGCCTCATTTTTTTCGGGAGCATGCAGCCAGTATAGCATGCAGGAGGAATATTGAAAGCTGGCGGGACGGAGAATTCCCTGAGGGATCTAGTCCTTTGGAGGCGAGCCCCCGCTTCCGAAGTTGTTGGACTGAGCCTCCCTCTCTGTGAACTCTCGCTCGCAGTCCCGGCAGGTGTATATCTTAACCCGTACCTCGAGAGGCGCTCTCCCTGGGTTCTTGACCTTGATCATCGAGGCATGCAGGGCTGAGCTTTCCTCTATCCGGGTCGACTTGCACCAGGGACATCGAATCTCAGTCATGTCTGAAAATACCGCCCTTTTCCAAAAGTGGTCCTTGCACGAAAGAATCATTAAAACCGACTGAGATTGGCAAGTCAATTAAAACTTTTCCCTAAGAAAGCATCCAGGCAACCGAACCCACACGCGATGTGTCCGTATATAGTAGAGGAGATACAATGAATCCCGCTGCCTATACAAAGGTGACCATCCCCTGCTCCAAATGCGGGGATACTCTCCGGGTTTTCCCGCATGAACTGGAAGAAGGCCAGAAGCTCCACTGCCCCCGCTGCGATCAGGACTTCATCCCCTCCAAGATCCTGATCGAGATGGTCTCCAAGATGGTCCAGAATAATAATGAGAACGGGGATTGAGCTTCCCCGAGAGACATTCGTTCATATTGTACTAAAGTCCAATTGTTTTGGCCGTTTTGCTGTGATAATTTATAAGCAATGGACACAGGGACGGCCCGAATCATTTAGCCCATTCAGGGCTATCAATTACCCCCTTTTGCTAATAGGGCCGTCCCTTATCACCCTTTTATGTCTCCTCAGCAATGGAACATTTCTCTCAGTTTGAGCGGACCACATTTAAAACAATGGAAATTTCAACAGGTGAGTCCACCGTATCCTTGCTGATCACCTCGATTATTCCTTGATGCACACCCGCGGAAAGGCCTGTGGGATCCACTTCGATTGTGAATTCGTCCCATTCCCCCGTTGAAGATCCTCGTTTAGGCTTGATCGAGAACCAGGGATTCATGGCCTTGAGCTTGACGACCAGCTGGGCCGGGCTGTTGTAAGCATCCGTACCCCCCCCAAAAAGGGTTGAGTAGGCACCGGCTGTCGTGGGGAAGTCAAAGGAAGCGGTCTTGCCTGTCACATAGGCGGCCCCAAAGGAATCAACGACCAGGCCATAGGCGGAATCATCGTCAATCCCTCCCATATAGGTGGAATAAAGGACAGTGCCATCAGAGGTTTTCAGCTTGGTGATGTAGAGATCAGACTGTATTCATTTAGAAGAAAATAGATATGCCCGATACGACCGCATTCAATCCCCACTTGGAGTCACCAACAATATAGCGGCGATATTCGGTCCGCCAGGCATACCGAGGAGATATTTTCACCTTAACGCCGCCGCCCACGTAGAATCCCAATCCACCATAGGAGGAGGTCCACAACCCACCGGTCGCATAGGGTATGTATCGCTTGCTGTCAAACAGCCCCGCAACCAGATTGGCGCCAAAGACTCCAACTCCCCCGATGTAGGCACCATTCACCTCTACCCCGACATATTTGGACGTATAACCGAGGGACAGTCCACCGGCTGGCCCATAGCCCCCACTGCTGAACAAGGCGCCTCCCGCAATACAGAGCTCCACCTTTTTCCTTTCCTGTGCTGCTAAATTCCCTGAAGCCGCAAACACAAAAAAAACGATCAGCCAGATCATGTGTTTTCTCATCTCATGCCTCCTGATTCCTCATCTTCACTCCAAAGATAAGGCAGAGGCACAGATCAGTTGTCAAAACAAAGGTAAGAAAATGTTAAGAGAATGTTATGAAAATTGTTGGCGCAAAATGGATGAGAGTACTATTGAATGTCGCGCACCCGGGCATCGAGGCGCAACAGTTTCAGTTCTTCTCTGATCCCCTCCTCGGGGCGCCCTGCGATCTGGATCTTTTTGTCCGTTCCCAGAATCGCTCCTACCACGGCTCCCACGACAAGACCCGGAATCCCAAAAAACAGCGCCAGAACCAATGGGCCTCCGCCCTCGGGATCCGTGAAAAATTCATCGTCCGTTGCCCAGGCAAGTGCGCTGAGGCTGACGGATGATACCACGAAGCCTAAACCGGCTCCCTGCCAGGATTTGCTCCTTTTCACAATTCGGATGAGTTGTATGTCCAGTGTAGCGATAGTCACATCCACACCGGATTCCGACAACAGCAGCAGTGAAACCTCGTTTGCCTTGACTGCGATGAGTTCGCCTCTTACCGTGCTGCCATCCAGTCTAGTGACCAGCAGGTCGACACCTTTTTTCTCTTTGGAAACAAGAAGGACTGGTAAAACCAGAATGCAGGCCAATACGAGGATCAGGAATTTCTTGGACATAGTTGTCCCCTTTTTTGTGTTCCCTAATCCTAATATAGAACTCTCTACGGGAAAATCAATGTTTAGAACAATAATGTGAGTCTATATCAGTGTACCAATCAGGATCGGGAAAGCTCATCTGTAGTGTGGGCTTGACGAACGTCATGTGTAGTCTTATGTTTGGAATGAATCCTGAAGTTTGGGATGGGGGGAAAGATGAAGTATATCGCCTTATCAATCAGCCTCGTTTTCTGTCTCTTGAGTGCCTCGATGTATTCGAGTGCCGAGCAGGACAAAATCCAATGGGAAAACAACTTTGAGCAGGGAATCGAAACAGCCAAGGCAGAAGGAAAGCCTGTCATGATCGATTTCTGGGCAACCTGGTGTGGACCCTGTAAGCAGATGGATGTGGATATCTGGCCTGATGTGGAGATCATCAAACACTCTCAGAAGTTTGTCTGTATTGCCGTCAACGTGGACAACCACAGGAACATCGTGGAACGCTACCGCATCGAAGTGATTCCTACCTTGGTTTTTACAGATCCCTGGGGCAAGGAATTGAACCGACGCAAGGGGTACCTGCCGGTCGCACAGCTGGCACCCCTGATGCAGGTCTTCCCAGCAGACTTCTCCGGTATGAACCAGTGGATGATCAAACTCGAGCAAGACGAAGACAGCACGGAGGCCCTCTCGGGCCTCGCGGAGTTCTACCGTCGCATCGGTATCTGTGACCTCAGCAACCAGTATTTTAAGAAGGCTCTCAAGACTGCAGGTGCTGAGCAGGACCCTCTGGTCAAGGAAAACCTATATCTGGGCATGGGGCTGAACTACATGAAAATGAAGGACTACAAGAATGCCCAGAAGACCTTCGAGAAATGTATCAAGGAGATCCCGGATGGCCAGGCCTGCGACAAGGCACTGCTGGGGACCATAATGGCTCAGCTTAGGCAGGGAAAGCTCAAGGCTGCGGAAAAGACTTTTGCAAAGCTGGAATCGAGATACCCTGAGTCCCGGGCGACCGTTCAAGCCGCAAAAAGCCTGGAGGCGGTCAGGGCCGCGAAAAGATAGTCCAAATTTATAGGGGGAAGGAGAAGTACGCCTGGCCCGATTCGAACGGGCGACTTCCGGTTCCGGAGACCGGCGCTCTATCCCCTGAGCTACAGGCGCACATCAATATCAGAGGTTTTATAGCCTATATAGCGTTGAAAAGCAAGCTGGGTCGACTGAAAGGAAGCAACCTATCATTGGATAGTGAATCCGGTACAGCCCGGGGCAGGTGTCAGCCCATTTATATCATCCGTAAAACTTCCGATACAGATATTGTTACTTGTGCTGGAACCAATGATCCGGAACCGTATCTCGATCAGAGTTCCTGTGCTTCCTACTGATACAAAATTGCCCCCTCCCCATCCCCCGGCTTTAATCAAACCGCCGCCGACGTGATTCGCCTGTACACCGGCTCCCCAGGAGGATGTGAGGGTGCCGTTGCTGAAGCCAACAAAAGCAAACATCGTGCTATCAAATGTAACATCCAAACCGAAAGCCGCGATCGCGTTCAGGTTGCCTCTGACACCAATCTTGTATGTGAGCACCGTACCATTGATACCGGAACTGGGAGTCATGGACACCCAGATATGGTTATCTGTACTCGGCGGTGGAGGTGGCGGAGGAGGCGGGACATCGGTGATATTGAGTTCGACCGGAATAGTCAGAGGATTGTTCGTGGCTGACGGATCGGACACGGTGATTGTGTCCGTGTATCTTCCATCTCCCAATCCCTGTACCGAAACTGAAACTGTGTGATTTCGTGCCTTGCTCTTGGTACTTCCGGTCGTAGGAGACACCTTGAGCCAATGAGCACTCGAATCGATCTGATAATTTAGCTTGCCCTCTCCGCTGTTTAACACCTGCATGATCTGCGCCGCAGGGTTGACCCCGGTCTGGGCATTGAATTCAAGGTTCCCGGGCTGGACACCGATCGTCGGGGGAGGCTCATCAGTGATATTGAGCGATACATTGATATTCTGAGGAGTATTGGAGGCACCCACGGCATTGACACTGATTCGGCCCTCATGTTCACCAAGCCCGAGGTTACTGCTGTTGACCAGCACCGTGTGTGTGATGGAACCGCTGTCTAGTCTCCCCAGGGATGGTGTGACCGTGATCCACTCCACATCCATTTCCAAAATATACTCGAGTGTCAGCTCCCCAGTATTTCGAATGACAAAGGTCTTGGGTTCGGGGATCGAGCCGCCTCTCCTCGCAGAGAACTCGAGGTTGTGTGTGTTTAATGCAATTGCCGCAGGGATATCGTCGGTGACCATAAAGGAGACATCCACGTATTGAGGCGAATTGTATGCGTTAGTGCTTTCGACCTTGATCTTGGCATTGTATGGTTCAGCTCGAGACTCAAGGCCTTCCTTGTTGATCTGTATATTGTGGTGGATCTCCTGTCCGGATGAAGACCCATTGCCTGGCAATATGGTCAGCCAGTCTGCATCATAAAAACTGGCATCATCACTTATGAAATACGAAAGAGTTTCATAACCTGTATTTTTAATAGTGAGGACCCTGTTCGTCGGATTCGGCCCGATGGCAGTGGCACTCATACTCAAGGATGACATGTTGACCCAGATTACCGGGAGTTCCTCTGGAGTGACGATTCCTTCCTTACAACTGATGGGGAACAACAGCAATAGAAACAGTCCCGCGATCAACACCGAAACAACTGACCGTCCCAACCCTATTACATCCCAGATATGTCTTCTCATCTCTTGCTCATCCTAACGTGTTATACAATATTTGAGGTCATCGTAGGCCTGAAGAATTCGGAGATCAGGATTTTCGTTGATGGTGGAAAAAACCAACTCAAAAAGTGCCGTGGGGGCATTTCTCTGTATAGGGCTCAGACCAAATCCTCCGATCCTCAAGATACCGAGATCGATCTCAGTCGCATCCAGGGCAGCAAAACCGCGCGTCGCTCCGGTCTTTCGAATCCCAAGGAACATCATTTCATCAACTGCATAGTCCATCTCCAGCCCGAATGCCTTAATGCCGAAGGGATTGTCGACACGTACTGGAACCCGATAGGTTCCATCCGTATGGATGTATGCACTTCCCATCCGCAATGTGCGCTCGATCTCGACATCCGGGTCCCAGCTGAAAATCTGCCCAGCATCGAGCGTGGAGTCATAGATATCTCCACCTGGATTCATCAGCTCAAGAGGAAATTTCCCCCAGGCATTTTCTTTAATTTTGAATACCACCACCATCAAGGCATCGACACCTGTTTTCTTGACAATGCGGGGGGACCAGGCCTCGACGTGGACATACCCAGATATGGCATCGTGCTGGCGATCGAGTACGAATTCCTGGCAGAGAGGACTCAGCTCGATCCCCACGAGTTCCATACACTCAGGGATGTACAGAAGATCAAAACTGAATTCCCGAAGCCCCTGAGCATCATCGATGACGATCGGGATGCGCACTTTCTTGCCGGGTTCAGTGATCACATCCAAGGGAAAGATATGCCTCACCTGAGCATCCATCCCGTTGGGATCGAAGGGCAAGGTGTCATAATACGTGATCGCTGCTGGAGGAGAAATTGGGGAGGCAGCACCACCACAGCATTCAGGAAGGATCTGTTTGCGCAGGAAATGTTCGAAGATATCCTGAGCATCCCCTGGAGTCGTACTTCCTCCGCAGTCTGCATCCGACACACTTTCCTGGCAGAAATTTGGAGTGATCTTTCTCAGAAAGATCTCGAACGCCTGCTGTGCATCTCCAGGCGTTACGGACGAGTCCCCATTGACATCTCCCAGTCGTGAACAGGGCATGAATGTAATGTTGGTTGTGTATGGTTCGGGCGAAAAAGCGTCCTGGAGATCCTGGGTGTAGGCGTTGAGCCTCAGCTGTGTGCTAAACTGGCCTGCACTTGAGCATATCACCTGCAGCCCGATCAGTACGAGGGATCCTTGACTAGCCTGGGGAACTATGGAACCAGAGCCTTGGATGGTGAGGGTGCCAGGATCTCCTGCATCCGGAGTATGGGTCAGCGGCCAGCCCGGGTTCAACGATCCGGGGAGGACTTCGATCAGGTTAAACACAGTCTCGTCAAATCTAAAATCCAGGCCGATACTGTCCAGAGGTTGGACATTGCCGGAGATGTTGACAGCCACGAGCACTACATCACCAGAGGTCACCTGTGTGGCTGGAAGTCCCAGAGCGATGGCTCCATTGGAGGCATCATCGTCATCTTCAATGGCTGAGATATCCCGATCTGGGACTCCTGCTGCAGATATACGAAAAGTAGCCGTTCCGTTTGTCGCATCACCGTCTTCAGCTGCTGCCAGAGTAACCGGCTGATAAGTATTCCAGCTGGTGGACGTGAAAGTCAGGTTTCCACCCAATTGTACGGTGATGTTTGTATCCCCGGAGATCCGTCCGATGGCTGCGGTGACGTTTGCTGTTGGTTGGGCGGTCAGCCTCACCCGGAAAATTTCTGATCCACCTTCAGGTACGGAGACGCTGCTGGTATCTGTCTCGAAATTCAAGGTGTCATTGTCGACTTCGTTCGCAGTGATATCTTTGTTCGGGACCGAGGCTGCAGAGATCCGGATGACCGCCGTTCCGTTCTCGATATCTGTGTCCTCAGACGCGGCCAGCGTAACTTCCTGATAAACATCCCAATTAGCGGAAGTAAATGTCAGGCTGGCACCGGATTGAATCGAGATATTCGCATCTCCCGAGAATCGGATCACCGAAACGGAAACATTCGATGATGGCTGAGCAGTCAACCTCACCTCGAGTATAGATGTTGCCCCTTCTGTGACAGAAACGCTGGAAGGAGGATTGGCATCAAACTCCAAGGTATCATCGTCCTGCTCTGTTGCTGTGACCGAAACGCTTGGGATACCTGTCGCGCTGACCTGGATTGTGGCGGTGTCATCCTCGATATCGGGGTCCTGGCCGGCTTCGAGGCCCACATCCTGATAAACATTCCAATCCGAGGAGCTGAACGACAGTGAAGCGCCTGAAGTGACGGCGATGTCGCTGTCGCCGCTGATGCGAACCACTGTCACATTGACACCGGAGGAAGGCTGTGCCGTGAGCCGGACCCGGAATATCGCAGGCGGGCCTCCCTCTGGCACGGGCACAGACAAGGAGTCAACATCAAACTCCAGGGTATCGTCATCTCCTTCGGTGGCGGTCACATCCTGGTCCGGTAGGCCTGTCGCACTGACCCGGATAATGGCCGTGCTGTTCTGAATGTCGACGTCCTGGGCAGCGGCCAATGTAACCGGCTGGAAGGAATTCCAATTCGCCGATGAAAAGGTCAAACTGGAGCCACTCTGAACGGTAATGTCAGTATCGCCGGTCTGGCGGGCTACGGAAGTATTCACATTGGCAGAGGGCTGTGCTGTCAGCCTAACCTGGAACTGTGCTGTACTGCCCTCCGGAACGGTAACGGATACCGTACTCACCTCGAATTCGAGGGTGTCGTCGTCTAGTTCCGTGGCATTGACGTCCTTATTTGAAATCCCGCTCGCTGAAAGCCTGAAAACCGCCGATCCATTCTCCACATCGGCATCCTGTGCAGCAGCCAAAGTGACAGTCTGGAATGAGTCCCAGGTACTGGTAGTGAACTGAAGTGAACCGCCGGACTGTACGGTGAGATTGGCATCTCCGCTGATCCTCGCCACATTCACAGTTGTGGTGGAAGAGGGCTGGGCAGACAGTCGGACCTGGAAGGGAGCCGTCCCCCCCTCCGGGACGTTGACGTCATTCACATCGGTCACGATGTTCAGTGTATCGTCGTCCTGTTCCGTGGCCGTAACTGGGACATTCGGGACGCCCGATGCTGAGACGGTTATGGTGGCCGAGCCGTTCTCAATGTCCACATCCTGGGCAGCTGCCAAAGTGACGGGCTGAAAGGTCCCCCAGGTCGATGTAGTAAAAGTCAGGCTGGTCCCGCTCTGTACGGTGATATCCGTGTCCCCACTCGTCCTGGTGACAGAAGTTGTGACATCGGATGAAGGCTGCGCCGTGAGTCTCACCTGGAATTGCACAGTCGATCCTTCCTCAACTGTCACGCTGGTAGGATTGATCTCGAACTCGAGTGTGTCATCATCCTGTTCCGTGGCTGTGACACTTTTATTGGGGTGACCAGATGCACTGATCTGGATGGTTGCCGTGCCGTTCACGACATCGTCGTCTTGGGCAGCAGCTAGAGTAACAGGCTGGAAGGTGTCCCAATTGACAGAATTAAAGGATAAGGAAGCTCCGGACTGCACGGTGATGTTTGTATCACCGCTTGTCCTGGCAACGGTTGTGGACACCGGCGAGGCGGGTTGATAGGACAGCTTCACATAGACGATGGCAGTGCCCCCTTCTGGGACATTGATGCTGTCTGTATCGGTGAGAAACTCTTGATAGGTTGCCGTATAGTCTTGCGCAGCAGTGCTGCCCGATACATTGGTGTAAGGCCGATTCGTCGGGGAAAATGCGTAGCCGGCCAGTATAGGTGTAGCAGTGCCGGTCCAACCATGATCCACGGTGGCGGTGTAGAAGCCAGAGCCATCGGTTACAGGGCTCCCGGGCAGGCCTCCTACAGTAACACCGGATAGCGGGCTGCCACCGACTGTCACCGTGCCGCTTATTGTATAGGTGTTGAGCGTGGCTGCATAGTTCTGGGCTGTCTGATCGGACGCGACACTCGAATA
>RCNB010001531.1_pt1 | contig 14529 bp, 18 predicted proteins | sample 2041321 | NCBI WGS metagenome assembly RCNB01 (sample SAMN09708232, study PRJNA481090) | Marine sediment metagenome, whole genome shotgun sequencing project. | reverse complement strand
ATCCACGTTGGTTCCTTTCAATGAACGTAGTAATGTTTGTCGCTATAAGCATTGATGGACTCGTAAAAAGTCATTTTGCGAATGACATTGCGCGATTCTGGAAAGAGATTCAGAAATCACATGGCGTTAAAAATGTCAAACTGCTTGAGGGCCTTAGCCCGAGTTTTTGACATTCAGCCAGGTGTTTTCTGAATCCCAGAATCGTGCATGGAAAGAGCAAAATCAGCTTTTTACGAAACAATCAAGTATTATAATAAAAGGCGATTGAACTATGGTCGATTTTGCCAATATCTTCTCTCTTCATACCATACTTTGCCTTACAGTAAAACAGCGTAGTGCCATAACTCTTTTTTTACCTTGCCAATCTTTTTGCCCTAAGTTGCCCGCAGGCAGCGCTTATATCTTGGCCTTTGCTTCGACGTATTAGAACTGTGTAATTATTGTCTAGAAGGATTTTTTGAAAACCTAATATTGTAGCTTCTTGGGGTCTTTTAAAATCACTCCCCTCAAATGGATTGAATGGGATGAGGTTGATCTTTGCTCGTAATGGCCTTAAAAGCCTTGCTAGCTTTATTGCGTCCTCCGGGCTGTCATTGATTCCGGCAATTAGGACATATTCAAATGTGATCATCCGCCTCGGAGGCAGGGGGAATCGCTTGCATGCGGAAAGGAGTTTTTCTATAGTATAGGTTTGGTTTATAGGCATCAGACGGTTTCGGGTCTTATTATCCGCTGCATTTAGGGAAACAGCAAGGTTGGCCCTAACATCCTTCCCGAAGGCATCTATGGCTGGGACAAGCCCGGCTGTCGAAAGGGTGACGCGTCGCCCGGAAAACTGCAAACCATTGTTTCCCGTGATGATTTGGATGGCATGTACGACGCTGTCGTAATTGGCAAGAGGTTCTCCCATGCCCATGAAGACGATGTTAGTCAGTGACTGTGGCGATGTCAGATCGTCCCTGACGGCACAGACCTGGTTGACAATCTCGCTAGGCTCCAGGTTGCGCATGAAACCACTACTGCCGGTAAGACAAAACCTGCATCCCATCGCACACCCAACCTGGCTGGAAATACACAATGTCCAATGTTTCACCTCCGGGATCAAAACACTTTCTACATAATGGCCGTCGTCGAGGCGAAAAAGGTACTTTTTTGATCCGTCTTCGGATGTTTCAATCTTTTCATGGGTAAAACTGCTTATTGTCAGTTTATTTGAAAGCCACTGTCTTAGATCCTTGGAAAGATCTGTCATTTCAAAAAAGGTCTTGGCATTTCTATGATATACCCACCCGAGAATTTGTCCTGCCCGATAAGATGGGATGTCGTGTTCTTGAAGCCAACGTTTAAGGGCTTGCTCAGTAAGGTTTTTCACGTCGTAGTGAACTGAATATTTGCTTGACATACCGGTTCTTTGATACTAAATGTTATTATTTACACTTAAGCAAGGTGCCAATATGTTTGAAAGTCTTACCGACAAACTGAATATTGCCTTTAAGAAGCTCAAGGGCCACGGCAAGCTTACAGAAAAAAATATTGATGCCGGCCTGAAAGAGGTTCGCATAGCCCTTCTTGAAGCAGATGTCAATTACAAGGTGGTTAAACAACTCCTGGCAGCCATCCGAGAGCGTGCCCTCGGCCAAGAGGTATTGGCTAGCCTGACACCAGGACAGCAGGTTGTCAAGATTGTAAATGACGAACTTACCCTGCTTATGGGTGATAAGCATCAAGTGTTAAGGCTTGTCGGTAATCCCGCCTCTGTTATGTTGGTGGGTTTGCAAGGTTCAGGAAAGACTACGACGACGGGCAAGCTGGCCAAGTTTTTGCTAAAAGAGCAACACAGAAGGCCTTACCTGGTTCCTGCTGATGTTTATCGTCCCGCGGCTATTGATCAACTTACCAAGCTTGGGGAAAAGCTGAATGTCCCGGTTTTCCCATCGACTGATGGGTTGAACCCTGTGGATATATGCCGCCAGGCCGTAAGTCAGGCCGGCAATGAATCCTGTGACACCGTTTTGATTGATACGGCGGGGCGACTTCACGTTGATGAGTTCTTAATGGATGAGCTGAAGCAGATAAAGAGCGTTGTTCAACCTTCTGAAATCCTTTTAGTGGCGGATGCTATGACTGGCCAAGATGCTGTTAACATGGCTAAGGCCTTTGACGAAGCCCTGGATATCGGGGGGGTAATTCTTACGAAGATGGAAGGTGATGCCAGGGGTGGAGCGGCTATTTCCATTCAGGCAATAACTTCAAAGCCGATCAAGTTTATTGGGGTAGGGGAGAAATTGGATGCCTTAGAGCCCTTTCATCCAGATCGTATGGCCTCCAGGATACTTGGAATGGGCGACATGCTTTCTCTTATTGAGAAGGCTCAAAGTACTGTTGATGAGAAAAAAGCGCAGGAACTGGAGAAAAAGCTCAGGAAAAATCAGTTTACCCTGGAAGATTTCCGTGATCAAATGGCTCAAGTAAGAAAGATAGGTTCTATAGACGAGATATTGTCAATGATTCCTGGCATGGGCAAACTAAAACAGATGAAGCACCTAAAGGTGGACGAAGGAGAGTTTGTGCGTATTGGAGCCATCATTGATTCCATGACTGCGCAGGAACGGCGTAGCCACCAAATTATCAATGCAAGCAGACGAAAAAGGATTGCCAAGGGGAGCGGAACGACCGTGCAACAGGTTAATCAACTTCTGAAAAATTATGTAAATGTACAAAAGATGATCAAGAAGATGAATAAAGGCGGTCACCGTAACCTTGGATCTGTCGGCTTACCATTTTAAAAGGAGGAGTAGTATCGAAATGTCTGTTAAGATTAGACTAGCCAGACATGGCACGAAGAAAAGGCCCTTTTATCGAATTGTTGTAGCACCTAAGGATGCCCCTCGAGACGGGAGGTTCCTGGAGCGTGTAGGGACTTATGATCCGCTTGTAGAGCCAACGGCTGTTACGCTGAAATCAGACAGAATTAAGGCGTGGATGAAAAAAGGGGCCACTCCCACTACAACTGTCAGGAATTTGTTGAAAAAGGAAGGTTTCTTTTCAAAGGGGCCTGATGCTTAGAACGGTTATCGTCTCAAAAGAACTCACGTGCTATATTGGCAGATGCACAAGTTCAAATGAAGGAGTTGATGTTCCTTTTTTCCAACCCTTGCCTTTGTCGGCGTCGCTTTTTTCTTTTAATGCTGTCAGGAGGTCGGAACATGAAGGATCTGGTCAAGCACATTGCTCAAGCGCTGGCTGATTATCCGGATGCAGTTGAGGTTTCTGAAATAGAAGGCGCCCAGACATCAGTCCTTGAACTGAGGGTGGCAAAGGATGACCTCGGGAAAATCATTGGCAGGCAGGGTCGTACCGCGCGTGCCATACGGACGATTTTGGGTGCAGCCTGTGCCAAATTGAAGAAAAGGGCTGTGTTGGAAATCATTGAGTAGGCCGCCATGGGAGACCTTTGAAAAATGTTCAATTTTGTTCAAGGCCAAGGCAGGCGAAAAGTTTAACCACAGGAATACATTGAGTATTTCGAGGATTAAATTTTGAGTCTAACGCCGGAATTGGACAAAAGGGGGCATTTTGCAAAGGTCTCCATGGGTGAGGATGACCGCCTCACTATAGGTGAAATAGTGGGCGCCCATGGGATTAAGGGCCACCTCAAAGTGCTCTCCCACGCAGATTCCGTTGATTTTTTCCCGCCCGGCAAGCCTCTGGTTTTAAAACAAGAAGGTGGGCCTTCCGGGCGGTTTCCTGTGGTATCTTGCCGTCAGCACAAAGGTGTGCTTCTGCTTGTCTTGGAAGGTATTGAATCTGTTGATGTGGCCGAGCAGTGGAGAGGTGCTAAGATTTATGTGGACAAGGCGTCGTTACCTCTGACTGAGCCAGGCAGTTTTTACTGGTACCAGATTATAGGCCTGAAGGTTTTTACTCTGAACAAGCGGTGCCTCGGACAAGTTGAAGAGATTCTCCCTACGGGGAGCAATGATGTCTACGTGGTTCGAGACGGCAAAAAGGAGGTGCTGATTCCGGCCATCGATTCAGTGGTGGTCGAGATTAATTTGGAGAAGAAGTTCATAAAGGTTGATCTGCCCGAAGGGTTGGAAGATTGACGGTAGATGCATTTTTCGGTTCTGACATTGTTTCCTGAGATGTTTTCCGCCTTGCAGGTAGGAGGCATCGTTAAGCGGTCTGTAGAAAGTCGGCTCATTTCGATTGAAACAATTGACATTAGAGACTTTGCTACTGATCGGCACCGTACTGTAGATGATCGCCCCTATGGGGGCGGGTGCGGTATGGTAATGAAGCCTGAACCTTTGGCGGAAGCTATTCGACATGCAAAGGGCAAATACCCCGGGGGGCGTACTGTTTTGCTCAGCCCGCGGGGTCGTCTCTTCGACCATGGTCTGGCCAGGGGCCTAGCGGCGGGACGTTCAGAGCTTATTTTGGTCTGTGGACGTTATGAAGGGATTGATGAGCGTATTTGTGAGCAGTTAATAGATGAAGAGCTTTCCGTAGGCGATTATGTTCTTACTGGTGGTGAGTTGGCCGCGATGGTTATCATTGATGCGGTGACTCGGCTTATCCCAGGAACCTTGGGAAATGAATGTTCCGCCCAGGAGGATTCCTTTTCAACAGGCCTTTTGGAGCACCCGCAGTATACACGACCAAGATCTTTTGGGGGTGCCGAGGTGCCGGAGATCTTGCTGTCGGGAAATCATGACCTTATTAGAAAATGGAGGCGACAAGCCTCAATAATTCAAACGCTTTTAAAAAGATTCGACTTGCTTGAAGACGTACTGTTTACATCAGAGGATCTGGAGTTTCTGGAAAAACTACGTCAGAATATTGAAACGATCACAGAAAAACGTTCGGCGATGTCTTGAAAGCTCTGGATAACAACAGGGTCTTTTTGGCGTTAATACACTATCCCGTTTACAATAAAGCGGGAGATGTTATTGCTTCAGCAGTTAGCAACCTTGATCTGCATGATATATCGAGGGCAGCCAAGACATATGGTGTAGAGGCTTTCTACATTGTAACTCCACTAGTAGATCAGCAGGAGCTGATAAAGAGGATTACGTCTCATTGGACAAAAGGGGCTGGAGGAAAGTATAACCCCGACCGTAAGGAAGCATTGGAGCTGATCAATATTGCCGCCTCTTTTGATGATGTAGTCAAGGAGGTCTCTGATAACGCCCAAGGGCGGCTTGTTACTGTTGTTACTGACGCACATGCGCATCGGGAAAATATTGATTGCGATAGGCTTTCCGAGATATTGAAAGCCGGCGAATCATTATTGCTTTTGTTTGGAACAGCGTGGGGACTGACCCGAGAATTTATTGAAGAGGCTGATTATGTCCTTGCCCCTATTATGGGCCCGACAGCCTATAATCATCTATCAGTCCGTTGTGCTGCAGCCATAGTCTTGGATAGACTTTTAGGGGTAGAGACTTAACAGTGGTCAGTGAACAGGGATTTGATAACAGGAGCCAGGGATCGGGTATCAGAAAAGAAATACTGACCCATGATCCCTGGTAACTGAACACTGATAAATTGGAGGAAGCTATGGAGATAATTAGGGCAATTGAAAAGGAACAAGTCCGTTTTGACCTGCCGTCTTTCAGACCTGGTGATACAGTCAGTGTCTCCGTTAAGATTCGAGAGGGAGAGAAAGAACGAATTCAGGTCTTTAAAGGAGTTGTCATCAGAAAACGTAAAGGTACTACGAATGCGACGTTTACCATAAGAAAGATTTCCTATGGAATTGGCGTAGAGCGGATCTTTCCGTTGAATTCCCCAAGTATTGATAAGATTGAAGTGGTCAGCCTCGGCCGTGTGCGTCGCTCTAGGCTCTATTATCTTAGAAATCTCAGAGGCAAGGCAGCAAGGATCAAAGAATTGCGACCTCGATAGCTGGTGAGCAGTTGCTGAATCATGAGCATCGATCCCGAAGGGTTTGAAAAGAGGGCGTACGGGAAGGGATTCTCATTTCTTGCAGGTATTGATGAGGCCGGAAGAGGTCCACTGGCTGGTCCTGTTCTGGCTGCTGCGGTTATTCTCCCTGAAAGGGTGCAGCTAGAGGGTCTCAACGACTCCAAGAAATTGACCCCCAAGAAACGAAATCACCTCTTCGGGATGATCTATGAGCATGCTGTTTCTGTGGGTATAGGGATTGTTGATCCGTTTGAGATTGATCGTATCAACATCCTGCAGGCCACCCTTATTTCTATGGCCATGGCAGTTGACAATCTTCGTCCGCACCCGGATTATCTCTTTATAGATGGTATCTTTCCCATCAAATCGATATTACCTCAAGAACTGATAAAGCAAGGAGACAGTCGGTGTTCATCGATAGCGGCGGCATCGATTGTGGCAAAGGTTAGCAGGGACCGAATTATGGAAATCTATGACATAGATTTTCCTGAGTTTGGTTTTGGCGAACACAAAGGCTATGGTACGCAAGCCCACTGTGATGCTATTAGAAACTTTGGTTGTTGTAGGATTCACCGAAAGAGCTTTCGCCGTGTGAAAGAATATGTTTAGCAAACCAAGAAACCGTTCGGATAATGGTTCGACCAACGATAAAGGCTGTGTCGGGGCCTTTGGTGAGTCTCTTGCCGTAAAAGCCTTGAAGGAGAATGGTTATAAGATCTTGGAATTGAATCATCGCTCTAAGCTCGGCGAGATAGATATCATTGCCAAAGAAAAAGGTGTGCTTGCCTTTGTGGAGGTGAAGGCAAGACGTACTGATAGCTTCGGACATCCCAAGCTTGCTGTTACACCTCGGAAACAGCGGAAGATATCAATGGTTGCTCTTGAGTATCTGAAAAATACAGGACAGATGGACAACAACGCACGCTTTGACGTTGTTGCCGTCAGATTGGTTTCAGGGCAATCAGAAGTTGAAATTATTAGGAATGCCTTTGACCTTGCCTACTGAAAATCCCGCAAAAGCCTCCCCTCCTTTTCTTTGTTCAGGCACCCTTTTCGTGGTGGCGACTCCCATTGGAAACATGGAAGATATTACCTTCCGGGCTATCAGAACCTTAACCGAAGCTGGTCTTATCGCAGCTGAGGATACTCGCCAAACTCGTAAGCTTCTTGCCCGCTACAAGGTTTCAACTCCCCTCGTTTCTTTTCATGATCACAACAAGGAAAAGCGTGCCCCTGAATTGCTTCAGAAGCTTAGATCCGGAATCTCTGTTGCCCTTGTTACGGATGCCGGCACGCCTTCGATTTCTGATCCGGGGTATTATCTCGTAAAGGAGGCTATTCGAGAAGCCCTTCCAGTTATACCCGTTCCAGGGGCTTCGGCATCTGTTGCCGCATTGAGTGTATCAGGTCTACCCACCGATAGCTTTGTTTTTGTCGGGTTTGCCCCTAGGAAGGCCAATAGACGTATTCAATTACTTGACAGTCTTAAAGATCAGCCACGGACATTGGTTTTTTATGAATCGCCAAAAAGACTGCTTGGGCTGATTGAGACGATGATAAAGATTATGGGTGACCGGGATGCTGTCATGGCCAGAGAATTGACCAAGATTCATGAAGAGATCTTTAGAGATAAATTGACCGGAATTGCAGAGGAGTTGTCACAGCGCTCTAGCTTGAAGGGAGAGTGTACACTACTGGTTGCCGGACATGGAAGAAAAGAAGAAATTGACCAGAAGACCATCCGGTGTCACTTAAAGCGTTTGCGCCAGGACAAGAACTGCTCCTTGTCGGACCTGGTGAAGGAGGTAGCCAAAAAGCATAAGCTTCCCAAAAAAGCCGTCTATGATGCAGCCCTAAAGCTCAAAAAGGAGTAGGGCTGGGCCCCTAGTTTCCAACAAGAGAACGAAATCTTCTGATTGTCTCGGCGTAGTCTGGACTCTTGAAGATGGCTGAACCTGCCACAAATGCATCCGCACCTGCTTCAGAGACTGACTTGATAGTATCCTGATTCACGCCGCCATCAACCTCGACAAGGACATCCAGGCCCTTGGAACGAATCATGGACTTGAGATCCTTTATCTTCTCTATCATCTGAGGGATAAATTTCTGTCCCCCGAAGCCGGGATTTACACTCATCACAAGAATGAGTTCCACATCTGGCATAACCCACTCAACAACAGAAAGCGGGGTTGCAGGATTTAATGCTACGCCCGGCTTCATACCCAGGTCACGAATGGCATGGACCGTTCTGTGAGTATGGTAACAGGCCTCTGGGTGAATAGTAAGATACGTACACCCAGCATTGGCAAAGTCCTCAAGATAGTGATCTGGGTTTTCAATCATAAGGTGGACATCCAGGGGAAGCTCGGTCGTTTTCCTTGCCGCCTTTGCTACCAGAGGACCGATGGTAATATTGGGTACGAAATGCCCGTCCATGACATCTACATGTATCCAATCGGCGCCTGCCAGTTCAACGGCCTTAATCTCTTCACCTAACCGCGAGAAGTCTGCGGAGAGTATGGATGGCGCTATGAGTTTCATGTTTCTCCTTCCTTGCTATCAATAGAGAGTTTCGTGTCAAAGTATGGGCTGAATGTGGGCCTGGCGTTAGATGAAGAATGAGTTAGAACCAGATTGTCATCTTCGTATACAAAAAAACCGGCTTGATTTCCATAAGGCAATAGCACTTGAAGTCGTTGACCAGGTTTGGCAAACACATCAACGAGATCATAGACAAAGCCAAATGCTTGCATGCGAAACTTAATATGCTTTCTCAAGAAACCAGGTTCAATGTGGTAGCTAAACAGACGGAACCCTTTGTCATAAGTGATCGGCTTATGCGACCTGTTTACCGTCAAATTCACCAAGCTTCCCGATGCTACAGGAAAGCCCGATAGGGGCGTGTGCCTAATGATGATGTCCTTGGGCAAGTTGTCTTCTTCAACGTAGTTAACCTGGCCTAGTGAAAGTTGAGAGTGTTCCAAGAGCAAGATGGCGTCTTGCACCGAATAGCCTTTTAAATAGGGCATCTCAAATCTTATGGGTCGTTTGCCAAGGCTTGCCAACAAATCAATGGCCTTTCCTCGCCGCACCAGTGTTCCAGGAGCTAGTGCCTGGGCTATAATTTCGCCTGCTGTTGATCTGTTGTTATATGTTTCGGAGATAGTTCCCTTGGTCAGTCCGTTACCTTCCATTATGATATTGGCCTTACGAACATCTATCCCAATAAGATTTGGAACCACTACCGTTTGCTGTCCATTGGATACTACTATTCTTACGTCGCGGTCCTTCTTTATCTCGGCTCCAGGGCCGGGCTCTTGGTATGTCACATGATTTTTCGGAATGTCGGCATTGTATTCATAGGCACTGACCTTCGTATTGAGTCCAAGGTCTGTAAGAAGTTCCAAACTGTACACAATATCTTTTCCCACTAGGTCCGGCACGATCACTACGTCTTCACTTTTGACTATGAGTTTTAGCGTAGCGTATGCGGCAATGGCCACTATTATCCCGAAAAGACCAAAAAATGTCCCTATCTTAAAAAAACGTTTCATTTCAGTTAACCCAATACCGTGCCGGGCGGTACAGGATAGCCTCGAAGAAAATCATCAATAGCCAACCGTTTCCCGGATTCAAGCTGAACCTCTTTTAGGCTCAATACACCTCGGCCTGTCGCCACCTCAAGGTCACCGGGAAATCCTTCCAAAACGACCCCTGGCTGTTGTTTTGTTGTCTTACGCATGTGCTCTGCGGTAAATATCCTAAGTCTCTTCCCAGAAAGGGAGGTAAAAGCCCCCGGCCACGGATCCATCCCGCGAATAAAGCAACCAAGTGCGTCTGCTGTTTTGCTCCATTCGATCTGGCCATCCTTTTTTTTCAAAAACGGGGCATGGGAGGCCTTGGAGTTGTCTTGCCGGGTAGCCAAGAGATGCCCCGATTTTAGCTTTTTTAGAGTGTCAAGGAGCAGCTTGGCCCCTTCGTGGGCAAGCTTATCATGAAGGCTTGCGGAGGTCTCATCGGAGTTAATCTGTATTTCGGCCTTTAAGAGGATATCTCCCGTATCCATTCCCTCATCCATCCACATGGTGGTCACCCCTGTTTGTTTGTCGCCATTGATGACAGCCCACTGAATGGGAGCGGGTCCACGGTATTTTGGAAGAAGGGAAGCATGGATATTAATGGCGCCAAGACGCGGGATTGTCAAGACGGATCGTGATAAGATCTGACCATAGGCAACTACAACCAAAAGGTCAGGATTAAGGGCTACAAGTTTTTCTTCAAACCAGGTTCCCTTGGCGCTAGTCGGCTGCAAGAAAGAATAGCCATATGCCGTAGCGAGCTTCTTGATCGGAGAGGCTATCACATGTTGTCCCCTGCCCTTTGGCCTGTCCGGCTTTGTTACAACGGCAGCTATGTTGTAGCCATTATCATGAAGTGCCTGCAAGGCTGGGACAGAAAACTCGGGGGTACCTATAAATACAATACGATAAGGATCCATTACAGGATTTCAAACCTTATAGTCGCTTCCAGAACCTTGTGTTCCTTTTGATTGGTATAGATCTTCAGAGTATCTTTATTCGGCCCTCTTTTGAGCTTTTCAAAGATCGGTTCAATAATGATTTGGGCCATTTTGCCTCGTGGCATTTTCTTCGGAACAGCCTTAAATAGCGATTTTTCCAGTTCAACCTTTTCAATCTCAAGGTCCTTGCCCTTGTTTAAGAGCACCATTATGGGACGTTTCATGAACCTACCGTTTTTCTTTAACTGCTCCAAGCGTTGTTCGGACATACGACCAAAGTTTAGGGCTTTTGGCCTGAGTTCAACAGTTGGTCGGATATTTCCTGAAACACGTATTTCTAACTCAGGTTTTTCGGAGTAGTTGGTGGTAAGCTTGATTAGACCACTATACCTGGTTTCTTGGTTGATCTTGTTCTTTATCTTGAGTTGATAGATCTTCTTCTTTTCAAGCTCTTGTAATTCTACCGCCACCTTTTCCGAGATAGATACAGAAGCCAGTTTTATCTCAAGGGGTTCCTTCTTATTGCCTTGTAAGTGGACGATCGTTTCTATTTTTTCACCCAACATACCGTTTAGACGGGCATACTGCGGGGTGATACGAATGGGGGCCCACACCTTTCCTTTAAGGCCGATTGTAAGGCTTGGCTTCTTGGGGTCATTGGTCGAGACCCGGGCCGTCTTGTGCAACTGACCCTGATATTTCTTCGTGTGTACTTCCAGTGTGATTTTGCCCTCTCCTCCTGGAGGGATGGTCCGGTCATACCGTGCCACACTACAACCTCAGCCGGGTTTGACACTCTTGATTTCCAGGGGGGCCGTGCCCTTGTTAAAAACCTTGAAGTCGTGTTTTACTGTTTCGCCTTGAGATACCTGCTTGAAATTGTAAGTAGGCTCTTTAATTTCGATAACAGGTGAAGCCTTGTCTTGTTCTGCAGCACTCACAAAACTGCCCGATAGCACCAGGGTGAGGCATACGCAAAGTGCTAGTTTAACGGTTTTCATTACATTTTACCTCCTTTAAAATGTTTAATAATCAGGGGCAAACCCTTTGCCGTGCCTGATGTTTACCGCTGATTATGACTTCATTATAATCTACATGAGTTCAGCAACCGTGGCAAGCTCAGAGTTAGGGCACAGCCTCAATCCAGAGACTTCCCTCCCGCGGCCTTGTCTTCGATATTTGCATCGTAACTGAGCTGTGCCACACTGACACCGGTAATAACCAGAGAAATTAGACCAATAACAATTACAGGGACCATTTGAAAGACGTGATTGGCTAGCGTAAAACCTGCCGCCTCTTTAGCAGAAACACCAAAAATCATCAGCCCGAAGACACCCCCGGCCTCCCACAACCCCCAGAAGCCGGGAACAGAAGGAAGAGAAATGAAAAAACAGAGTATCACCATTACTGCACACATCTCAAGGAATGAAATTTCAATCCCGGGACAACCAAAGGCCAGAGTATAATAAGAAAGCCCAGAAAATATCCATACCAAAAGGGAGAGTGCAAGGCAAAGGACAAGTTTCTTCGGGCTTTTCAGAAGGTCAAACCCACTGGCAAAATTGTCAAAAACATAGACCAGCTTTGTGCAAAGCCCTTCTCGTAGGTTATCCTTAAAGGAGTTGCTTAAAAAGAAAAAAAGCTTTGGCGATTGCAGGATTGCCCTCCTTATGACCGTGTGACTTTGCCTTGCGATCATCAACACAATTAACGCAAGCATCCCAAGGCAAAGTTTTAGCGTTGTCATTCCAACCCTCTCCAGAGTAGCCTTGTTAAGGTGGTATTTACCAAAAGTAAGGTCAAGGTTTGGGTTGATTTCTACGGTTGCCAGCATTACTGCGAAAAAAAGAAGCAATACGGCGACGTCAAAAACCCTCTCAGCGCCTACGGTTGCCAGCACCTTAGAAAAGGGAACCTTTTCCTTTTTGCAGAAGATAGCCGGCCGGGCAAGTTCCCCTATGCGGGCGGGCAGAAGACAATTTAAGGAAAATCCGATCATCAATGGATGAAAAGCGTCAAAAAACGATGTCTTTTTTACAGGACCAAGGAGCAATTGCCACCTTATGACCCTGAGCACAAAGCCAGTGAATACCACAATGACTGTGGGAACGGTCCACCAGTAATTGATGGTCTTTAAGTAGGCAGCTAGATCTTCGAGGGGAATGTTCTTAAAAGTTATATAAAGGGCAATGCCGGAAAGCACCATCCCTGTTGCCAGGGAAAAAAAGATTTTCTTTTTTCTGGACATAAGTCATCAAGTAAAAAACTTATACATCTTGCTTGCCCTTTTGTCCGTTTTTGGTGTTGCATTAAGGCGAACATAACTAGTTATGCGCACCTTAATGCGCCTTGAAAACGAACAAAGTTACGGCGCAATCTGCACAACTTATTTTTACTTGCCTCCTAAGAGCTTATGGTTTCGAGACCTTTGAAAAATGCTAATTTTTTTTGAGCCTAACACAGAAATCAGGCAAAAAGAGGCGTTTTGCAAAAGTCTCGTTTCCAATTGATGTGGGCCATCCTAAAATACGGTGCAACCTCATAGATAAAATTTGCCGTCATCTTTTGGATAGAATTTCCTTGGCCCTGATGATGTCTTTTCTAATCTGAGTGGCAAGTGCCTCGGGTCCAGGGAACTTTGTCTCTTCGCGCAGACGCTGAACAAAATTAACCCGGATGAGTTGGCCATAGATATTTTGAAGAAAATCAAAGATGTGAACTTCTAGGTTAAACTGTCCGTCGTTAAAGGTTGGGCTATAACCTATATTGGCCACTCCCTTGTAAGAGTTTCCTTTATATTCTACGGTTACTGCGTACACGCCTGTTTTGGGACACAGCTCGTCATAAAGTGTAAGATTGGCGGTAGGAAAACCGAGCAGTTTTCCACCTCGGTCTCGCCCCCATTTGACAGTACCTCGAATCTGGTAGAGTCGCCCCAGAAGCTTGGAGGCTGCACCAACCTTGCCTTCTTTCACTAGATTTCGGATTTCAGTGCTGCTGATTCGATGAGGTCCTTGTTCGATCCAATCAGAAATGATTACATCAAACCCAAGCTTCTCCCCAATTTCCCTTAACAAGTCAATGTTCCCCTCCCTCTTTTTCCCAAACGAATAATCAGGCCCGACAATAATTGCCTTCATTCCGATGGTGTTCCACAATATACCTTCCACAAATGTGCGAGCCGGTATAGCGGCAAATTCGGGAGTAAAGGGTATGCATAGTAAAACATCTATGTTTGTCTTGCTGATTAGTTCAACCTTTTGTTCATAAAGAGTAATCATGGGAAAGTGTTTGTTGCAATTGAGTACACGGATGGGATGAGGTTCGAAGGTAATGACTACAGATTGACCCCCAAGGACCTTTGCTTTTTCGATAACTTGGCGGAAAAGATCTTGATGCCCGACATGAACGCCATCGAAGTTGCCGATTGTAACAACGGCATTTTTAAAAGGGCTGATAATTTCTTTTAGGTTGGTTATGAGTTGCATAGTAAAGACACTGTTTTCAAGTATTTCATAAGGACCTTGACAAAAAAAGCAAAACATTTTATTTAAACCAATCCAGCTACAAAATCAATTCTTTTCTGCCTTCCAAAATGCCGAAGTGGCGGAACTGGTAGACGCGCTAGGTTCAGGGTCTAGTGGATGTATGTCCATGGGAGTTCGAGTCTCCCCTTCGGCACCATAACTATTTTAAGATTCTGCAATCATTCAAGCCCATTTTGACAAGCCTATGCTTGTCCTTGGGGCTTATTTTGTTACCCCATTGTTACCCCACGGAAAGGAGTAGTGCATGAGTGGGTAGGTAGGCTTTTCCTGGATGGAAACGTTATGGAAGATTCACTTCTTTTTATCTTTCTTTTAAGCCTTGATTCCATACTCTAATAAGCTTTACACAATATAAGTCTTACTCTCCCCCATTTCCTCAGCTAGGCCCTCTTGAATGATTCAGATTCCAGTTCCAACCAATAGAGTTAAATGGATATACTGTTATCACTCGAGAAATTCCCCATCCTTTGGGTTTTTGAAGCTTTTGTACTGCTTTTAGGGTTTTCCACAGCGGTGCATGCATTGCTTCGG
>RCNB010001530.1_pt1 | contig 14532 bp, 10 predicted proteins | sample 2041321 | NCBI WGS metagenome assembly RCNB01 (sample SAMN09708232, study PRJNA481090) | Marine sediment metagenome, whole genome shotgun sequencing project. | reverse complement strand
AATATGTCTATGAACGTTTGTTTTCTTTTTGATTTTCGCCCCCAAAACTCGTTCGTTCTCAAAGCGGGTGCAAATATAAAACTAAGTATTAAATCCTACAAGGTTTAAATTAAAAATATTGAACCTTTTTTAAATTTATTTCAATAGCTTGATTTGCAATGTTTTAAAAGAACGGTGTCGCCTTTTGTAAGCGGCTGCAAATATATTGGCATTTTTATTATCTGCAAATGTTTTTATGATTATTTTTTATAGTTAATTCCTAACCACTGTTTTTAAGTGCATTAGTGATTGAACGGCCTGTCTGAACTCTCCATACGAACTAAGCGATGTCTGGAAGTGAGTAGTGAAAGCACGGCAGATCATGACCATAATCTGAATGCCATAACCATTTTATAGAAAGAAGTTCCAGACGAGACCAAAACGGATAACGAAGTCGCGATATGGATTGTTAGGTGCCGAATAATAGTTGTAACCTGTAAAGGATGAATTGAAATGCTCTGCCTTGAAGTAAATACGCGTTTGACGTATCTTGGCATTAACGAAAAAATCTAGCATTGGAAACCCTCCAAATTCTTGACCATTTTGCACATAGAATTCTGCTAACAGGGGATCATAAGCATTCATATTATATTTAGTAAAGTATTTTAATGTGACACCTGTTTGCAAGAACAAAGCCTTCTTAAAAAAGTGACTTGTATAATATAAGGTATTCCTTGTAGTAAGTTGGGGTACATTTAAAATATCGTTTCCGTCAATGACATTTTGATAAGCTATGGTATTGGCAAGGGCAAACTTTCCATACTTCAATTCTTTGGTTAAAAGTATATTGAGATAATTTAAAGTTTGATCTGTTTGAAATGGTTTTGTAGTTTTTTCAATTAATTGTTGAAAATACGTGTAGTTACCTATGCTGTTATAGTCAACTCTTAAATCAACTATTTTCTTAAACTCCATGTTTGCAGATACTACTTTGGTAGTGACGTTCTTATAATCGTTATACCAATTATAATCAATATAATCACTTTGGTACAATAAGAAATTATAATTGGGTCGTCTAGAATTTGACGTGATGCCCAAAGAAAATGCATTGTCCTTATTTATGGTATATGTGGCTTTTGCATTAATTGAATTACCAGCAAACTCACCCGAAATATTGGTGCTAAGTCGGCCTTGTAATTTCAGCTTACCAAAGTCGTTTTCATAATCACCCGTTAAAGAAACTACATTATCCTTGATTCTGTTTGTAATAGTTTGGTCATCCAGCACAACCACTTTGTTATATCCATAATTAAGGTCTGCGAATCCTACACTGAATTTCAAGTCCCCTAATTTATTATTGAAGTAATTGGCATAAAGGCTTGCTCTAAAATCTTCTAAGGTCACCTTATCCCTTAAATTCGTTGATTTAAATGCCTCGCCAAAATAATCATCCTGACTCGTCTGATCGAATTGATAATATTTATCTTCAAATGAAAGTACATTACCAACCCTTAGGATATTCTGACTTACAGAGTCTGTTTTTGAAATAAGCCTATAGTCATGATCTAGAAAGAACCTTCGACCTTTTAATACGTTTTCTGCATTTTCGAAATTAACTTGAAAAATAGAACGATCCAAAAATTCTAGATCACCGGATTCAAAACGTTCAATCTCTTCATCCTTTATACCTCCATTTTCCTCATTTAATAGATCTTGCATTACAACATGTGCTCTCAAATTGTAGTTCTCATTTTTGGTCTTATAATTCGAGGTAAATCTTAAATTTCCTGTACTTGTAATTGAGTGCTCATATTTACCTAAGGAACGTAATGCCTTATATGCCAATGAAAAATTAAATTGCTCTGAGGTATTGACAGAGAAAAACGCATCAATTAATTGTCCTTGTTCGAAAGCCGTTTTAAATAATAATTCGGTCAATGGTGTTGGCACATAATAATAATTAATATCATTTGTTTCCATATAGTTAAAATGCCTAGCTCGTGCTCCAAAAAGCGGTAATGTTTCTTCATCTGCAAAATTGTACCTAAGTGTATTATAGGTTTGCCCGATATTATTAAATGCGATGAGATTGAAATCGTCTTTTCTTAAATAATTGTATTTGTATTCTTTTGAAATAGACAGTGTCGTATCGACATATATCGAATCATGATGGATCGAAATAATCTTATAGTCCTCTATCTTTGCCTCTAAGTTCTTAATATTCCTGTTAGTGGTATTTCGGCTGGAAGAACGTGAGGACGTCGTGTCATTGACCGTGCCGTTATTATTCAGCGCTTTTTGCTTAATTGGCTCTAGTTTTGTCGGTTCTTGGGATAGCGCCGTCGTCGCACAACATACCATTAGGATCATTAATAAAAGAATGCGCTTCATATAGAATCTTTGACGAGGCAAAAGTAATTTATTTGAACGAAAAGAATTGGAACATTATTGCAAAAAAAGATTTGAGCTCACATTTATCTTCTATTACTATATAAGGTAAAATAGGATCGAAGGAATTTGAGTCATAATTATTTTAAAGTGAATAGAGCCCATGAGCTAATTACCCATGGGATCTATTTATTTATATGCATGTCTAACCAGATATATTAGATTTATTTTTTACATTTTCGTTAATAGAAACGATGCTGAGAATGGCCCGCCACAAACTCCTAAGGAATCTTCGATTTATGTCATTAAAATACTGGATTCGTTACAAATATCCCATGGTGCTATCCTCAATAGATGGGTTATAAAGAACATAGGCAATGTTGTTAATTTTAATTTCATAAAACAATTATTTGAGTTAGTCAAAGACAAATTTCTTAATAAGATCATAATAGCGCAAGTAAATATGCCAAAATCAATTTAACGAAAAACTGGTGTAAAAAACACGCCAAAAACCGCTATAATAATAGGATATTCTATAATTTAGAACAATTATTAATTGGACGGCTTTTGACAAAAGTATACGTTACTAAAACAACACCTTTTTGGCCTTAAAATCTAGATTTTCACTGGTTGACCTTGAGTGTGGTACCGATGAAGCAGGAAGGGGCTGCTTAGCAGGCCCAGTTACGGCAGCAGCTGTAATTTTACCGAAGGGTTTTACTAGCAAAACCCTTAATGACTCTAAGCAATTAAGTCATAAACAAAGAGAATCGCTAAGGCCTACCATTGAACTCGAATCCATAAGTTATTCGGTTTCAAATATTTACCCTAGAGAAATTGACAAGATCAACATATTGAATGCCTCTATTTTAGCCATGCATAAATCCATAGAAAGACTTGAGACCATTCCTGAATTCATTATCGTTGATGGCAACAAATTCAAGAGCTACAAAGACATACCTCATGAAACTATTATAAAAGGAGACGGGAAATATTTAAGCATAGCAGCGGCTTCAGTTTTGGCAAAGACCTATAGAGACGCGTACATGGAAAAAATACATGAAGAGTTCCCCATGTACAATTGGAAACAGAACAAAGGATACCCCACTAAAGAGCATAGGGAAGCCATAAGAAAATTTGGCATTACGCCATATCATAGATATTCTTTTAGATTGCTTCCTGAACAACTAAAATTTAAATTATAAGTTCGTTATTTTTGCAAAAAGAGCCTTGATGAAAAAAGCACTGATTTTATCCCTAGTTATCCTTGTCATCTCTTCTTGTACGAAAGACATAAACTCTAAAACAGAACCTCAGCATTTCATTACTGAAGATATAGAATTTGCGCTGAAAATAAAAAACCTTGAGTCATTGAATAATGATATCAAGAATAACAATTTCATTGACTTAAATAAATCTACCACTATTACAAATTCGATAGAATCTGCATTCAATTTCTTGAAATATTTAGAGACGGATCAGGACATCATACTGGCTTTTGGAACGTCTGAAATGGGTGAGAGCAGGTCTTTTCAATTGATCACGAAATTTCATGATTCCTTGATACTGCAAGATTCGACTAAGGTGGAAATCATTGAACACCTTGACTACAAGAGTAATCCAGTCTTAAAACGGAGAATCGATAGCGATACCCTCTTTAGCTCTGTTATTGACAATTTCTTGGTGAGCGCAAATACTAAAAAGCAATTAGAAATCATTCTTGATAATGAATCTTATAGTCAAAAATTGAATGACTTGATACACGTTAGTTCTAATTCAAACTTATCAATTTACATGGTATCTAACGAGGAGGATTCCGTTGTCAAATTATCCAATTCACTTAAAGGCAATACTGTTCTTGATACCGACATTTCGGAAGACCATTTAAATTTTGGTGGTATCACCAAATTTAATGATAGTCTATCTGGACATATCAATTATCTAATTGGCACACAACCCAAGGAAAATAAAGTAGCATCCATAATTCCAAATAAAAGCAGGGAATTCGTCAGCTACACCTTTAACGATTTCAGTAAAGTCTTGACGAATTATAACACCCTAAACAATTCAACCTCAACCAATGACATTGACGATATAAAAGATTTAATAATTGAGATTGGTGCTTTTGAGATTACGGATAGAGATGCCTTTACCATTAGAAGCATTGATATTGAAACCGTGAAGGATTTCTTTATCGGATCCGTTAAAAAAACTTACCGACAAATAGACATTTATGAACTCGAGACCAATGTGGCATTGAAACCCATATTTCATCCTTTTTTCAACCCCTCGGTCATCACTCATTTTTTTGTGATCGACGATTTCATGGTCTTTACTGAGACTAGTGAAGATGCACAACAGGTGATCACCAATTTCACCAATAAAACAACACTTAGTAATACTGATGTATACAAAAACGTGAAAGAAAAAATAAGTGATGAATCATCTGTATTGATCTTTAGGCTTTCTTCTGAATTGGACTCCATCATAACCAATAATCTTCCTGATGAATTAACCTCAGGCTTGTTGAATACCGACTTAGGAAAAGACCATGCGCAACTTCTTCAGGTAATTACCGACAATGGTTTTGCACATGTCAACATGCTCATTCAAGAATCCAAGAATAGAGCTCGAACAAATTCTGTTTCAGAGGAGTTCAATATCACACTAGACAATGCGTTATTGAATGACCCTCAAATCATAAAGAATCATATTACTGGTCAAAAGGACATTGTGATACAAGACATAGAAAACAATCTTTATATGATTTCCAATCGCGGAAAGACCTTATGGAAAAAGAAAGTCAATGGAAACATCCTTGGAAACATACAACAGATAGACATCTTTAAGAATGGCCGTCTCCAGCTTATATTCGCTACCGCCAATGAAATTTATGTATTAGATCGAAATGGTAAAAATGTGAGTCCATTTCCTTTAAAATTCAATGATGAGATCACACAACCACTTTCTGTTTTCGACTATGACAACAAAAAAGATTACCGACTCATGGTTGTTCAAGGTGAGAACGTCTTGATGTACAATGGCAAAGGAAAAACCGTTAGAGGCTTTAATTTCAAGAAAGCTGATGACCCAGTGAATTCACAACCAAAACATTTTAGGGTTGGCAACAAGGACTATATCGTATTTAGTGCAGGTGAAAAGATGCACATCTTGAACCGTAAAGGACAAACACGAATAAATGTCAGAGAAAAAATTGCCTTTTCTAATAACGCCATCTATCTGTATAAAAATAATTTCACTACCACCAACTCAAAAGGTGAACTCATACAGGTGAATCAAAAGGGACAGGTTTCCAAACAGAATCTTATGCTTTCTGAGGAGCATGACCTAACAGCTACCAGTAAGACCATAGCTACCTTAGTAGATAATAAATTGACTATAAGATCAAATTCCGTTGAGTTGGATTTCGGTGAATACACCGCGCCCAAGATCTTTTATTTACGAGATAAGATCTATGTATCTGTTACAGATCTACAAGCACAAAGAGTCTATCTATTTGATAGTCAAGCTAAGTCATTACCCAACTTCCCGGTTTATGGCAATTCTTCGATCGTGCTTGATAACTTAGACAAAGAGTCGAGTCTCGAGTTTGTAACGAAAGGAGATGCTAGGTCAATTATTCTGTATCGCCTCAACTAATTACAACATGTTACATAGGTTATATCATTTGTTACAATAGTGATATGGCTAGCCTTTTATTTAGTCGAGTTTTGCTTTGATCATATACAACAGAAAGCTCACTGATTATGGAAAAATATTCGTTTAAAGTACTTTAATTAAATTTGTGTACCGCGTTTTTCGTAACTTTAATAGGACTAATTAATCCGCTATTGAAATGAAATTAGAAACAAATAAAACAAAAGTTTTCTTGGTCATGATTTTATACATGTCTTTCAGTATAAATACTTATGCACAGACAAAAAAAATCAAGCGACCGAGCTCACGAGTTGGCATAAGCAGTGTCGATAGGTTTGTACAAGAATCTTTTGATCTTTACGACAAGATCTATATGTATGACGGTTATGCCGAGGCGGGAAGACCGTTAGAAGACTCTGATATTGATGTATTAGAAAATGCCTTGGACGACCTAGCAGGTTTAAGCGAAAGCGCACCAGATATCATTGCTGATCTTAACGGTGTGGGTGTTTTAAAACAAAGCAAAGCAACTCTTCAAATTAATCGTGCAAAAAAAGCATTGAAATACAGCATCAAAACTGCCAAAGAGCTTCTCGCTGGTGAGCGGAAAAGAAAAGAGCAAGAGACCACTGAAGGTAGCGAGGATGAGAGCGGCACTTCAAATGAGAATGACAGCAGCTCCGATTCGCCTACTGGACCTGATGATGAAAATGCAGATAACCCTACCTCCCCTCCAGAGAACCCCAATGTATCCGATGCTTTAGAAATATACAGTAAGTACGATTTCGTACCTGGTGACAAGACATTGTTCTTTGATGATTTTTCGCAGGATTTCGTAGGGGATTTTCCCAGTAAATGGAATACCAATGCATCAGGCGAAGTCGTGAAAATTACTGATAAAGGCAATTGGTTCGAACTCAAATCCGGTTACGGCGTTTACTTTGTTCCAGATGTAAAAGATCTTCCTGAAGATTATACTATCGAATTTGATTTGTTAACACAGGGACTTGGCAGGAAAACCTCATCGACCGCTAGATTTCATATTGTATTAAGTGATAATAATAAATTTAATTGGGGATCGGAACATTACGTAGACATTAGCATCCCTCTGGGGCAATATAGTGCATTTTCACTTCGTGCAAAAAACTATTTTAACAGAGGCGGCGGCGATGTTAATACAGACATAAAAGCTGATATACGCGATGAAGTTCTTAACCAACCGCATATCGCCATTTCAGTTACCAAAAAGAGATATCGATTATGGATCAATGAAGTTAAATATGTCGATATCCCGAGATTCATTCAAGAGTTGAATGTGCTAAAATACATGAAATTGCATATCAACAATTTCAAGGATGGCCAGGAACGTGTTTTTGTTAAAAACCTAAAAGTAGCAGAAGGTGGTGTGGACCTTAGACGAAAACTCATTAGTGAAGGAAAAATATCGACCAATGGCATCTTGTTCGATTCTGGTTCGGCCAATATACAACCACAATCATTGGGGATCGTCCGGCAAATTTCACAGGTACTTATGCAAGACGAAAGCATCAGCTTGATGATCGTGGGTTACACCGATTCTGATGGCGAGGAAGACACGAATCTACAACTATCAAGGAGTCGCGCTGAAGCGGTAAAGAATGCGCTGGTAAACATTTACAATATTAAGAGTGATCGATTGACAATAGACGGCAAAGGCGAAAGTGTACCAGTGGCAGATAACACATCATCAGAAGGTAAAGCAAAGAACAGGCGTGTTGAATTCATTAAACAATAAGAATTATTAATCCATAGAACATATGAACCTTTTAAAGAAAAATCACAGCGCGTCCCTACCATTCGGGAAACGCCAGAATATCAATAGAAATAATATGAGTAACTCATTTTTTTCAATAGTATTTACCATAATTTTTTTTAGCACTAGCTAAAGTCAAAACACCTGCAGTATGTATTATCCTTTTGAAGAAGGTACTGCGTTCCAAATAACAGGTTACGACAAAAAAGGGAAAATCAACTCTGTGGTGGATTATAGTATTACGGATGTGACTGATAATACAGCCACCATTAAAGCTAAGATCTCCGACAAAAAGGGCAAAGAAATTACCACCACTGATTATAAAATTAATTGCAATAACAATACAATTTCCATAGATTTTAAGTCCATGATGAATCCTGACATGTTTGCACAATACAAGGATATTGAAATAGACTTTGAAGGCACTAATATCGAATTACCAAATGACCTCTCTGTAGGCAAAGACCTGAAAGATGCCAATATGGTCATGATCATGAACATGGGAGGCATGAAAATGAACATGACCATGGACCTAGTTAACAGAAAAGTTGAAGGCAAGGAACGTATTTCAACACCTGCTGGGACTTTTGATTGTTATGTAATCACCTATACCACAGAAGTAAAAATGGGCATGAAGAGCACTTTTAAAAACAAGGAATGGATTGCCGAAGGCGTTGGTATGGTTAAAAGCGAAAACTATAACAAGAAAGGAAAATTATTGGGGTATTCGGAGCTGACTAAAATCAATAACTAACGTTTTTGTCATAATTATTTAAATCAACGATTGAGATTGCTATAGTTACGACACGCATTAATGGTTAATTTTCTTACATATATTCACTAACTTTAAGAGGATCAATATAATTCCATTAATGACTTTTGAAGACAACGTAGATATTGTAAAGTTTTTTTGGACAAAATGATTAGTATTGCAGTCTTAATTTAAGACTATGATCTCTCGTAAGAACGCTTCCATTTCAAAATTCATTATTCATAAGGTTGGCAACAAATTTAATGACTCTAAAAACACGTTTTCAGAAAATCTTGTGGACTTTGATGAAGCCAGTTATGATTTGATGTTACCGTTTTTACTGAAACCATTTACCAGTGCGGTGCAAAGCTTTCGTTTTAACCATCATGCAGACATAAGTCTTAATGAAATCAATAGTTATACTAAGCAGATTTTTAACGATGACGATGCGTTTATAGAAGTTTCCAAACACATTGTCACACATTTATACGAAAAGTCGAATTCCTCTCAAATTAAAACTGGTGATGTACTTATCGCCCAATTTGAAGGTATCGAGTACGATGAGATGACCATCAATGCCATTGGTATTTTTAAAATAGAAAACCGCGTAGAATTCTTCCAGACATTTCTAGAAAACAAAAGTTATGATGTCTTGGTACAGAAAGGCATCAACTCCAGGAAAATTGATAAAGGGTGTCTTATTTTAAACACCAATGATACGGAAGGTCCTATAGTTTTTAGTGTGGATAACAACAACTACGATGCGCAATATTGGACCAATCAATTCTTGAATATCAAATATGCGGATGATTATCGTCAGCACACACAAGATTATTTGGAGCTATGCAAGGATTTCTCAACGGAGGTCCTAAAAACTAGTTATGGGAATCAAGAACAAAATACCTTTTTGGCAAAGACCATAGATTACTTCAAAGAAAACGAAGTGGTAAGCGTTGAAGGTTTTAAAGATGACGTCTTTGAAGATGATAAACACAAATCCCTTTTCGATGACTATAAAAAAACCTTTGAGAGTGAACTAGATATTGTTATCAGAAATCAGTTCGATGTGTCTGAAGCTGTTGTAAAAAAAGAAAAGAAAAAAATCAGGACAGAAATCAAACTCGATACAAATATTCAGATTAAACTTGATATTGATGCGCCTGACGCCTCTGCTGAATATCTAGAGCGTGGCTATGACGAGGAAAAAAAAATGCACTATTACAAAGTCTTTTTTAATGTAGAAGGCTAAGAGTAATTTAAAGAAGACCCTTACACTTCGCTTTTCTAAATACTATTTCTTTTTATTGTTCTTCTTGGCTGCTTTGTTACCATAATAAATGGCGATAAAAACGGCAACTGCTACAGCAACCCATACTCCTATATTCATGATACGCGTTCTTTAGTTCTTAATTCTGCCTCAAAAAGATTAGCGAAGTGTTTTAGTAGTTTTTGTTTTACGTCGGCTTCGTCAACGGTTTCTTTACCGAGTTCAACATTTAAAGACGTTACTGCTTTACCACGAATCCCACAAGGAATCATCAGATCAAAATAACCCAAATTCGCATTCACATTCAGTGCAAAGCCATGCATGGTCACCCAACGACTGGCGCGAACACCCATAGCGCAGATCTTTCGTGCAAAGGGTGTGCCCACATCTAACCAAACACCTGTTTCTCCTGGACTGCGTTCTGCCTTGATATCGTATTCTGCCAAGGTGAGGATGATCATTTCTTCCAAAAATCGTAGATACTTATGAATATCGGTAAAGAAATTGTCCAGATCCAAGATAGGATACCCCACGATCTGTCCCGGACCATGATAGGTAATATCACCACCACGATTCACTTTATAAAAGGTGGCGTTCTTAGCTTTTAATTGGGCTTCGTCTACCAGCAAATTGGAGATATCGCCACTTTTGCCCAATGTGTACACATGAGGATGTTCCACAAATAGAAAGTGGTTGTCAGTCTTTAAACCGGCATCTTCTCTCCTATTCTTTATCTTCGTGTCTACAATAGACTTGAACAAAGATTCTTGGTAATCCCAAGTGTCCTTATAATCTTTTAAGCCTAGATCTTGTAAGTCAACAATCTTGTTCATAGACTGCAAAGTTACGCCTTTTAAACTTTTTGTACTGTCATTTCGAGCGGAGTCGAGAAATCTATTTAGTTTCGTAAGAGATACTTCGACTGCGCTCAGTATGACAATGATAGTAGCTTTTTATCTTTCAGGGTTGTTCAATATGATCAGTGCAGCGATCACGCCAGGAATCCATCCGCAGATCCAGAGTATAAACGTAATCAGTACAGAACCACAGCCCTTGTCGAGGACAGCAAGTGGTGGACAAATAATAGCAAGGAGGACTCTCCAAAAACTCATAATATGATTTTTAATTGATGATGTAACTATTTGACGCAGATTTAACCCTTTTGTTACGAGAGGAGCATATTTAATGGTCTTCCTTAATTGACTAATCTCTCAATAGTATGTATCTTTGCCTGCTTTAAACGACATTGTATGCAACTTTCTGAACAAGAACTAGTCCGTAGGGAAAAACTCGATCAGCTTAGACAAATGGGCATTGACCCATATCCTGCCGAACAATTTAAACTCGATGCTACCTCAGCATCTATAAAACAGGATTTCTTAGAAGGCAAAAAGGTTGTTATCGCAGGACGACTGATGAGTCGTCGTATTCAGGGCAAGGCCAGTTTTGCAGAATTGCAAGACAGTGAAGGTCGTATACAAGTATACTTTAATCGTGATGAGATCTGTACAGGCGATGACAAGACCCTTTACAATGATGTTTACAAGAAACTCCTAGATATTGGAGATTTCATAGGTATTGAAGGCGAACTGTTTACCACTCAAGTTGGTGAAAAAACGGTGTTAGTAAAGAATTTTAAAGTGTTAAGCAAGACACTTCGACCATTACCACAACCAAGAACGGATGCCGATGGATTCGTTCATGATGCCTTTACAGATCCAGAGCAACGCTACAGAATGCGTTATGTGGATCTGGTCGTCAATCCGAAAGTGAAAGACGTTTTTGTTAAAAGAACGAAGATCATGAATGTCATTCGTAATTTCTATAACGACATGGACTTCTTGGAAGTAGAAACACCCATTTTACAACCCATTCCAGGGGGCGCCGCAGCGAGGCCATTCATAACACATCACAACACCTTGGATATGCCTTTATATTTAAGGATCGCCAACGAATTGTACCTAAAAAGGTTGATCGTAGGTGGTTTTGATGGGGTTTACGAGTTCTCCAAAGACTTCCGAAATGAAGGTATGGATCGTACCCACAATCCAGAATTCACGGTCATGGAAATGTATGCCGCTTACAAGGACTATAACTGGATGATGGACACAACAGAAACGCTGTTGGAAAACATTGCCAAGGAACTTCATGGAAAGACGGAGGTGACCTTAGGTGATAAGATCATCGATTTCAAAGCACCCTATAAACGTATAGGAATATTAGATTCAATAAAGGAACATACAGGTTTTGACCTATATAAAAAATCAGAAGACGAAGTCCGCACCGCGGCAAAATCACTTGGCCTCGAAGTTGATGACACTATGGGCATCGGGAAACTGATCGATGAGATTTTTGGTGAGAAATGCGAGCACAATTATATTCAGCCTACGTTTATTACTGATCATCCTGTGGAGATGAGCCCACTCACAAAAAAGCATCGTAGTAAAGAAGGCTTGACAGAACGTTTTGAACTCATGGTGAATGGCAAGGAGTTGGCAAATGCCTATTCTGAGCTGAATGACCCAATTGAACAACGTGAACGTTTTGAAGACCAATTAAAACTCTCTGAAAATGGGGATGACGAAGCCATGTTCATCGACCAGGATTTTTTACGCGCCTTGGAATACGGTATGCCACCTACTTCTGGTATTGGTATCGGTATTGACAGACTAACCATGTTCATGACGGATAGTGCCTCTATACAAGATGTATTGTTCTTCCCACAAATGAGACCTGAGAAAAAGGCTTTAGAATTAAGTGATAATGAAAAAACCATTTTCGAGATCTTAAAAAAAGAGAAGAGCATGGATCTTTCACAACTTAAAACGCAATCCGGTCTGAGTAACAAAGGCTGGGATAAAGGTATTAAAGGTTTAGGTAAACTGGGATTGACCAAGGTTACCAAAACCGATGACGCGTTGATGGTTGCCCTTCAAGAATAAACACTCGTCATGCTGAACTCGTTTCAGTATCTCACAATAAACTCAAAGGATTTACTTAACGGTAGATCCTTTTTTTATATGTTCTCTTCGTATATTAGTAGATGCTAACAGATTTACTGTCATTAATTTGACACTTCAATTAAATTTATTACATGAGTAGCTATATCCATTACAATGAGCAAACTTTTTGAAGAACTAAAACGACGTAATGTTATAAAGTCTGCCTTGGCTTATTTAGTTGTTGCCTGGGTGTTACTGCAAGCTTTTCAAATGTTACTACCGATGGTTAATGCTCCCGATTGGACTTTAAAGGGCATCACTATAATTATGGCTATTGGTCTACCTGTTTGGATTATTGTTTCATGGATTTATGATATTACACCTCAGGGCATAGAGAAAACTGCTAAAGATTCAGGAAGTGAATTAGCGTCTCAAGCATCAAACAAACGCCTCAATGTTTTTATAATTGCGAGTTTATCTATAGCAGTAATAGGCCTTACTTTAAAGCTTACTAATGTTTTTTCTTCTGATCTCGATAAAGAATATTCTATCGCTGTAATACCTTTTGATAATATTAAAGTTGATAATGACAAGGAGTGGTTAAGCCAAAATTTTACCCAAAATGTTAATTCATACTTATCGAAGATTAAAAAATTAAGGGTCATCGACCCTCATTCTTCAAGGAAATTTGAAGATACTGATAAGTCCATTTCTGAAATAGGTGAGGCATTGGATGTTTCGTATATCCTAAGAGGCGATGTGACACAGCTTAAAAGCAAATTGAGTATTACGGTATTTTTAATTGATGTTGTTTCAAATAAAATAGAATGGTCTGAAAGTTATGATGAAAATTTTGAAGAAAATTCTTTGAGGTTACCACAAGAAGTATCTCAAAAAATAGTAGCACAATTAAAAGTTGCTTTAACTCAGGATGATGAAAAAGCATTAGACAATTTACTAACTATAAACCCAGAAGCGAGTAAATATTTTAATGAAGGCGTTAGAGTAGCTGATGATAGAACAGAAAAAGATATGGACTCAATTCTTAGTATAAGTGCTAAATGGTTTCAAAAAGCTATAGATCTGGATCCTAATTATGCGGAGGCTTATGCTGAACTAGCATTTATTTCGAACTTATTGAAAGATGATAATGAGATTTTTAATAATAATGATAGAGAAAAAACCGTAGATTCTTTAGTAAAAAAGGCACTGGAGCTCGATCCAAATTCGTCACGTGCCTATACCACATTAGGTGCGGTGGAAATGGGTAAGAACGAGGATTTTAATAAAGCTAAAGAATATTTAGACAAAGCGCTAGCCATAAAACCTAATGATGCGACCAACCTGCATTATTATGCAAGATATTATGTTAAAAAACCTGAAATAGATCGTCAAAATGCCCTTAAGTATATAACCCTTGCGCATAAATCAAATCCATTTTCTGCCCCAATTAATGGTACTGTAATTATTAATCTGTTAGACGTTGATAAAATAGTGGAGGCTGAAGAATTTTATAAAAAGAACAGACATTCCCTTGCAGATCTTGAAGAATCCATTAAAGACCTTATTCTCGATGCTAAAATAAAAAAAGAGTGTATTGAAAAGAGGGATTGGGCAGAAGCCATCACTTCATATCACAGAGAAATTGAATTGGATTCTACAAATTCAGACTTATATCGAAAGCTAGCTGAGGCATATAATGATATTTTATTAGATAAGAAGAATTATATTAAATATGCCAAGAAAGCATACGAAA